>OLYY01000053.1_pt1 | contig 75824 bp, 47 predicted proteins | sample 1673561 | NCBI WGS metagenome assembly OLYY01 (sample SAMEA103958115, study PRJEB25191) | human gut metagenome | biome: human-associated habitat [ENVO:00009003]; feature: intestine environment [ENVO:2100002]; material: feces | place: Germany | collected 2013/2015
ATAATTAATCTCTTAAGAGACTAGTAGTAAGGATGCGTTTAGAGACCGAAAACATAAAAAGAAAAAACCCTATCAACAGAAATAATTTCTTCACTTCAAAGTCAGCAGTTGACCTTCAAGTTGGGATAGGTATGGAGTATGTTAACAAAATACTCAACCAGACAGTAGTATTGTATGAGGTTGACCTTGAGCGTACAAAGGTTAACGACATATACAACGAGGCGAAATTTGATGATATACAGTTCAAGACTCCAGTTGAACTAAATGTCATGTACAATCTCAACAAGGCGGAGTTGAAGACATACGACTCTTCTGTCATCAAGGGTTATTATGTCAAGGTAGGTCAACTTGACTTTCAGGTTTACCAGAAGGAACTAGACGAAAACGACTGTGATATCAAGAGAGGAGACTATATCGGTCTACAGGTGACTCCAGACCATATGGAGTTCTTTATCGTCGCGGATGACGGAAGGGTTAATTATGATAACAAGCATACGATGTGGGGTACTCAACCGTATTACAGGTCAATAAAATGCACTGTGGTATCTGACGTAACAGAGACACAGAATCTCAAAACAGGAAATCTATAATGGACCAAAACAACTATACCAACAAACTTCATTTACATGACTATAGCGTAGGTAATGAAAGGCGTAAGGAACTTATTGACGGGATAAAGAAAGACAGCACATTTATTCCGCAGTCTGTCACGTACAGGGATATTGACGAGGATTTCAAGAGATGGGTTGAGGAAGACCTTAAAATAACGAGCGACAACGGTGTAGAGTTTCCTACAATGTCGTTATACAGCAACCAGCGTTTCTCCGAATATGCTCAGACCTGGAAATACACTGACAAAGACAACAATATCCTTCTCAATTTCAAGACTGTAAATAGGAAAAACAATCCAGAATACGGTAATATCATAGACAAGAAATACAACATACCAGGAGAGAGGTTCTACCTTATGCAGAGGAAACTTGTTTTAGACGACAACGGTACCGAATCAATTATGGACTTGAAGATGAAAGTTCCAGTGTCTATTGATTTTATGTACAAGTTGAGCGTGTTTACACAGAAATACCAGTTGATTAACGATTTCAACTGTATGGTCAACAACAGGTTCCAGTCAAGACAGTGTTATATCCGCCCTAACGGTCATTATATGCCTATGACCCTTGAAGGTATATCTGACGAGTCAGAGTACAGCATAGACGACAGACAGTTCTACTCACAGAGTTATGACATAAAGGTGATGGGGTATGTCATAGGAGAGGATGACTATGTTGTTGAGGAGCACCCGTTGAAATTCGGCGTGAAGATAGGTGTGGACACTGACAGTGTTAACGCGTCGTCTGTTGAGATTGACGACACGAATCAAGACGACATAACATTAACAATAGATTTCCCTGTAGGTTCAACAGTGTCGAAATTCACGATAGACACGGATTTCCTTTGCGGTGTTGACAAGATTGACAACATACTTGGAAATTACAGGATATTCATCAATGACACATTGGCGGACAAGGACAGCAAGATGGACATTCGTGACGGTGACGAGATTAAGATTATTACACAGAAGCGTTTCTCTGACAGGAAATCGTCAATAACACTCAAAGGCAAGAGGTTATAGACGACTGATTTTTCTCAATCATATAGTTTGTTTTCAAAAACAAAAAACTATTTATTGTAAATAACACGAGAAAATTAAGTATAACTATATGAGCAAAATTAGAGGAACACACTCAAGTCCTGGTATATATACTGAAATCAACGATTTGCAGTATAAGGCGAACAGTGTAGGTATAACCACCCTCGGTCTTGTCGGCGAGACTCTCAAGGGTCCTGCATTCGAACCAATCAAGATATCTGACTGGCCGTCGTACACAGACTATTTCGGAGGTACCTCACCTGCCAAATTCAAGGATACTCAGTACCCACAGTACGAACTTCCATATATAGCACAATCATATTTGAAGAAATCAAACCAAGTGTACGTGTGCCGTGTGCTTGGTCTTAGCGGATACAACGCTGGACCAGCGTTTGTGATTACAGCGTCAACGAGTAAAGGAAGCGATGGTGTTGAACCAAATAGACATGTTGTTGCAATACTTAGGGCGCGTGGTCAATATCAGAAATACGGCAGTTCGCTTACTAATTGTCCCACAACTACTTCTAAATATGATAATTTAGAATATATGTGTGATAAAATTGAATTGGCTCCGTATAAAGGTGTTTCTGTTTCTTGGAATATATGCGACAACAAGGTTACAACTGGAGGAACAGAAATAGATACCACTAACGGTTTTCCTGTTAATTCGTTGAATTATGGGCAATTCAACATTAAAGCGATAAAAACAACGGGAACAACAGAAAAAAAAGAAACTACAGTCGCAGAATATTCCGTTTCGTTAAACCCTGGTGCGAAAGATTATATCTATTCAGTACTTGGTGGTACCGCTACAGATGGAAACGCAGCATTGTTCGTTGAAGAGTTATATGATTATAAACACCAAGAAAACGTAGACTCTGGAACTGTAACCATTATTAATAAGGAACCATTGATAATTGACAAACTTACTGTTACAGAAGTGACTGACCCAGTATTGGATTTTGTCACTTTGCCTCATACCGAATTAACCAAAAAGAATTTAGGACAGACTTTTGTCTATGACGAATCGCGATTAAAATCGGAAGGTATGTCAGACGATGATTTGCCAAAATATGCAGCATATAAAGAAAAAAGTGATGAATTCCAAACAAAAGATGACGCACCAGTACTTACCGCAATGACGACTGGCGACATTTATGTTGTAAAGAATTTCGTATCATCAACTGGCAAGAAAACATTGGTGTACGCGCAGGTTATAGACAGTGATAAGATAAAGAAATCTGTCTCTGAAATAACAACAGGCAATACCGTGAATGTTGTGAATGTGTTAAAATATGACACATTGGTTTATAAGAAAACAAGTACAGGCGAAACCGAAACTTCTTCAGTTGAGAGTTTATCAACAATCAATGACATGAATGACTACAGGGAACAGTTCAGGAGCGCAGTAACACCATGGATTGTTTCAGAGTTGAAAGGTAATAGTACTAAACTAGAGGTTAAGAAACTGTTTAGGTTCCATACGATAACCGATGGTAACGAAGCAAACAGTGAAGTTAAGATATCAATCTCTAACATACGACCAGATGATGGAACATTTGACGTTATTATCAGGGATTTTGATGATTCTGACGGTAATCCAACAATACTTGAGTCATATAAGAAATTGACAATGGTTCCTGGTGACAGTAAATATATTGGACTACAGATAGGTACAGTAGACGGTACATATGAAAGTAAATCAAAATACGTGATGGTTGAGGTTATTGAGAATGATATGACCGCTGAATGTGTACCTGCTGGTTTTATGGGTTATCCAATACGGGAATATCCAGATTTTGAGATTAAGGATAGTAATAAATCAGCAAAATGCATTTCTCCTTCATTCACATACAACACTGTATATGACGACGATATTAAAGATAGAAAACAATATTTTGGACTGTCTGATATAACAGGAGTTGATATTGATATGCTGAGTTATAAAGGAAAGAATGCATATTCTACGAAATACACAAGAGGTTACACAAATGGTTTCCACTTGGACTCAACGCTGTCAGACACTGTCAGAAATGCGATGGGAAAAGTTGACGGTGAATACACTATGAATGTAAAAGTTGACGGTGAAGATGTTATGCACTGGACAACCGTAAACGTGAACAATGTTACTAATGAAGGGAAACCACCTGTGATTGGTAGCGAGAGCAGTATGAGCGGTACTATCTATGAGAATATCAACTTGCGCAAGTTCACTGTTTATCCATACGGCGGTTTTGACGGGTGGGATATCTATCGCAAGGCACGCACAAACACCGATGAGTACAAGGCTAACAAGTACAAGGGGAGTGTAAGCAATGGAAGTGGTTCAAATTTCTCTAAGATTTACAATGGCGATACTTTGAATCTTTCTGGAAATGCTATCACAACCGACTACTACGCTTATCTCGCTGGTTACAAGCAGTTTGAGAATCCAGAGTTGTACCAGATTAACCTTTTCGCTACCCCAGGTATTGACTATGTGAACAACGGTTCTCTTGTGAACGAGGTTATCTCTATGCTTGAGGAGGACAGGAAGGACACATTCTACGTTGTCACAACTCCAGACAAACCATCTGGCGCAAGTGACGCTGTTGACGAGATGTACAGTTCATCTGACGCGTCGAGCAACCTTGACGACTCAAGTATCGACACATACTACGCAGCGTCATACTACCCTTGGGTTAAGTACTACGACTCTACCAACAATATGTACATCAACCTCCCTGCCACCAAGGACGTTCTTCGCAATATGGCGGACGTGGACAACAAGAAATACCCTTGGATTGCTCCCGCTGGTATCGAGAGAGGTGATGTTGAGTGCGTGAAGACTCACTTCTTCGCTAAACTTGAGGACGAGGACAATGTCTATGAGAACAGGATTAACCCTATCAAGACTTTCTCTAAGGACGGTGTTAAGGTATGGGGTGAAAAGACACTCTACACTGGCGACACACCTATGAACAGGATTAACACTGTACGCCTTGTCCTGTACTTGCGTAAACTCATCAACGAGTCTTGCAGGAGACTGATTTTCGAACCTAACGACACTACATTGAAGGACGAGTTCCGCTCTATCGTTGAACCAATCCTCCAGAACATCAAGGTTGAGAGGGGTATCGTGGACTTCAGACTCGACATCTCGCAGACTGTTGAGGAAATGGATGCTCACGAGATGAATTGTAAACTGTGGGTTAAACCTACACCTACACTCGAATATATCGGCATCACATTTATGGTATCGCCTCTCGGTGTTGATTTTGACGAGTAATAGGAACATTTAACATAACAGCAAACCCGTAGAGAATATACACACTACGGGTTTTTTTAATGTTATTGTTGTTAAAAAATCGTCAAACGATGTATTTATTGTAAAGTTATAATCAGCAGATAAATAAAACATAGATAATGTCACAAGATTTGTTACTTCGCATGCCATTACAGTTCGAGCCATTGCGCAAGAACAGATGGGTGCTCAGATTTCCTTCTGATATCGGTATCTCCGAATGGATGCTCCAAAGTGCAAGTAGACCATCGATTGAACAGAAGAACACTGAAATCGAATTTCTCAACACCTCGACTTTCGTTGTAGGTAGATATAACTGGAGCGACATCAATGTCACATTCCGTGATGTTATCGCGCCAAGCACATCACAGGCACTTATGGAGTGGATTCGACTTTGCTCCGAGTCTGTTACTGGCAGACAGGGTTATGCCGCTGGTTACAAGAGGGACCTTGAACTTGAGATGCTTGACCCTACAGGCGTAGCGGTACAGAAATGGGTTCTCAAGAACTGCTGGATTTCAACATCGAACTTCGGTGAACTCCAGTACTCTGACGACAGTCTTGCCACCATTACCGCTACAATCGTGATGGATTATGCAATTCTCGCATATTAACGGTTGACCGTCTTGTCATAAAGTGAAAAAAAAAGAAATCCGTGGTTTGCTACACTACGGATTTCTTTTTGTGTATTTGTAGGAAATAAATTAATAAAACGAAACGACAGCAAATCAATAGACCTTGCTGTCGTTGTTGTATGGATGTGTTGTCTGTTACCTCTTTTGCTCTTCCTCTGGTTTCTTGTCGTTCACTTTGTCGACCATAAGGAAAATCTTTTTAAGGATTTCGTATTCGGCGTTGTCTGTGTTCTTGCTCAATTGAACCATACCCTTGAGTGCTATCTCTCTGATTTGCTCAATTGCGCTGGATTCCTCCATAACCATATCCTCCTCGTCTTCAACTTCCTCACCATAAGGTGCCTCGTCCATTGATTGCTCTTGTGGCACATCCTCTGGGTCATCGTATTCATCGGCAAATGCAAGTGACTCGTTGAGAGTCTTAACCTTGTCTGTCATCGCTTGAATGTCTTTCAAGTCTTTAAAATAATTATGTTTTTTCATTGTCAATGCATTAACTATATACAATAAATAGTTGTTTTTCTACAAAAAACGATTATACTTAAATAGACGGCATAATAGTCGTTGTTTTTATTATTGTGGCGAAAAGCGGATATGTTTACTTGCTTGCTGACGGTCTCAATGACGGAATATACAAGATAGGTGTAACTACAGGAAGCATAGAGAATAGGATAAAGAAACTACAGACTGGAAACGCTGGAGAGATATACATATGCAGGAAACACAAGACAGACTACCCGTTTTTTATTGAGAAGAAACTGCATATGAAATTCGCGAATGGAAATGTCTTGAACGAGTGGTTCAGTCTGGACGACGCAGAGGTGTTGTCATTCAACGACGAGTGTGAGAAGATAGAGGAGTTGATACGCGATATGTCAGATAACCCGTTTTTCAGAAAAGAGTTAAAGATGTAATGGCACCACCTATAAAGAAGACATTAAAGAAGGTCGCCGTAAAAAAGACTGCTCGACCGAAACAGAGGTCTGGCAAAAAGCGGAGGCACAAGGAGTACGGCACATCCAAACTTGAAAGCAAGTTCGCCAAGGAGTTTCTTGACAAATTAGGTATCAAGTACCAGTACCAGTTCAAGGCGGAGAGCATAGGTAGATACTTTGACTTTTATCTGCCAGAGCACCGTGTACTCATTGAGGTTGACGGTGATTATTATCACTCTTACGGAAAGTTGTACGAGGATATGAGTCCTATGCAGAAGAAGAATAGGAGAGTTGATAGGCAGAAGTCGCACTGGGCATTGGTTAACGGCATACCGCTGTACAGGATTTGGGAGCATGACATCAACAAGAACAAGAAAGAGGTGATAGAGCGCCTTAAACGCATTTGCAGCAAGGCGGAAGAGGATGTCAAGATACAGGACAACAAGAAAAAAAGACATTGAATATGATAGCAAAGATAGCGGTACCAGTAGAGGTTATTGACACGTGTGGAATGGACTACAACGCCCATATAGACAATAATACATATGTGGATATGCTCTACAACAGCGAGATGAGGAGCGGGCAGAATGTTGAGTATTTTATGAATACGGACAACGACGAGTGCGCTTATTTCGGAAATGACATTGACAGGGTTAAAAGTGCGGACACTAATATAGTGAATTATGCGACAGATGTCAAGATAACCAGTCCGAAACTCGTTAACGTTGATACAGAGTATCTTCTGGGTTATGTAGACAGCGGAAATCAGTTGGTATTGACATTGAATATCAACCCTAACATAGATATGGACGCACAGACAGAGTTGACGGCGTGGGCAAAGGAGAGTCAGGTAATCCTTGAGGACAAGACCATCAACAGTAAGACAATACTTGAGATGTTGCCAAGAAGGGAACTCTACATAATCATTGACGATTACACGTTCAAACTGTCACAATGCTCAATAGTATGTGTTTACTCTTCTAAAGATTTTCCGTATTATTATGCAGTGTTATGCAGAAAAATAAATCAAGTTGAAAAAATAGACATTCATGAGTGATGATATGACCAATAAGCAGGAGGACAACTCAATCCTGTCAAATGACGAGCAGAAGGAACTGCTTAAGGCGACAATTACGATGTACGAGAACACCAAGGCGGAGACTCGTAAAAAACGCAAGGAGATGACTGACAAGAACGGTGGAAAAATCTACAGCGACAAGAGCACACAGGAGACAATCAAGTTGCTTGAGACTATGGAGAACGATATCATAGAGCAGTTTATCAAACTTGGTGGCACGAATAAGGAGATTGAGGAGGCGAAGAAAGTCAAGACAAAGAAGGACAGGAAGAAAGTGTTCGAAAAGTATATGACAAGTGCTGGCATCAAGGACCAGATGCAGAAATACCTTGAGAGCAAGGGTGGTCAAGATGAGTCGAAACCAGAAAAAAAAACAGTTCAACAGGTGTCCTACGGAAAAGACGAACCTGCTCCATTCAATAGGGAGTATGACTACTCGCCATATCCAGTGCAGGAGAGGGAAGGAGAGATTGACGACTATGTTGAAGACGAGGTAGAGACATTCAATGAACCAGTCAAAATGCCTTCTTCGACATACACCCCAAATAACAGGATACAGTTTGACAACATACCGTTGCCTTCCAGAGGAGAATGTTACAGGCATAAGATGTCATCAATACCAGTGGCATATCTTACAGCGTATGACGAGAATATGATTGTGTCACCAAACCTCTATAAGGACGGTAATTTCCTTGACTACCTCATCAAGACAAAGGTTATGAACAACAATATCAATACAGACGACCTTCTTCCTGGCGACAGGGACGCTATCGTGCTGTGGTTGAGGGCAAGCGGTTACGGACCAGTATTCCCTGTACAGGTGACAGACCCAGAGACAAAGGAGACATTCGAGACGACAATCAATCTGACGGACATCAAATACGCTCCGTTTAAACTGAAAGGCGATGCGAACGGTTATTTCAAGTATAAGTTGCCGTTGAGCGGCGATGTCGTTAAATTCAAATTCCTCTCATATGGCGATGTAAAGAGACTCAACAGTATGGAAGAGGATGAGAGCAAGTCAGTCAGAAAGGAGAAGATGGACAGGATGCTGTTTGATATGAGGTCGTTTATTGACAGGGATAGTGATATAGACGCTACACAGAAGAAATCGCTTCTGGACTGCATAGGCAAACTTGAGGACTACAACGGAGAACCAGAAGAGGACGACAGGTCAACATACACACACGCCGTCACAAACCGTCTGATAGAGTCTATAGTCGAAGTGAACAATGTCACTGACAGGAAATATATCGCCGAGTACGTGGCATATATGAGCGTCCAGGACTCGTCCGCATTGAGGAAGTACATATCTGACAATGAACCAGGACTTGACTTTAACCTTACTGTTGAGAAACCAGCGAGTCTCGGAGGTGGCTCGATGCCGATGTTTCTATCACTGGACCAATATCTTTTTCTCAATATCGCCCAGTGAACATGAGATGGACCTCCTTAACGAGATTTGGGGTTGTGTTAAGTACATCAAACTACCGTATGACACGGTGATGAATATGCCAGTATACGCGAGAAAGCAGTGGATACAGAAATACAACGCCGAGATGGAGGAAATAGAGCAGATGCGTAACAACCAACCGAAGAACGGGCATTCGGTGGTTTCTGGCAGTATGCTCAACTCGTATGCTAAACAGGATATGAAGACGTCAAGATAAGGCGGTTATGATATTGAATTGGCGTGGTTTTAGACTGCGTCAATTTTTTTTCTTAAAAACAACAGTCTACTCTATTTATAATGAAAGATGTTATTCATCCACAACATTAACAAGATGATTATTCTCAACAATGGCAATAAGTAACGATATAAAGAAGAACGCGTTCGATAATCTTGAGGAACTCCAAAAGTCTTTGGAGGAGAAGACTCAAAACGGTATAATCAGCAACAAGCAACTTGAGCGCTTGAAGGTTAAGATGCAGGAGGTCAGACAGGAGATTAGTAGGTCTGGTGCGACAACTGATACCCTTAACGGAAAGATTAATGAACTCAACAAGTCCTTGGAGAAGACAGAAAAATCTCTTGCCGCTGGTTTTGAGTCACTTGAAAACGCAGCAAACGCGGCTAATACTATCAGCAACAAGTTTGAGAATCTTGTGGGTATGGTCTCAAGTTTCAGGGGAGTAAGCAACGAGTTGCTTGGCGCTTGGGAGAAGGTTGACGACGCGTCTTCAAAGTTCACAAAGGAAATAGGTGGTTCTGCCTATGCAATGCGCGAGTTGAGGAAAAGCACTATTGACTTTGCGGAGGTAAACAAGATTGGCATCCGTTTTAACAAGTCAATGGAGGAACTCATCAAACTCCAGAGCGAATACAGTAAAGAGGTAGGAAGAAGCGTATCGCTGACAAACGCTCAAAAGGAGACAATGGCAGCGATGGGCGCATTGCTTGGCGACCAACAGGCGACAAAACTTGCCGCGAGTTTCGAGAAATTCGGATTGAACTTCGAGGAGGCGGGAAAGAGGACCGCTAAGATGTTCCAAGAGGCGTCAAAGCACGGTGTCAACGCAAGTGTGATGACACAGAATGTTGCTAACAATATCGGACTTGCCAGCAAATACTCTTTCACTAACGGCATCAAGGGTTTGACGGAAATGGCGTTGAAGGCGACATCGCTTAGACTCGATATGCAGCAAGCGGCGAATATGGCAGAGAAAGTCAACAACGTAGAGGGTGCCGCTACAGCATCGGCGTCATTGTCGGTGCTTGGTGGTTCTATCGCTGCTGGCGCGAACCCGCTGTCAATGATGTACGAGGGGTTGAATGACCTTGAGGGATTACAGGACAGGATTGTCAATATGTTCGGTAATCTCGGTAAAATGAATTACCAGACAGGTGAGGTTGAGATAGGCGCGTTCGACAAACAGAGGATGCGCGCTGCTGCACAGGCGGCAGGCCTTGACTACGGAAATCTTCTGGATATGACACAGACCAAGGCGAAGAAGAACGCTATCCAGAAGATGACTGGTGGACGCTGGTCTGGGGATGAGGCATTTGAGGATATGATAACGAATGCCGCCACAATCAAGGACGGCAGGGCGTTTGTCAACATAAACGGCAAGGATGTCGATGTTGCAGACATCAACAAAGAGGATGAGGGCGCATTAAGGAAGGCGACACAAGGTGTCCCTGATGACGTGAAGGACATAGCGCAAAATGTCCGTTCGCTTGCTGATATGAAAGAGGGTTTCCAAAAACAACTCGATGTCACAAAGGCAAGGCACACTGAATTTCTTGGTTTCGGAGATATGGCGAAAAAGGGTCTTGATTTCCTCGGACGCTCTACCAATGCGCTTGAGGCGATTAGGATAGCAGTACTTGGTGGCGTTATGTTCGCTGGACTTGGAGGAAGTATAAGAAACCTTAACTCATTTTTAAGCGGAAAAGGAAAGACCGCTAACCTTGGAAGGATGTCGACATCCGCACGAAATAACCCTCCTGTAGCGCCAGGCGGTGTTCCTATGGGTGGACCTGTCGTAGGTAGCAAAGGTGGTGGTGGTACTCCAGGCAAGATTGGTTCTGGTGGTAATAATATTGTAGGGAAAAATCAACCAGTAAGCGGGTCAGGTTCTGGAGTAAATCAACAACCAGCACCACAACAGCAGCAACAGACAAAGATAAACCCAAGGAGTTTCCGTTATCAAGGTAACGGTATAGCGTCAAACGGATTTGGACAATCCGTACCAGTAAACACACCATTTACTCGTAATGGACGAACATATATGTTCAAGATTGACAAGAACACTGGACATATGCAGACATTCAATACGACTGGTGGAAATAATGTAGCCATTAAGAACTCACAAGGCGTAGCATTATGGAACAATCCTGGAAGAGGTGCACGATTCAAGAATTTTATGAAAGGTGGCGTTTCGGCAGGTACTATTGCTGGCGGTATGGCAGCGTCAATGGCAAGTGGAGCGGTCGACTCTTGGCATCAGTCAATGCTTAGTGACGGCACTATGAAAAAAAGTAATGTCGCTGGAAATGCCGCTATGGGTGCCGCGAGTTATGGTTTGCAGGGCGCTGCTATGGGTTCTATATTTGGCGTTCCTGGTATGCTTATCGGTGGTGCTATTGGTGCTATATACGGTGGTTTCAGTGCCGCTAACGACGCAAAGAAGCAAGGTATACTTGAGAAATTGTCAAAGAGGGGGTATTACCTTAACGGTGATTACAGTCTTGGTGAACTTGAGACAATTCAAAAAGGGCGAGGTGCTATCTTGGGAAATCTTGAATTATTCAAGAAGATGCAAGCGAACGGTGACGAACTGCCAGAAGACAAATTCGCATCTGGTGGCGTTGTCGTAGGTAGAGGACACGGTACCAGTGACAAGGTGCACGCCTTATTGTCAAACGGAGAGTATGTTGTCAAGAAATCCGCTGTTGACAGGTTAGGCAAGGGTGTGCTTGACAAAGTAAACAGTGGCAATGTAACACCTGTTAAGGTACCTAATGGCGGTAGCATCAATTCAATGAAGGTAAGACCTAATATGGAGATGTCTGGTACAATGAAACACAGCCATTCTGGAGAGATTAAGCACAGTGCGATACAGATTCAATTCCCTAACGGTATGTCAAAACAGGTTACTGACGAGGTTACACAAAATCTCCTTCAAAACCCTCAATTTATGAACGAGATAGGAAAGAAATCACAGATATTCAGCAATAAGGTACTGAACAGGGGTCGTAATAACGAAGAAATGAGACAGACTTACGGTTTCTCATAAAAGAATAAATTTTTTTTGAAAAAACTCAAGATGAGTAATAAAAACAATACTACCACACATAAACCAATTGGTGTTTTAAGGTATAATGACGACATACGCAACGAGTTGCTTATGATGCACGGTGACAGGTACAAGATGTACACTGACACGTTTCAGCACGCTATTGGGGATACGGCAGACATAACAACAAGGGATGTCTCAAGTATGACAGATGGCGAGTCATTGTATGACTATACTCACTCTGGCAACAGTGACTACAGTCAGGAGATAAACCGTAAGAATTTCAGGAATGCGAGTGAGAAGATTGTCTACTCGCAGACAACTCCACGAAACCACCAGATGATGCGCTGGAATGGCGAGTATGACGACTACAGGGATTATACGGACTATCTGTTCGGTATTGATTTCTCTATGAGCAATTATGTTATGAACCTGCTGTCTGACAACTCAATCGGATATGTATTCAATATTGCCACTCCAAATGTTGTACGTGATTTGAGGGTAAATGACGCACTTGGTGGTAGAATAACAACGAATTCATACGGTTTCAGGGAGGAGACAAGACTTGGTGAGTTGTCAAATCGCTTATACGCCACCTCTTTGTACAGGGGCGCTGTTATCAATAGCGCAAGGCACAGGGATAAGGTCAATACATCTACTGATGACTTCGGATATGGATACATAACGCCTATCCTATATAAGAAATACGGCAACAACCTCAACAATTACGACACTATGAGTGGTAAGTTTGTTGTTAGTAGCGACACTGGGCGACTTTCAGACGGATGGATGCTTGGCGATGATAATACCGAGATTGGAAAGATAGTACACGACTACGCAAAATTGTCCGCATCTGAAAACGGTGGAAAGGTGTATCTTGACGAGCAGATAAAGAAGGCAAATCAGGAGATTTCAATCCAGAAACCGTATATTGTATACACTAACAAGGTTATCTTAGACGATAATAATGCGAATACTGCCACAGAGATGCCTGGCAGATTTGTCATCAACGCCACATCAACAGGAAATACTGGTGCTACGACAAGTTATGTCTATGACGGTATCAAGGACGACAACCCAGTTATAAACACCGTTAAGTTACAGAATAACAAGATTAAGCAGTATTTTGTGTACGATGAAGGCGTGACAGCGAGTGGGCAAAATAATGAATGGGGTGTATACAATTCAAATGAGTCTGCGTTAGGAAAGAACAACCTCTTGGCGAAGACCAACCAGATGTTCAAGGACAAGAAAATAAACACAATGATTGGTCGTTTCCATATCAAGGTTGGAGATAGTTGCACAACAGACACCGCTGTTGACAACGAGTATGGTAATGCTCACGGTCGCGCATTATTAAAGGCAAAACCAAAAGGAAAACAAACAAATGGTGTAGACAACCCATATTGCCGCTCTTGGACATATCACCATCAATACAACAGTATGGACAGGTTGATAAGACCTTTTGAGAACCAGACAATAGCGGATGTACAGAAAAAGAACAGCAGATACAGGAGCAGGTTTAACGAACTGCCTAACGGTGGTAAATATCTTGCCGATAATACCGTGTTAGGTGGAGCAGGGCGCGTTAATATCGCTCCAAGTAAAAGTGGTAACGTTGACATCAAGAAATGTATGTTCTCACTTGAGAATCTTGCATGGAAGGATGTGTCAAAGGTCACAAGGAATATCTCGAAGGAGCAGATAGGTCCGAACGGTGGCAGGATTATGTGGTTTCCACCATATGATATCGACTTTCAGGAGAATGTCAATGTAAACTGGCAGTCCAACTCATTCATTGGACGAGGAGAGGATGTGTACACCTATACAAACACCACGAGAACTGGACAGTTGTCATTCACGCTGCTTATCGACCACCCAGCGGTTATCAACTCTTTGCAGAGCGCTGGAGTAAATGACGACGAGGACGTGTTAAGGTTTTTCGCTGGGTGCGACACTATTGACCCTAACGAGACTGGCAATGCGGAGGTTGTACCTGGTTCAAAGACATCTGACCCAACATTGACGGCAAAGGAAGGACCGTTTGTTAGGGTATACTGCTTTTTCCCGAACAACTATACTGGACATGGAAAATATATTGATGACAAGAAGAATTGGTACGACTTTGGCGACGAAGAATTCGGGTGTTCTGACGGTGCAGACTGGTATAAGTATATTTTGTCAGGCAAGAACACTGCAATACCAACAGGAGCATCAGCAATTTTGAATCCAGACAACGGATATGAAATGTCAATAAGGAAAGGTCAAGAGTTATGGAATGGTGTATCTACTAAAGGACTTGATAGTAAGACAAGTCAAATAGCGTGCAATTCTTATAGTGGTAAATATGGGAAATATAAAAATTGTCCAAAAGATTATGACGGTTCTGACTATAAACAATTAAAGTTAAAGGACGCTAAAGAAGCAAGAGAGAAGAGAACTTATAGGTATAGGGTAGACTTTGACTTTAGGGAACGTGGTATTGATGTTGACAAGACTGATAAAAAAGGCACTAAAGCACATATTTGGGACAACTATATTGACACTTATTCATGGGGTTTAAATATTGACCCAGTTGTAGTTGACAAAAATGGACTTGGTATTGGATTAGTTGCAGACAAGTCTTTGTTTTCATTTTATCAGTTAATGGCCGTTTTTGGGGTGAAAAAACCTCTTGAAAAGATAGAGGAACCTAATACAGGATTTACAGGCGGGTACATTCCTCCACAACCGTATGAACAAGGCATAAAGAACCTATCTGACATTATTAATAATCACACTGTCTATAAAGTAGTGGCACATGGTAGTGCCACGAAACAAGGCACAAAGAATGATTTAAGGGCGGCGAGAAGGGCACGAACACTTGGTAAAACAGTAATGCATTTTTTAAAGCAAATCGACAAATATAAAAACGAGGATATCAAGTATGTTAAAGGTGAAACTTCAATTGTTGACGTAAAAAACACCAAATTAGTTAATACAGACGAGGCCAAATTTGGTAGGAACGCATATGTTGACATCTATTATGACGACCCTAAAGTATTCTCTGTTGAAAAATCCGAAAGTGCAAAAAACCAAATCATCGGGCCATTAGATAGTACTAAAGCAACGTCAAAGGAAAAGAAGCAAGACAAAAAGGCGAGAAGAAACAATATTACATACACAACCAAAGACACAAGCAATTTGCGTTATGAGTCAGAAGCGGACTATTTTAAGAAGATTAAAAATACAGACCCTGTCATCTTCAAGAAGATAGTAGACAAGGTGAAGTATTTCGACCCAGCATTCCACTCAATGTCTCCAGAAGGTTTCAATGCCAGGTTAACATTCCTTCAGCAATGCACAAGACAGGGGCATACAGTATCCGCCACAGAGTCAAACGGACTGGCGATGACCGCTGGAAACCTTGCCTTCGGGCGTATGCCAGTATGTGTGTTGAGACTTGGTGATTTCATAAACACGAGAATCATCATCGATTCGTTGAGCATAACCTACAATAACGGAGGTATGCAATGGGACTTGAATCCAGAGGGCGCAGGTGTGCAACCTATGTACGCTAAAGTCAATATGGGTATAAAGATACTTGGTGGTCAGTCTCTTGTGGCACCTATCAGCAGATTGCAGAACGCCGTCTCATTCAACTACTACGCAAACGCTGGTGTATATGACAACAGGGCGGACAGGGCGCATTATAAGGACTATGATACGGTATATGATTATGTATATACTGCCACAGCGGACACGAGTGCAAACAACAACTATGACTCGTATGTGGTGAACGACAACGCAGAGACGCTTGTTACCGAGAATGATGAGAAGAAGAGTGTAACACTTTCATCTACAAGCACAAGCACTGACAGCAATTCAAGTGGTACATCGTCAGCGTCGTCAAGTAGCAGTAGTAGCAGCACAAGTAGTTCGTCATCATCCTCAAGCAGCAGTAGTTCAAAGCATTCATCGTCAAGCAAAAAGAAATTAGATGTGTATTATGGATTAAATGCCTATGGACGTGTTATTCATTCAACCAGCAATAGAATTGCTGCTTTTCTTTTGACGAAGTATTCAAATAACAATTATGACTTAAGAAAATTTACAACAAGATATAATTTAACGGCATTTTATGATTATTTTAGATTATATTTGAAACAAGGAGTTAAGATGAGTAAAATTATATCTTTTAACAGTAAAGCAGGTAATACGAGTGTACATATTAGTTTTGAGATAAAGAAAGTAAAAATAGACTATTACAGTTTTTCATTTCCAAATAAAGACGGGGCAACTATTAAAGATGTAACAGTAGCAATTCCTGTGCGAATTACTCCGTACAAAGGCAAACATTATTGGTGTAATGTCAAATTAAATGTTGGCGATATGTTTATAAATGATTGTTATGATACGTACAAGAACAGTGTTGCGTCTTCAATTACAGGAATAGGTAACAATTTCCCACAAAGTGCATATGTTGATGTTAGTCAAAACAGTTCAGGCAAATGGATTTATGCTTATAAATAGAAAAAAAAATTATGTCATACGATAGATATTCGAGATTCCGTGTAAACGGAAAGATAACAAAAGTGCCTTCTGTAAGTCTGACAGAGAAGAGCACTGATTATTTCGAGGTATACAAGCGTGGTGTTTCACGACTTGACAATATCTCGTACAAATACTATGATGACCCGTCATATGACTGGTTGATTATGATGGCGAACCCAGAATACGGTTCAATGGAGTTCAGCATACCAGACAACGCGTTGTTACGGATTCCGTTCCCGTTAGGGTTGAGCATTGAGGACTATGTTAACAGGGTTGAGGATTATATAACCCTTTACGGACTGGATTGATTTTTCAATTTTAAACGGTACCTTTAAGAAACGGAGTTGAATGGCGCAGTCTGCAAGAATAGTTTACATAGAACCGAATGACATTGCTTCCGTTAAAGGTATCAACGGAGGCAGGATAGATAATGTCACTTGGAATCCAGAGGACTTGAACATGTCCGTGGATTTACAGGTTGTAGTGCCTGATGTCAATGATTGCGGACTTGTCGACTACAGTGACAAGGCATTCAATATGTCGTTGTTCGAGGGCAAGAAACTGAACGGGAAGAATTACCTAACTACTGATTATGTCAACATAGGTTTTCAGGAGTTCAGGAAAAATGGTGTTTCAGACAGGGAGACATTGGGTGTTAACTCAATTGACATAAATTTTGACGAGTATTTTTTTCCAGAGGTCAGTGTTAAGATGACAGATGTCAGGGGAAATTCCCTGCTATCACCTACTGAATATGGTTATTATGAGGATTTAAGGGAGGAGGCGACAGGCGAGAAGAACAATTTCAAGAACCTGTATAAGTGTCTTTTCCATTTTCCTTATCCGAAATTCTTTTTGACTGTCAAGGGTTTTTATGGCACGAATGTAACCTTTGAACTCGCACAGAGTGATTTCAAGACTACTTTCAATTCCGATACAGGCAATTTTGACGTAGAACTCAATTTCAAGGGGTATCTGTATGGTTTATACACTGATATTCCGATTAACTATATACTCATCGCTCCGTATATAGACAGTCCTCAAAATACTGGCGACCCAGGTTCTTACTGGAGCGGGCAGGAGTCATTCACTTATGACAACGGTACAAGGATTTTCACCTTTGTCGAGTTCCTGGAGAAGTTCGTCAGGTTAGCGGAAACCGTCGCTAAGGATAACGCAACTCTTGAGAACAACGACGGAATCAACGAGTATGTCAAGTCAAAGGAGACTGTGGAGAAACTCAAAAAACTGCTTGATGCGTATATGGGATATATTGATTCATTCAATGTCAAGCAGGGTATTTCTGTATCAAAGGGAGAGAACCACAATGCCTATTTTGCGAACATTGACAAGGAGACACTTGTTAAAAATGTTGATTTTTCAAACCTCAAAAAGGTTGTGCACGATATATTGAATAGTGACCATCTGCAAGCGTCAGAGGATAAGCGCACACAGTTGACTAACCTGTTGACCGACATCAATAAAGACATTGATGACAAGTTTGAGTTCCCTTGCGCGTATCCTTTCAAAAACAAGAACAATATACCTTCACAACTGGTGTTCTACTCAATGAAGGATTGTGCGACCTGGTTGAAAGAGTGTGACGGCGACTCAACTTTATCGAACGATATTACATCGAAAGGTTATGCTAAGAAGTACAACAGTGTTGCGATTATTAAGACATACGGAGTACCTCAACGCCTTGAAGAGTTAATCAAGTCAAGCACAAGGGAAACGATGAATTCAGCGTCTGTCGCGACGGATGAGTTGAACGATATAATAGTCAAGTATCTCGGTTTCAAACCTACGATAAGAAACGTCTTTAGAATGCTGTTTGCGCATATACAGACATTTATGCATTTTCTTTACGAGGACACCTTGTCTACGATTAGCACACAAATCAACAGCGGAGACCGTATTAAGGTTAGCGATGTAGGAGGCAAGGTAAGACTTGACATACCGAAGAAAAGGCAGACAGACCAGTCAAGCAAGTTACCTCCGTTTGTTGGAATGTACGAGGAGAACAACGGCAAATGGGAGATGAAATACCCATATGAATTCACAATGATGCCAGAGGTAAAACTTGTGAACAATATGACAAATGCCGCTATGTGCTTCCGAAAGAAGATTAATGACATCCTTGACTATATTGACAAGTCTGGTATCGCTGACGGAAACATAGAGAACGGGTACAAGATGAAATTCCTTCCCTTACTGTTGAGCGACATCAATTACAAGGGTCAAAACCCGTATTCATACCTTAAATATAAAGGAACCGCTGACAATGATTGTGTTGGTGAGATTGCATATCAAGTTCTATTGAGGACATATGCCGCATATATCACACGTGACGAGAAACGGACCGAAGTACGTAAGAATTGGATTGAGAGGATAATGAGGATTGAGGCGTGCAATTACTATCTCGCGAATCCTAAGATTACAAACAGTTCATTAAAGACATTATTCAAGAGTCTATCTAAAAATGAGAATCAGATAACAGAGTCGTTAAACTCTTTTATCAACGGTCATAAGGCAAATCTAACAGGAGTTAAACTTTTTGACCAGACGAACAAATGTATGGTGTATGACGCAAAGAACATCGAGTTTCCTATGTTCTCAAATGGTGTTTTGTCTGGAGATAACAACGCTGTGATATATAAAGGTAAAGATAGTGAAGGCGACGGGTTGTTCAAGGTTTACAGGGAAAAGGAGAGGGCGACAATCAACTCTTTCAAGGACTACGCTGAACCGTTATCAAAGATAAAGGAAGGCGTTCTTGATGAAAATGACGCAGATTTCATAACATCATTGTTTGTATTGAATGTTGATGAAGATTATTTTCAGGAACGATACAACCAAATTGTTGAAAAAAAGAATAATAATCAGAAATACCTTGAGGATAAGAACTACCGTATATACACGAATAAAGGCAAATCTATCTATAAGATAGGTGCGTATGATTCTGGTAACAATGAGAACAAGGACTACAAGACATTATTGAAGGAATTGTTCGACAGCAAGGACTACGCAAACCACAGGATACCAGGATTGTCAATGAATGATAAAATCAATGCGTTCACGTCCGATGGTTATGCTGTCAAATTCAAATCAAGAGACAATTATGTAAAAGGTGCAGTAATACTTTCGTTGATGTACAATGTCAATGTTTCTGTTGTAAATCACTTAAAGGTGTTACCTCTGTTTGAATTTCTTTATTTAGGAGCGGCGTTATACTTGAAAGACAACAACATCACAGATGTTGACATAAATAACCATAGTGAAGAACCGCCTCTTGCGGATACAACCCTTGGTACTTTCAAGGAAGTCTTAAACAGGTATAAGAAGAGGTTTATTGACGAGTTCAAGAAATGGGCGGACAATGACGGAAAAGTGATGTGGGATTTACTTGTTCAAAGTACATATGTTGACAAGGACGGTTTTAAGGTTCTTGAATCAAATAGTACAACAGAGAATAGTTTGCTCAAATTCGTGATGGAGCAGTGCTATGTGTACGGTCCGTTACAAGACGGATATAGTAACCCTCAAACTATCCAATCTGGTTCTGGCGGTGTTCAGAAAAACACTTACAATCCAAAAATAGAGTTCAGTCTACTTACCACCTTTTTCGATACATTGTGTAAATTGTACGAGATAGACAGCGACGAGGAGTCTACAACAACCACGGAGAATGAACAGCAGACAATGACTGATGCTGATGTCTCAAAGAACACAAAATTGTCTATCTACAGGACATTAAAGAACCTGAACGATAAATGGTTGAGTTCGTACACTTTTGAACGGTTTAAGTTAAGTAGACCTTCAGACGAGCAGGTTAACAAGGTAACGAGATATGGGAACGGAGGTTCAATCACATCAAAGAGCGAATGGGACAGTTTCCTTTACGTTGACGCGTTCTACAACGACATAGGTGACGAGTTTATGATTAGTCCTAAAATCATATACAATATGATTCGCAGTGTCGCCGACGCGAACGAGGATTACAACCTGTACCAGTTTATGGCGGACTTGCTTCAAAAGAGCAAGATGATGCTCATACCGTTGCCAGTGTACAACAACTACTATGACTCAACGACTATAAGTCGCATATTCACACCTCATCCAGTGTACACGAACGAGCAGTCACTTGGTAATACATTCCTTTGTATGTACACCTATGAACCCTCTCGTGTCGTTGAGGACAAGAAAGGTGGATATGACAGTGACGGTTTGCAAATTGCAGACGGGGTCACTGGTGAGATAAGTTCCATATCGAATCCAGATGCCTTGCAGTTATTTCATAGCGGAAATAATCTGGACATAAATGTACCCGCTTTCGGTGTTACATTCGCGAGACAGAACCAGTCATATTTCAAGGATATATCAATATCAATGGATACGCCACAGACGACTGATTATGGCATAATGAACACATTTGAACTCGCAAGACTCGGTGGTAATGGTTTCAGTAGTGAACCTTTTGCTGTAGGGCAGGACATTTTCAGTATATACTCAAACAGGTCATATACCTGTGAGGTGACGATGATGGGATGTGCTAATATCCTTCCTATGATGTATTTTCAGTTGAACAACGTGCCAATGTTCAAGGGTGCGTATATGATAACCAAGGTGAGTCACAGTATAGTTCCTGGTGATTTTGTCACAAAGTTCACTGGCGTAAGAGTGTCTAAAAACCAGTTACCGTTCAATAAGGATGTATTCAATATGAACACGTTTATGGCGATGGTTAACGACTTCATCGCAAGGGGTGGAAGTTATGACCCGTCTGTCAATGCCGCATCGGCACAACTTATCAGTGCTGGTGGTGCCACTGGAACTATCGAGAAATTTGATGGTGACGTACCTATTTCTGTCAATGGTTTGTGTTTGATTATGGCATTTGAAGACTGGACGGATAAGAGCAGTAAGACTGGATACGGCACTATAGGTGCGGATGCTACTGCAAAAATACAGAAATACGAGTCTGTCGCTACCGTTGGTCCTGGTTTGACGACATCGGTTGATTCAAGGATTCAAGACGGAGTCAGGTTTACTGGAGAGGAGATTGTGTCAATTTTGCTGAAGACATTGAGTGCTTATGTAAAAATGTATTTTGACCCATTCTTGAAAAACTGGAGAAATTTACCACAAACAGCAATTGACGCGCTTTTTTGTATAACACACAATGGTGGTAAGTATTACACAACTGTTCTTGGTTTGAAACGTGGCAATCCTCAGGAGTTAACTGTTCAGCAGTTAGCGGATGCCGCCATTAAAGACGGAGAGAGAATTAGGGCAAAAGGTCGCAATAGTGGACAAGCGATATATGAACGACGTGTAGCGGAGGCGCATGTTATGCTAGGTAAGAAAGAGATAACTGGTGTAAACGCAAGCAATAAGGCGAAATTCAACCAATACTGGAATCCTTCAGGAAAAGGTTACGAGGTAGCAAAGAAAATTTTACAGAAATAACACAATGGAAGTAAGCGCGAGAGGCAGATTAATATACATCGAACCGAACAACTTGAGTAATTTCAAGGGTATCAAATTAAATGGTAATTCACAGGACAACATAGTATGGAATCCTGAAGATTTGAACTATTCGGTTGACCTACAGGTTGTTGTTCCAGACAGGACCCAGTGTGGCGGTGACATCGCTAACGACGGGTTGACATTTACATTGTCTAACATCAACAAAAACGGTATGTTATCCTTTTTTGAGGGAACAACCGTTAACGGGAAGAAGATGTTGACAGACAATTATACTGACGCTTCTTTTACTGAATTGAAGGACAGTTCAAAACAGAACAAGGAATGTCTCGGAATAAAGTCTATTAACGTAGACTTTTCAAGTTACTTCTATCCACAGGTTACTATAGAATTTACTGATGTCCGTGCGTTCTCGTTAATGGGTCCGAGCGAGACAAGCAGCAGTACTGATAGTTTATTCAAAAGTGTATTTCACTACCCTTATCCGAAATTCCTATTGACGATAAAGGGTTACTACGGAACGAAAGTCACATTTAAACTTGCAGTTAACGAGTTCAAGTCAAGACTCAATCAACAGACAGGCAATTTCGATGTGACAATAACATTTATAGGTTATATGTTCGGTGTCTATACCGATATACCAACGAATTTCATATTAATTGCACCATACATATGCGGAGAGACCGAGGGTAGCACAAACGCTTACTGGAATCAAGGAAAGGAGTCTGGTAGGTTTGTGTACAATGACAACACACCGATGTTGACTATGGTCGAGTTCTGCGACAAGTACGTAAGACTTGCGGAGACTTTGTCAACACAGAACAATCTTCTTGACGAGAACAAGGCGTTAAAGGACTTCAACACGGCAAACAGGAAAGCGGAGGACGCTGGAAAGTTGATAGACCTATTCAATACCTTCATTGACACTGCGAATATGGGCGATACGGCGCAATGCAAGAAGATAGACAACAAGAACCTGTATCTGCTATATGGTAATGGTAAAAAGGTTGAGTTGAATAAAAACCAGGTTTATCAAAAACTTAGGGATGCGTTAACTGACTTCAACAAGGCATATGGTACTGATTTTCAAAACATAAATGGTACGACTACCGTTCAGACGAGTGTTGATGCCGTAACTACTCCTATTGTCGTGAATGGAGAGATAAATCCTCAAGTGAAGAATCTTGAGATGTACAAGAAGATGGTCAATGAAAAATTGGAGAATTGTGAAACCAAGAAGATTCTTGATATCTTTTCAGCGAATAAGAGCGAGTTCGAGAAAAAGAACTGGTACCTGTTTGATTCAAACCATTTCCTGTCATTCTTCAAGAACATAAAGAACGAGGCGGAGTCAAAAGTAACAGAAGCGACACCAGAGGCAGAGTCAGAAAGTCTCAACATCACAGTCAAGGAGATTGGTTTCACACCAAACCTTGAGAACATATTCAGAATGATTTTCGCACATTTGGACTGTTTTATGAACAGTATGTATGATGTAATCAAGAAGGTGAAGGAAAGTAAGAGGTCTCCTGATGATATGAAGATGACCACAGACGATACCGACCTTCCTTCAATGTACGACTTTGTGCCGCCGTTTCCTCTTATAACAGAAAGGAAGGACGACAAGCGTATTGCTATATTTCCTGGTGAGAAAGAGCAGTATGCGAATATGGAGGAGGTCGTGTTCGTTGATGAGATTGTAAAGGCAACACTTGCGTACAGGAAATTGTTCAATGCCATTGAGGACTACTTGAAGAAATCACAGCAGAGCGAAGAGACGAATGGAGACTTTGTTCAGAACTTTTTCCCTATAATGCTTAGCGACGTGTTTTATGACGGCACGAATCCATACAAGTACCTGAACGACAACACTGATTTAGGTGAGATTCTGTATATGCACCTTTTAAGATACAGGGCGGCGAGGATGACTGGCGGAGCAAGGTCAACAAAGGACATAGACGCCACATACGCAGACCTTGAGGCAAGGAATTTCTATATGGTAAAGAGTTCGTGTACAGACGAGTTCTTGCAGGAGTTGAAACGCATCGGAAACAGTCCATATGAGGATTTTGTCAACAGGGTAAACGAGTATTTAAACAACCATAAAAACCAGACAATAGATGCGGTCAACATTTCTGGAGACAAGATATTGACGAAAGTTGACGACAAGTATGCGTTGAGTTTCAACAATGTCATCACTCCGAAAGCGACACAGATAGTCAAACAGCGTTATCCTGTGAATCCAGAGTCGAAGAATCTTGAGAGTGGTTTCGGCATCAAGGATTCATCGTGGAAAACTGTACTTGAGTCGTATTCCAATATGACTAAAATCAACGAGAAATTTTCTGAAAGCAAGCGTATTGAGGAAGATAAGTTGAAATATGTCACACATTATGTGAAATTAAGTCCGATTGGGTATTATGGAGTTAACCCTATAACTAATGAAACTTATAAGTTTGGCAGATTATATAAGAAACCGTCAGGTAATGAAGATTTTGACGAACCTGACAGTGTTGACTATGATGATTATATAAATGATTATGTTAGTGCTTGCATAAGCAATCCAGAGACGATATCGTTTCCGTTTATTGAATATGGAGTACGCAATACACAAACAAAACGCGCACATAATTTATTTGTCAATGACAACGAAGGAGGCGGTGGCATTATATACAATAGAAAAAACGGACAAACTAGGAGTTGGGAGGAACGAGCATTAATATTTCTTGCTTGTTTACCATTTTCCACTACAGCTCTTAATATGACTAGATGTGCAATTGTTGGCATAGTACCTCATTTTTCAATAATAATTACAGACAATGGTGTTGGTGTGCAAAAAGATGTTAGTTCAGAACTTTATGGATACGTAAGTAGAATACATTGTATACCAAAACATATGGTCTTATATGTAGGTGGGTTATTATATAGGTCATTACACCCAGATGTTATTGGCGATTTAACGATTAAAGGTGAAAAACAACATTTATCCACATCTATCAGAAAAAGGAGTGGTGATTTTGTAATAGGGAGTAATCTTGATGATATGGAAGACCCACTTAACGCCAAAGGCTCATATCGTGACGACGTAGATACGATGGATGAGGAGAAGAAGAAAGTAGTTGTTGACTATTTTGTATCTTGGGCGAATAATGAATTCAAAACATTGTTTGAGTATCTTAGTAATAGCGGTGGAAAATATGAAGACAAAAAAATCGCTGATGATTATACTGCATTTGTATTAAAGAATGAACCAGCAGAAAATTATCTGAAACAATTCTACCTGTCATCGGTTTTTGTTTATACCAATACAAGTACTGGTAAATATATTGAAAAGCAAAAGACAAACGAAATCTCAATTAGCGACGGTTTAGGTTGCGCACAGTTCTGTGACGCTCTTGCTAAACTGTATGAGGACGCAACTGATACAGAGGCCAAAAATAGAGAGGTGACAGATGCAGATATCTCAAAAGAGACAAAACTGTCAATATACCTTACATTGAAAAAGATGTATGACAAATGGTTATGCGGTGTCAATGGTGACAGGTTTAAACTCGGAACATATACCGATGACAAGACAGAGCAGAGGGAGAGGTTCACTGGTAATGGCGGTTCGGAGACAGCGAGTAGTGAATTCACTAATTTTCTCTTTATGGACAGTTATATGAACGACATAGGTACGCGATTTATGGTGAATCCTAAAGTGTTCTACTCGATGATTAAGAAACATTCAGACTCTGACGAGAACACATCAATATTCCAGTTCCTTTCAGACCTGAGTCTTGAGAACAAATTAAGACTTCTGTCTCTACCCGTCTACAACAATTTCTATGATGCAGAGACACTACAGAGGATATTCTCGCCGAATCCGTCATATGCTATAGGAAATACGGCATCGTCAAAAATGGGTGAGACATATGTCGTTATGTACCAGCACGAGGCATCCAGTATGCTTGAGGAGTCAAATGCAGAAGGTATATTGTACGGGAGCAACGGTTTTGATATAGCGGACTCTTTGGGTAACCCAAACGCGGTATCTATGGACGACGTGAACAGGTTGTTCGGTGCTACCACAGAGGAAAACCTTAATATTAATGTGCCAGCGTTCGGTGTGACGTTCGGTAGGCAGTCACAGAGTATGTTCAAGGACATTAAGGTCAACATGGACGGTCCTCGTGTGACGGATTTCTCCATAGCGAACACTTTTGAACTCGGTAAACTCGGTGCTAATGGTTTCGCTCGTGAACCATACTCTGTAGGGCAGGATATGTTCGCTATATACTCTAACCGAAGTTACAATTGCGAGGTAGAGATGATGGGGTGTGCTAACATATTTCCGTTTATGTATTTCCAGTTGAATAATGTGCCTATGTTCAAGGGCGCGTATATTATAACTGATGTCAAGCATAGTATAGCGCCAGGTGATATGAAGACGAAATTCACTGGTGTCAGGGTGTCTAAAAACCAGATACCTTTCAATACGGATATATTTAACATACGCTCTTTCCTCGCTATGATTGACGGGTATGTCAAAAACGGTGGACGATATGACAAACCTTCACTCACTGTATCATCTGGCGTCGCTATGGGTGGTGACGGCAGTGGTATTGATTTCAGTGGAGGTGTTGTTAACACATCAATACCAACGACACTTAAAGGTGGCGTCGCTGATGAGTATCATCTTATTTTACAAAGGTACCGCCGACTAAGTGATGGATGCGTTATTGGTGTTATATACGAGGCAGGGTCAAAGAAGGTTATTTGTCACACATTAGAGCATGAAAGACAAATCAATAGGTGTAGTGCACAAGTGGGCGCTGGCATACATACAGTAGTACCTGGTGGACAGGGATGGTGTACAAATAGTAGTGCCCATCATAGAGGTGCAAGTGCTTATACAGCGTCATTAAGTGCTGGTAAAAAGGTTAATTACGGTTCAATAAAAAATGGCAAACCCGCTGGAAAGGCGGGGACATTGACATTTGGACCAAGAGCAAGAACACCTATGACGATGTTGTGTTGTAAACCAGGCGGTGGGTGTTTGTTTCATATGGGACCAAATACTAATCAAGCGGTAGCAAAACCTTGGACTGAAGGATGTGTTCTTATAGGTGACACTTGTAATGACCAAGGCATACGTGATGATTTTTCAGCGGCAGAGTATGGACCAGAAAAAATATTCACATCAACAAATAGGCATGTTGTGGCATATAGGAATTTCTATAATGTAGCGTGCTCACAATTAAATGCTGGAAAATGTGTTTATATCGAAATGATAGACGCATATAAGACAAATGCTAACACTGTAACGATTTCTGGTGGAGGAAAAACTACAACGGGAACTTTGAAATTACCTTATGGATGGTCTGAACTCAAAAATGGTGAAAGTGGTATTTATGTTAATTCAAGATATGCCACTGATAATAATTTTGTAGGCAAAGTATGTGACGGTTATAGAAATGTGAACAGATGTGTAATGCGTGCCGAGGTAAAGGAAAAATTGATTAAGGCACAAAAATATTTAGACAAGAATTATAATGGTTTACATTTGTATATATTTGATGCTGGTCGACCTGGAAAGTGTATAACTGGTAGTTTTTTAAGGTTTCAAACTGAACACAAAATGCCAAGTGGAAATGGATTAATAGCACGTAAATCAAAACACAATCAGGGTTTTGCCGTTGATTTAACAATACAAAACGATGGTTACACGAAAAATGGTTACAAAAAAGGATTATGGGAAGGCAAAAACACAACTGGTACATTATTTGACGGATTTATGTACAAGACATCAAATGGTGGTATAACCAAATACGAGCGTGGAAAAGATTGTAAATGGAGCACAACCAGAACAGAATATAAATCAAAGAACAAGTATCATAGTTTTCTACGTTCTGTAATGCACAAAAACGGATTTAGCGGGTATAGTGCTGAATGGTGGCATTTTAATGCACAAGATGCGTCATCAAGTAATAATATAGATTTCATCGTTTAATAGTTATGGCAGGAGCATCACAAAAGGCGAGAATGGTGTACATTGAACCGAATGACTTGTCTACTGGTTCAAAGCGTTTGGACAATGTTGTCTGGAATCCAGAGGACTTGTCAATGTTTGTGGACTTGCAGGTCATAATACCAGACAGGAACTACGACGGTTCAATTAGTTACGACAGCACGGTATATTCAATGTCTGTCAGTCAAAACCATAACCATGGAAAATCTGTATCTTTTATGGGTGGCGAGGTGTTGAAGGGAAAACATTATATAACAGACGACTATGTGAACGTAAGTTATAGTGAAATACATTCCACTCGTGTAAGTAACAGAGAGACACTTGGTATAACTTCACTTGACATTGACTTCAACGAGTATTTTTACCCTACGGTCAATGCAACATTCACAGATGTCCGTGGAGGGTCGTTAATGAATCCAGCGGAGTTAGAGTACACAGATGGTTTGAAAGGCGGCACAGCGTACACCAATCTCTTCAGAGCGTTGTTTAAATATCCGTACCCAAGATTCCTTTTGACTGTAAAGGGTTTTTACGGCACAAAAGTCACATTCCAATTGGCGGTTAACGAGTTCAAGACATCATTGAACGGTCAGACTGGGAATTTTGACATTTCAGTATCTTTTATCGGTTATATGTACGGATTGTATACAGACCTTCCTATGAATCTTATATTAATCGCTCCATACATTGACGCCTCTAACGAGGAACCAAGCGCATTATGGAAAGACAATGCCAATTATGTTGACAGCGACGGTAATAAACTATTGACATTTGTGGAGTTTATGAACAGTTTTGTACACGTCGCTGAATCAATAGCAGAGGATTCAAGCGCAGCAAAGGAAGGCAGTGGTATAGCGGAGTACACAAAGGCGAAACAGCAAGCGGAGAAATACCAGAAACTACTTGACTTGTTTCAGTCGTTATATACTGGTATTAAGAATAAGTGCGATAGTCTTGTGATAGAGAGTCCAAAGCATTATGTGTATTTTGTTGATAATAAAAAGGAGGCGTTGAATGTTGACGCACAACTATACAACAACTGTTTCGCTCTGGTTACTGAAATCAAGCAAGAATATGACGATGACTACAATTATGGATTGAAGGTAGTAAATGTCAAAGGACAGAATATTGAGTTGAACGGTTTCACAAACCCACTTGTAGTAAATAACGTGATTAACACTAAGTCAAACTCTTATTCTTTGGTTTCAGGTGATACAACAGTAATAAATGAGGTTAAAAACAGTCCAGGACTTTACAACGATAGAAAAGTCAAGGTATATGAGCATCAAGACTTGTTCAACAAGTTAAAGGAGAAGATAGAGTCGTTAACTCCAGTAATCAACGAGAAATCTGTCGCTGCCACGGACGAGATGCAGGAGATTGTTGCGAAGAAACTTGGTTTCAAACCTACTATCAGGAATTTCATGCGTATGCTTTTCGCACATATAGACTGCTTTATGCGGTATATGTACGAGAAGGTACTGAATGAGATTAAGACACAGCAGACAAATGGAGACAGGGTGAAGGTCAGTGGTTTCAGTGCTGACAAGTACAGCATCGACGTGGCGTCTAAAGTAGGCGACGTGTCAGTTCCACCATTTCCAGGTGTGTATGAGTTGAACGAGAACTACAAGGAGATGATATACCCTTCTATGTTCACCACAATGCCAGAGGTTGACTTTGTGGACAAGATTTCAAAGGCGGCGGTAAGTTTCCGAAATGCCGTGAACAAGATTGTAAAGTATGCAGAGCAACAAGGGTTATTACAGGACGACGAGAATCCAGACGGAGCGTATAAGATGACATTCCTACCTACCTGCATAAGCGATTTCTTCTTCAACGGTGTGAATCCGTATATGTTCTTGAAGTACCGAGGCGATAGTAGCGAGGCGATAGGCGAACTTCTGTACAAGTTCTTGTGCAGGTACAGGGCGAGTAGTCACACGTACCGTGGCGCGGAAACAGTTTCAAATACTGTTGATTTAAACAATGTAGCAGTAACAGAGACAAATACGGAATCCCCTACATACAAATTACCAATATCAAAAGTTGAGGCGTTTAATTACCATAAGGTTAAACCAAACATATCTCAGCAGTTCAGGGATGACTTTTTGAGTAAAGGCGGAGACATTTCTGTTATCAAAAAATATCTAAATAACTTTATTTCAAACCACAAGAAAGATATCATATCAGATGTTTCAGAATCAAAAGGGTCGTATGGCCATACGGATGACGTGCCTATACATTTCAAGACATCTTTAAAGTCTGGTTCAAAATACAATGAAACACAGATTTACAGGAAGAAGGTAAACAACATCAAAGAATGTGAAGATGTATTCCAAATACTTGATAAGGGCAATAGGGGAAAAATCAAGAGTTTCCTGAAACTTGAGACTGTTATTGGAGATAACACCGAGACGGTAACAGACTATAGGTACGCAAACAGTTTTATTGACCTTGATGTCCCTTGCAAAACATATTACAATAACAATACTGATAATTACAACAGAATATACAAGGTTGTCAGCAGTACTCAAACAAATGTAATTTATAACGAATACGACAAGGACAAGAATGGTGATGGTGGCGAGTATTTTGAGATGATAGCATCATTGTTGCAGAACGGTGACTATACTAACTACAGGATGCCATTTTTGAATTTGCGACCAACTGGCAAATTGACTATATTTGATTCAACCAGTATTACCAAACAAGCAGACGAGGCACAGGCACTTGTATTTGTGTCGTTGTTTCCATTTTCAGAAGATAGCGCAGTTAAAAGCGCAATGGCAAATTTAAGCAAACGAAGTGGAATCAATTGCATACCTAAACATATACTGTTATACATTAGCGGTTTGCTGTATATGTATGATTATGAAAAGCAGGGGAAGAAACTTTTTCATGATGTTGACGGTGCTAAATTTCCAGATTACCATATAGTTGACGGATACACATTACGTAGTTCTGAATCAACTTTTAGTCATGATGACTATACATTTGTTTTAGATAAAACGGGTTCACTTTATCCCGATGCAATGAGGTTTTACGAGCATTTGCCTCACTACAAGCGTGAAATTCTGAAGAAATATTTCACTGACTGGGTTAAAGGTGAATTCCAAACATTGAGGTCTGCATTGACTAATCAAAAGAACCTTGGAAAGGGCAAGTTGATGAGTGCGAATGCAAAACCTATATTAAGGCGGATTTTCGGCACAATCAAAGAGTCGGTTGATAACACTGGCGAGATAAGGTACATAAAGGACATAGGGACTCAAATACTCTTGATGAAATTCTATCTCGACTATGCGTATGTCTTGAACATCATTGATTTCAAAGACCCAGATATGGTTGAGGCCGAATTGTCAGCATTCGTGAATGAGTTAGCGAAACTTTACGGAGTTGACAGCAGTGCCACTGCACAAAACGATGACAGGACAGAGTTTAGCGAGGCGGATGTCTCAAAAGAAATGAAACTGGGTTGTTATATGACATTGAAAAACCTATATGACAGGTGGTTAGCGTCATATAGGTACAGTAATTTCAAATTACCTAACCCAAGTGACGAGATATTACACAAACAAAGCAAGTTAAGTGGCGCGTTTAACGAGATGGGCGAATGGGGTGTGTGTGAATACAACAATTTCCTGTTTGTTGACAACTACTACAATGACATCGGAGACAAGTATATGTTCAATCCGAGAATCGTATATGATATGGTGAAGATGTCAGCAGACTCTGACACGAACTACAGTGTTTACCAGTTTATGTCTGACCTTTTACAAAAGAATAAGATGATGCTTATGGCGTTGCCGTTGTTCAGTAACTATTATGACATAACCACGATAGAGAACATATTCAAACCATATAGTCTGTACGGTGGGCACAATATGATGACAAACGGTCTCGGTACGACATATCTGTGCATGTACACATACGAGGATTCTCACGTTGCTGATTTCGGTGGTGGTGACGCTTGTTTTGACAACGACGGTGTTGACCTTGCTGACACTTTAGGGAACTTTATGCCTGTCAACGGAGAGGACATACGCCTATTTGATACTAACGACGGAGAACTTGAGATAACAGTGCCAGCGTTCGGTGTTACGTTCAGCAAGCAGAACCAGTCTATCTTCAAGTCCATAAGCATAAATTCAGATGACTCAAGGGCGACCGACTATGGCATCAAGAACACAATGGCGTTAGCGTCAAATGCCCGTCAAGGTTTCGTTAGGGAACCGTTTGGCGTAGGACAGGACATTTTCGCCATATATTCTAACAAGAGTTATTCGTGCGAGATAACGATGATGGGTTGTATGAACATAATGCCTATGATGTATTTCCAGTTGAACAACATACCGATGTTCAAGGGTGCGTATATGATAACTCATGTGTCTCACAGTATAAAACCAGGCGATGTTGAGACAAAGTTCAAGGGTATAAGAGTTTGCAGAAACCAATTGCCGTTCAATACAGACATATTCAACCTGAACGCGTTTATCGCACTGGTGAATGAATATACAGCAAAAGGCAGGACATATACGCAAGCGACACTTGACGAGTCGTCTTCAACAACAGACAACGGTGCAAGCAATGATTTCACGGCTGTGAACTACAGTGGAAGCGAATGGGCCGTCGCGGTACAGAAAATGGGCGCGTGGTATCAGGCGAATGTGCATACATACCAGTCTGCCTGTTGCCAATCGTATAAACGGTCACGAAAATCATATCCGTGTGATTTGGTTAATGGCGACCCTGTATTTGACGACTGTTCTGGGTTTGTTACTGCGTGCTTGAAATATTTTGGTGTAAGTACGAACAAGAGTTACGCATACACAAGTAGTAATTTCACAAGCACAGACAAAAATTCCAAATGCTATCAGGCATTGGTTAATGGTGGTTTCACAAGAATGGAGTATTCATATGCCCAACTTAGACCATTCGATATTATTGCGAAAAACGGACACGTTGAGATTTACTACGGTAAAGGACAAGACGGTATTCATAGGTCATATTCCTGGGGTAACACCCACGACGGTTTAGCACATACATGTGGCGCGAAGAAAGGTAAAAAACACGATGTTATGCCAAGCAGATGCAATAGAAAAGACATTGAAACAAACAGTGTTTACAGGTGTATTTGGCGACATTCGTAAAATTTGTTTATCTTTGCACTATGTTTTTCGGACGAATCATAACAAGAAGTAAGAGAATAGAGGCAAACGAGTTGATTGATGTGACGAGTGATATTGCATCAATTGACCCGTCTATTCCTACTTTAATAGTAGGCAAACAACTCGCGGTTGAGATGTTCGGTGCTGACAAGGTTAAGGTCCTCAACAAGAACATAGACAAGAATATCTCATGGACTTTCCTGAAAACAGAGAGGAGAAGTGATTTCGAGAAGGATATCTCAAATTTCAAGAATGATGTTATGAGAAGAATCACGAAATCAGTCAAGTATTACTATGTTGATGTTATTACCTCATCTGCTTACAAGATGATGAGGTTTGTCAGAATGCTTGCAGACGGTAGACCAAAGACTGTCTTTATTCGAAACAATAATATGTACATCTATGTGGATAAATGGGTCTTCGGTGTTTCACTTGATGATATTGAGTATATAGGTATAAACAGAAACAAGGTGTTTTCATTCATTAAACGGTTACGTAATGTGAGGTTTGTCTATGACAACAAGAATTGGTCAATAGAACTGAAACGTGAGACATTTGATAACGCTATCATTGTTCCATATATATCGTTTGTCCTAAATAACGATTTTTTGCGAATGTAAACTATTTATTATATAACACTTTAAGGAATGTTTATTCACAAGAAAAGTTCTAACATAAAGAAAAAGTTTATTCCACAAATTAAAGTATACAATGTGGAAGATAAAAAGATTGAGAAGACAGAGGTAGTCGAGCAACCAAAGCGACAGACCAAGAAGTCTAAACCAGTCACTGAAAACGAAGAAAATAAACCGAGTTAACCAAAAGAGAGTATGGATAATTTGAACGCTAACAAGATAAACGACGCACAGCAGATAATTGACTCAATGAACCCACAGAAGGGTAAAGTCAAGGTTATCAAGAAGGAACCTGGTCTTATTGAGAAGAAGGAGAGCGACAAAATAATTCTGGCGGAGGATAACCGTCAGGTAATATTCGGTTAATTCAATGAGGAAACACAAAAAGGATATGATACTCAACGAGGGTATGAAGAGATTTCAACAAATCCTCGAATATACATATACCGCGCCAATGACAGAGGCGGGTGAAGATGACGAACAACATGACATGGGTCCAGAACAGGGAGGACAAATGCCACCAGAAGGAAACGGTGATATGCCAGACGGACCAGACCAAGGGCAAGGTATGCCACCACAGGAACCTCCAATGGACCAGGGTATGCCGCCTCAAGGAATGGATATGCAAGGCGGTCCAGAAGGTTTCAACCCACAGGAGGATGCACCTATGGAACCACCTATGGACGCAAACGGTGCTGACTCGATGCAACCAGATGACGAGGTTGTTGACGTGTCATCTTTGACAGATGCACAGGAGGACACCGAGAAGAAGGTAGACAAACTTGACAGCAGGTTTGACAAGGTTATTCAAGCGATTGGCAAGTTTGAGGAACTTATCAGACAGAACGACGAGAAACTGGACAAACTAAAGACAGAGTTTGAGAAAAGAAACCCTACACAACTTGAGAAATTGAGTATGCAGACAGCAAAGTCGTATCCATTCAACCTTAATCCAGAGGGTTATTGGAAAGACAAGGAGGCGACATCGAACTACAGGGTTGACGGTGATGACAACGGAAAGGAACAAGGTCAATACACCATTACGGCAAACGATATCAACGGAACATCGAACTGGAAAGAGATTTCAGACTCAATGGACGATGATGATTGGATGTACAACCAGACATTGAAGAGCATCTTGAATGTTTAACGAACGCGCGACCCAGACAACATACATAAACATTCTCACTCCTTGTAAATTCAATATTAAGGAGTGAGAATTTTTTCATAACTTTGGAACGATAAAAAAATCTAATAATTTCATTTAACTTCAAATCACAACAGATGGAAGATTACAAGAAAACTTTACAGAACATTACAAGCGACGCTTTGGAGCGTGAGTTCATGGACACACCAAAGCAACAGGTCAACAGTGGTTTTGACGCAAAGAACTACCTTAACACAAAACTGGAGAAAAACCAGACTGAAAAGGTGATTCAGATTAGACTTCTACCTATTGACGCTACGTCAAATACCCCGTTTTTCCATATTAAGACTCACAGGGTGAAAGTCAGCAAAGAGGTATCGCCATCAGAATGGAAGAATTACTTCTGCCTGTCAAAGACAAACCCTATTGACCATAAGAAATTCGGGTGCCAGTGCCCGTTCTGTCAGTTGCAGAATAAGGCATACGAGCAATCTCTTGTTGAGACTGACCCAGTGAAGAAGAAGAGATACAAGGATATCTCGCTTCAAAACCGCAAAAACGACTCATGTATTGTACGATGCATTGAACGTGGTGCGGAGGCGGACGGTCCTAAATTCTACAAGTTCAATGTGCGTAAGGATGGTTTTGACCTGTACAACAAGGTAAAATCGCTGTACACGACACGAAAGCAGGAGTCAATCAATGACGGTGACGAACCAGAGAACATTCTTGACATCTACAAGGGTAAAGACTTGAAATTGACAATCAAACTTGTTCAGGACGGAAAGACGAGCATCGACGTAATCGACTGCGGCAAGAACAAACCACTGTCAAAGGACCCAGAGGAAATGGAGCGATGGATTAACGACCCGAAGAAATGGTCAGATGTTTTCGCTGTGAAACCAACTGAATACCTCAAAGTGATTATGGACGGAAAGGTGCCTTTCTTTGACAAGATGCAGGGTAAATGGGTTGAACGACTTGACCCTAATGAACTTATCAAGAAAAAGGAGGAGCAGATGAATGAGAGCATTCAGAACGCTATGAGCGGATGTGTGCCTCAACAACAGCAGCAACCTGTGAATATGCAGTATGTTCCGCAGTATCCACAGCAACAGCAGACCGCGTACCCAGAGCAGCAACAACCTGTTCAAAACAATGTTGACAATGTAGCAGACCGCTATTCACAATTTTAATTTTTCAGACTATGGCAAAACAACCGTTAAAAAAGAAAGAGATTAAAAAATTTGACATTTCCGCATTTAAGAAGAGCGTACTTGGTGACGAGAAGGCAAAGACAGCGGACAAGGAACTTGAGTGGATTGAAATGCCAAAGGCGTTTCAGGACGCGTTGAAACTGCCAGGTATCCCACGAGGACGTGCATCAATGGTGCGTGGATGGAGTGACACTGGTAAAAGTACGCTAAAGAACCTCGCTATCGCAAACGCGATGAAACAGGGAATCCTACCTGTGATTTTTGAGACAGAGGGCAATTTTGACTTCCAGTATGCTAAGGACTGTGGTATGGATATAACACCAATCTATGACGATGTTGAGTACGTTGACGAGGAGACTGGTGAAATCACAAAGAAAAGGGAGATTGTTGATTGGGAAGGGTCATATTTCCTTTTCACTCCAAAGAAGATTTGCGAGTACTGTGGTGATATGGATTATTCACAGGGTAAGAAGGTAAACAAGCATAGAAAGGTGGCAGTGATTGAGGATATCGGTTATATCATCAACGATTTCCTTGACAAGCAGGACAACGATGAACTACCTATGCCTATCCTGTTCGTATGGGATTCAGTAGGCAGTATACAGTCTTGGAAATCATACACGTCAAAGTCTGGTAACAATATGTTTGACGCTGGCGCAATCAACACTGTGTTCAAACCTATCTTTTCACGTATCGCGAGTTCAAAGGAGATTGGTATGCCGTACACTAACACGCTGTTCTGTGTGAATAAGATTTGGACAGACAACGCAAACAGCGTAGGAAACGCCGTAGCGATTAAGAATAGTGGCGGTGAAGCGTTCCAGTATGGCATCCGTCTCGGAATCCATGTGGGAGGCACTGCGAAAGCTGGTACAAAGAAACTCAAGGCGACATTGAAGGGAGTCGAGTATCAGTACGGTAATATCACCAAGATTTCAGTGTTCAAGAACCAGTTGCCTACTCCGTATAACATCACATACAGTGGGACAATGTGCTGTGTTCATAACGGTATCATTCCAGAGAGCGAGATTGACACATACAAGAAAAAGGAACTTCCTACCATATTCGAGAAAATCAAAACTATGTCATCTAACGATATGACGAATGTGGATGCGTCAGAAATCCAATTCAACGAGGAAGGAAATGTTGAAGACTAAGAAACAACAACAAAAAGTGGCGACTGTAAGAGGTCGTCATTTTTTTTGTACCTTTGTTAAAAATAAATTATGGCACAACCAGTAAGAAAAATAATCAGAAACCTTCATTCTGACCTTATAAAGAAAGAGAGGTACAATACCTTGTTGGTGGACGGGAACTCGTTAATGTTCAACTCTTTCAAGGATGACAAGATTAATTGCAATGGAGTACACTACGGAGGTGTATTCCAGTTTCTCCTGCAATTGCGACTTCAACTTGAGAAACGTGATTTCCGTCATGTCTTTGTGACATTTGACAACCAGTACAGTGGAATATTACGCTATAACCTCTATAAATCGTACAAGGCGAATCGAGACAAGGACTATGGAAGTTATGGTCAATCGGAGTATATGAAGGCGTTAAACGCGAATTTAAGTGGTATGCAGAAAGCGCTGTTTCAACGCACAAAGAAGAAGGAGATAAAGACATCGTGGGACAAGTTGATTGATGAGAATTTCGACAGAGAGAGGGATATACTGCTTGAGATGTTCAATGAACTTTTCATCCGATGGGATATGGACGAGGTTGTTGAGGGAGATGACCTTATAGCGTACTACTGTAAACGTAAGGACCCGAACGAGAATATCCTTATAATAACGGCGGATATGGACTTGTGTCAACTGCTGGACGACGACATAATGATTTACAACCAGTCGATGAAGAAATACATCACAAACAAGAATTTTCAGTCGTATTTCGGTTTCCCACATGACAATGTTCTCGTCAAGAAAGTGATGTGCGGTGATGTTTCTGACAACATCGGTAATATCAAGGGGTTGTCAGAGAAGAAATTCTTCGAGATAATGCCAGAGGCGAAGACAAGACATGTAACAGTCAACGAAATTAAGAACAGGTGCCAGACATTAACAGAGGAAAGAGCAAAGGAGAAAAAGAAACCGCTACAGGTTCATGAAAATATTCTGAAAGGTGTATCAAACAAAGAATATGAAGGTGATTTCTATGACATCAACACAAAGATTATAGACCTAAAGAACCCTATATTGACAGACGAGTGCAAGGAGGAGATGGACTCTATGATTCATGCGCCTCTCGACCCTACTGACAGGTCTTTCCAGAACCTATACAGGTTAATACTAGAATATGGGATTGAGGAATTGATGGGAGACACAAAATTTGCGTCATTCTTTAGACCGTTCAAGAGACTTGAGGAGAACGAGAAGAAATTTTACAAAGACAACCAGTAATTTGCAAAGGTTTAAAATATTTTAGTACCTTTGCATCGTGATTATCAACAAAATTGTTTAACATTTAAAACATTTACATTTTGGTAGAAAACAAAAATGAGGAAACCAATTCAGTACAGACTGAACGCTTCCAATTCGTATTGAGCATGAATGATTTTATCATTTGCCAACGTTATTTTAAAATCGGCGGTTTTAAAGACCGCTCAGTTGAATCAACAGACCTTCTTGCAGCGGGAAACAAGTGCGTCGAAATGATTAAGGACGACTTAAAATGGAAAACCGCCACGTACATGAAATATTCAGCGCCACTAATCTATGCAAGCAAGGATGAAATGGACAAGAGTCTCGCTAAACAGGAGAAGAAGGCAATCGACCCAGAATTCATTCTCCTTCGAGACACAGAGGAAATGTTCGTATGGGACGGTGAGACATTGACACCCTACGAAGGACGCTTTAATAAGAGCGACTATCTTACCAAGGACGAGGACACATTACCTCTCAAATTTGAGTTCCTTGTCGACAACAGACCTGTCTACAGTGAACTCATTGATATGTCGCCATATCCACGCTTCGTAAGAAACAACATTGACCTTTCTAATAAGAAGATATATTACCGTTCACGCGAGTCAATGTCTGGTTACGACTACAACATGCTCTGTCTTATAACAAAGGACCGAAGTGACATCATCTTCCCTATCATCTGTGAACTCGCAAATGTATGTTCATTCCGTGATAGTGACGACTATCGCACAGTATTGACAGACAACGCTGGTATGGTTTGGTTGAACCAGGAGAAGAACGCATATACTACTGACATTTCAAGACAGAACCACAAGTATTTGCGCAAACTTGAAAATGAATACTACAAAAAACAGCGTTTACAGAAGAATAAATAATAACTGGAGGTAAGAAATGGCAAAAGTTGTTAAAAACAATTTAGGATATTTAGGTGCCGATTTTCAATACCGACTAGTTAGTGCGTTTGTGGAGAATCCTAATTTCTTCAAGGATTTATACACTATCATTGACCAGAACATGTTCACAGAGCAGTATCTTCGGGCAGTTGTGAGCACAATGAAGGACTACTGTAACCGCCATAACTCTGTTCCGTCGTATGATATGATTCTCATTAAACTCAAGGAACGCGCAATGTCAGAAATCGATGTACAGTATTTTACAGAGACAGTTGAGGCGTTACGAGAAATGACGACAGAAGGTATTGACGAAATTGAGGAAATGGCGGAGAAGTTCTTCAAACAACAGAACTGGGTACGTGTAGCAAATGAAATCAAGCGTATCGCTGGAGACGGTGATATGGACAAATATGACGACTGTCAGAAACTGATGGAGGAGGCAATGTCCATTGGACGTCATACTGATGAAGCGACATCACCATATGACAATATCGATGATGACCTGTCAAAAGAGAATATCACAATTATCCCTACTGGCGTTGCAAAACTTGACGACTGCCTTGGAGGTGGTATTGACAAGGGCAAGGTAGGATTGATTATGGGTTCAAGCGGTTTCGGCAAGGCACAACCACTATATGCTAAAATCATCACTCCAGACGGAGTTAAACGTATGGGTGATATGAAGGTAGGTGATAGTGTTATCGGTCGTGACGGTCAATCATACAAGGTTTCAGGCGTGTTCCCTCAAGGTGTTAGACCTATCTACGAGGTTATGTTTTATGACAATACAAGTTGTAGATGCGATATTGAACACTTGTGGACAGTTCGTTCAAACAACAATGTAAAGGATTTCAATATTTCACAATGTAAAACATTGACATTGAATGAAATAAAGGACGCTATTTCTAACAATGGAACACATTATTATGTTCCGAAAAATACCATTGTAAATTTTACAGAGAGGGATTTGGGTAAAAATCCATATGAATTTGGTCGCTTGTTAGTTAATGAGAAAGGTGCTACCATACCTGAAGCGTACCTATACAACTCCGTAGAAAACAGAACAGCACTATTACAGGGTATGATGTCTGTGTGTGGCAAATCGTCGCTGAGCAAAGGAAACTCAATTGTTTTATCTTCATATATGCTGATGCAAGATTTCAGATTTCTTATCCAGTCACTTGGTGGATATACAAGTGAAATGAAGTATCTGAACTGCAAGAAGTGGAAAATCTCGTTTACATTGTGCGACGAGTCAATAAAACTCTTTAAAGACGAAACAAAACAGAAGAAAGTAAAGTACAGAGCGAAGAACAACAAGTGGGTAGGCATTAAGTCTATCAAGTATATTGGCGATGAAATTGCACAATGTATTATGGTTGACTCTCCAGAGCATCTTTACCTGACAGACGACTGTATTGTTACACACAATACGTCAATGACAACCTGCCTTGCAGCGAACGCTGCGGTATCAAAGACACCACAGAACAACTACAAGGGTTTCAAGGTCTTGCAGATAGTCTTTGAGGATGCGCCACGTGATATTAGACGTAAGTATATGTCAAAGATATCACAGGTTGAGACCTGTAAGATTAACGCAAGCGAGGAGAACACGAAAAGAGTGCGTGAACTGCTCAATAATTACCCAGACAAGGAATTGGTCAAGAACAATATCCGTATCATCAAGAAGGACTCTGGAGAACAGACATCATCTGACATCAAGAACATCATCTTGAGGAAAATCAACGAGGGTTTCAAACCAGATATGGTCATTATCGACTATTTTGAGTGCCTCAAGTATGACGGGCAGAAGAATGACAGCGAATGGGTTCAAGAGGGTAAGACGATGCGTAAGTTCGAGAATATGGCGAAAGAACTTGATGTGGCGTTCTGGATTACAACGCAAGGCGGACGTAACAGTTTCAGTTCTGAACTTGTCACAATGGACCAAGGCGGCGGTTCAATCAAGAAACAGCAAATCGCACAGGTCGTTATAAGTATCACACGCTCTGTTGACGATGTTAGAGACCAGAAGGCGACTCTTGCTGTACTTAAGAACCGTTCTGGTTCAGCGGGCATTACGCTCAACGGTATCATCTTCAACAACGGCACCTGCACTATCAGTTCGGATGAGGTTGTGACATTTGACGACGCTCTGGCATATAACGCATATGCTCAACGGCGAGAGGATGAAATTCAACGCGACATGTCTAAACTTCTTATGAAAAACAGTGTTTGATTTTTGCACATAAACACTAACTAAAAGGGCATCAAATTGTTACGTTTTTTTCGTAATAAAATGCCCTTTTTCTTTTAAAAAAATGTACTTTTACAGGTACATATAATTACCTTTTGTACGAAAAGGAGAAGAATAATATTTTTAAAATCAATAATAATGAAAGTACTAAAACGCGACGGCAAGATAGATGTCTACAATTTCGAGAAAATCAAGCGTGCGGTGGAGAGTGCGTACAACTCCGTCAACGCGACGATGGACGAGAAATTCCTGCAACAACTCTCTGACCATTTCCAAAAACTGATTGACAAGAGGAAGGACCCAGAAGAACCAATCAACATTGAGGAAATTCAGGACGAGATTGAGAAATTCCTTGTGATGAAGAATAAGACTAATGTTGTAAAGCATTTCATGAGGTATCGCGAGGACCGAAACAGACACAGGGAAATGAAGTCAAAGTTGATGAAGGGCATCGCAAGCAAGTTACAGGCAAAGAATATCTCAAACCAGAACGCCAATATTGACGAATCGTCGTTTGGTGGCAGAATGGGAGAGGCAACACGAGTTGTGACAAAGGAGTACGCCCTATACAAGTGTATGTCAAAGATGGCGCGTGAGAATCACCTCAACAACGAGATTTATATTCACGATTTAGATTCTTACGCGGTTGGGATGCACAATTGTCTTACTGTTCCGTTTGATGACGTTTTGTCTAAAGGTTTCAAGACACGAAACACGGATGTAAGACCCGCTAACTCAATCAATACGGCGATGCAATTGGTCGCAGTTGTTTTCCAATTGCAGAGTCTTCAACAGTTTGGTGGTGTTTCAGCATCGCATCTTGACTGGACAATGGTTCCATATGTGCGTAAATCATTCTACAAGCACTTCAAGGATGGTTTAAAGTACTGTGAGGATGAAACCATTGTGTTCAATCTTGATAATGTTGTGAATGTATCTATAGAGGACGATGTGTATAAGTGTCACGGTAAAGCGTATAAGTACGCTATGGATATGACGCTCAAAGAGGCACATCAGGCAGTTGAGGGGATGTACCATAATCTCAACACACTCCAAAGTCGAAGCGGCAACCAACTTCCATTTACATCAATAAATTATGGAACATGTACACTTATTGAAGGAAGGATGATTATCAAGGAATTATTGGAAGTGTCAATGGAAGGTTTGGGCGCAAATGGTGTAACATCCATTTTCCCTTGTGGCATCTTCCAGTGTATGAAGGGGGTAAACCGAAAACCAGGTGAACCGAATTACGACCTGTTCAGACTGGCATTGAAATCAACTACGCTTAGGATTTATCCTAACTATGCGAATGTTGACTGGTCTGGAAACGCTGGATATGACAAGAATGACCCGAAAACATACTTCAGCACGATGGGCTGCCGCACAGCTAATGGCGCAGACATCAACGCTGAAGAGGGTGTAAATCCACAGACCAAGGACGGCAGGGGGAATATTTGCCCTGTGACTATTATTCTTCCGTCTCTCTCTATGATGGCGAAAGAAGAGGAAGGTGATGTCGTTGAGAACTTTATGTCTATTCTCGACAAGAAGATTGGCGAGGCGAAGGAGATGCTTATCGAGCGTTTCAATTACATTTGCAGTCAATCTCCGTGTTGTGCAAAGTTCATGTACGAGAACGGTACAATGATGGGTTATAAACCAGAGGATGGAATTAAGTCAGCATTGCGTCACGGCACTCTTGCAATGGGTCAATTGGGTCTCGCTGAATGCTTGCAAATTTTGATTGGCACAGACCAGACAGAGGACAGAGGTATGGAATTGGCAAAACGCATTGAGCAGTTGTTCAATACACGTTGTGCCGAGTACAAGAAGAGGTATAAACTCAACTTCGGTGTATACTACACGCCAGCAGAAAACCTTTGTTATACAGCAATGAAGAAATTCAAGGCGAAATACGGTGTAATACCTAATGTCTCTGACAGGGATTTCTTCACAAATTCAATGCACGTTCCTGTATGGAGGGATGTTGACGCTTTCAGGAAGATTGAAATCGAGTCTGAATTGACTGGTTACAGCAACGCGGGGTGTATTACCTATGTCGAGGTGCCAAGCAAGTCGTCTCACAACATCGACGCTATGGAGGAACTCGTGAATTTCGCGATGGACAAGGATATTCCTTACTTTGCGATAAATCTCCCAATTGACACTTGTCAAGACTGCTATTACAGGGGAGAGATTAAGGACGCTTGCCCGAAATGCGGTGGTACGAAGATATCAAGACTTGCCCGTGTGACAGGTTATTTATCAACTGACGTATCCAATTTTAATAAGGGTAAACAGTCAGAGGTAAAAGAACGAGTAGACCATTTTAAAAATTAAAATTAGCAACTATAATGAAGTGCATTAAAGTAACATATCCAGATATTAATAATGGTTTAGGTGTGAGGGCGACGGTATGGTTCGCTGGGTGCTCTCACCACTGTAAAGGTTGTCACAACGAGTGGACTTGGGATTATTCGATAGGGAACGTGTGGAAAAAGGGTTCAAAGGAATGGAACGAATTGATTGAGGCCTTGAGCAAGGACTACATTAAGGGTGTAACATTCTCTGGTGGAGACCCTTTGGCACAGAGTGAGGAGAATTTGCAAGTTATGCTTGAGACAATATGGGCGATGAAACTGCTGTTTCCAAAGAAGGACATTTGGTTGTACACTGGATACTACCTTGACGACATCATCAAGGACAAGGACACGGCGAAGACCAGATACGAGATTGTAAGTTTATGCGACTATATTGTAGACGGACCGTTTGAACTTGACCAAAAGGACTTGGACTTGGCGTTCAGGGGTTCAGGCAACCAGACCATTTGGAAAAACAATAAAGGTACTTTCAAGAAATACGAGGTCGACTAAGACCGAGGTGGAGAAGTCAGTGGAAACGCTGACTTTTCTGTATTTTTACCTATATTTATTGTAAAAGAGTTTGAAATGTTCAATTATAAAGACAATATAGCATCACTCGCCAATTTTATGGCGAAAAACGGTTTCACTAAGAAACCATTTCCGAAATTCATCCTCAAGACAGAGGACCAGGACGAGGAACTTTTCATTATGACTGGTTATTATGAACCTTCGAACAAGAAGGTTGTGGCGTATATCAAGGACAGGCATCCGAAAGATGTGTTGAGGAGCATAGCGCACGAACTGATACACCACAAACAGAATCTTGAGGGTAGGTTGAAGGAAGGCGCGTACAACGGCGACACAATCATCAACGACAAGAAACTTGAGGAACTTGAGAAAGAGGCATATATGGAGGGAAACATAGGGTTCAGAAAATGGACTGAATATCAAAAGCAGAAATAACAACAGCGAGGTTGACCAAAAATGGTTGACCTTGTTTTTTTAGAATTTCATAGTATTATTAAAAAAGGGAAAATGTAATTGTCATTCCTATTTATTGTGATAGGGATTGACAATCAAAAACTTTGACAATGAAAACAATACGCAAGCAATATTACGGAATGAAATTCCCGTTCACATTGAACAACGGCGGTGGTTTCTGTTTTGACTTGAACGAGAACCCGAAGGACAAGGTGGCGAGTCAGATAGCGCATGTCATATTGACACCGAAGGGTACTCGTATCCGTATGCCAGAATTCGGCACGAACCTCATCAAGTGGATATTCGAACCTAACGACCAGGAGACATGGGACAGTGTTGTCGAGGAGGTGACGAACGCAGTGTCGAGATATGTGAGTGCCACAACTTTGAAGAATATAGAGGTGGTCACACCAGAGGACGAGGACAACAGTATTTATCTTGACTTGCGTTACGATGTTGAGGTTGACGGTGTAATAGAGAATAACAGAATGGCGATTAAAGTAGTTTAATTTTTATGGCGGAAAACAAGATTTCTTATTTAAACAGGACATTTGACGACTACAGGGAGGCGTTGAAGGATTTCCTCAAGAAGAACTATCCACAGATAACGACAGATTTTGACGACGCGTCCATTGGCAGTTGGTTGATTGACCTTGTCGCCGCCGTAGGTGACAACTTGAGTTACCATATAGACAGGGCGTACAGCGAGACAAATATCGAGACGGCGCAGAAGACATCGTCAATATACTCTCTGGCGCGAAGCAACGGATTCAAGGTTCCAGGACCTAAAGGTTCTATGACGGAGGTTGAGTTCTCTTGTGAACTACCTGTCACAAGTGATTACAGCAACCCTGACAGCGTTGTGAACGTGCCTAACTGGTACTATGCCCCTATTATCAAGAAGGGCACTAAACTCTCGTCTAACAACGGTTATTTCGAGGTAATGGACGATGTAAATTTCTCCGAGCAGTTCAACAACAACGGCATCAGCGACAGGGATGTTATACCAGTGCGTAACGCAAATGGTGTAATCAACAAGTACACTGTCACAAAGAAGGCGACTGTCGTATCTGGACAGAGCAATATCTATAAGCAGGTCATCACTGCGTCAGATATTAAACCGTTTATGGAGATTGTCATTCCGTCGTTCGATGTGATGAATGTTGAGTCAATCATATTCAAGAATGGTGCTAACTACAATTCAGACCCTACGATGGACGAGTTTATGCAGGAGCGTGAGTTTGTTCCAGCGGAGGAGTCTCCTACTGGCGTTGACACTTACCGTTTCTTTGAGGTGGAGTCGCTTTTGGACCAGTACAGATGGGGTGATGACATCAGCACGAACAAGGACGGGAATCAGGACCAGGGTAAACCGAAGACAACTACATACGGTTATTACGACGCTACAGCGGATACTGTTGTCCCTACAGCGTCAATAACCAGAGGTACATGGAAACCTATGACACAGAAATTCATAACAGAGTTCACTGACAAGGGTTATCTAAAAGTGATATTCGGTAGTGGCGAACAGGTAGGGCAGAATGTCAATATTGGTTGTGCTACAGATTTCGCCCAGTACCAGATAAGCAGAATGGTGCGTAACAATTTCTTGGGTAAACTACCAAGCAGCGGGTGGACTATGTACATCCTGTACAGGGTAGGCGGTGGTGCGGCGTCTAATGTTGCCGCTGGAAGTATAACGTCAATCAGTTATCTCAACGCTGATTTCGGCAATTGCCTACGATACGGTGATGACAGTGCGCTTGTGTCCGCTATCAAGAACAGTATAAGCGTGAAGAACACAATTCCTTCCGTATCTGGCAAGGACGCCCCAAGTGTCGAGGAAATACGAAATATGGTGCGCTACAACAATGCGTCACAAAACAGGTGTGTTACCTTGAAGGACTACGAGAGCAGGGTTCAGATGATGCCGCCACGGTACGGGTCGCCTTTCCGTATAAGTGTAACGGAGGAGAACAACAAGGTCATGATGTACCTTCTCGGTATAGACTATCTCGGCAAGTTGAGCGCCGTCTTGCCAGATGTGCTTGTCAGCAATATCATCAACTATCTTTCGCATTACAGGTCAATCAATGACTATGTGGAGATTAAGAGTGGCAGGATTGTTAACATATCTTTTGAGGTTGACCTGTATGTCAACAGGAACTACAATTCAAGTGATGTTGTGAAGAATGTGATAAATGTCATCAAATCATATATGGATATCAACAAGCATTTCCTTGGTGAGGACATTTATGTAAGTGACATAGAGAAGGAGATTAGCAAGGTTGACGGTGTGAAGAACCTTATAGACTTGCGTATATACAACGAGTATGGTGATAACTACTCGAATACGATTATCTCGCAGGAGACAAGCAATATCACCTACGATGACAGTCAGTCTGATGTGTACCAGTATACTCCTAACGAGACACAGACAAGAACACAGATAGACCTTGCGGCGTCTGACTATATCCTGAACAGCGACTCGGATATGATGTTCGAGGTGAAATATGACGAGGACATTAAAGTGAGGGTTAAGGTGCGATGAAACTGTGTCATACCAATTTTGGTTTTCTCAAGGTTATGCACGCTCTGCTGCTTATTGTTGTGTGGTCAATATTGGCATTTTTTATCTATATGGTAAAATGGGTCACATATGAAGTAGGAACTGGTAAATGCGTGACAAAGCGTAAATATAATCGTATAATAACAATAACGCGTTATAAGATTTGGTTATTGAATCATTGCCCTAATCTTTTAAAATTCTTAGGGTTATATGGACCTTGTAAACGCGCAAAAGATATATTCGGGCATCATTATGGGTTGTAACTGTGCCACAGACAAGGCGATAAAGGAATTGTACGCCAAATATGGCGAGAATAGAAGGGCGAGTGTTCCAGACAAGTTCTCGCACAAGGTGAAATACTATACAAGAAACATACTTGCAGGAATCTGTATGATTCCAATCTCGGTTTATCTATTCCTGTTTGTATTCTACAAGGCGATAGTTGAGAACGAGACAGAAATAAGCATTTCTAAATTCTTTGGACTGAAGTAATGTCGGAAAACAACAAATCATATAGAATCAAGGCAAACATCAATCAGGATACCGTACTTAAGGTGAACTTGAACCAGGACTATAATATCTTTGAGGTGTTGAGTCTAAAGGTGACGAAATCTCAACTGTACAAGATGCACACGTCAAAGTACGGGTGTGTTGTTGGTAGAGTGCTAGGTAACGGTAATTTTGGTATACCTAACGCCAAGGTCTCTATTTTTGTTGAGGTGAGCGGTGACACTTTGACTGACACTGTTCTTGGGGACCTGTATCCATATGCGAGTGTGAACACGGCGAATGACGACGGTGTTAGGTACAACCTTCTTCCAGACGAGAAAGTCAGTTCTTGCCATGCGCAGGTAGGCACTTTTCCGAACAAGCGCCTTGTCCTTGATGACGACAATGTATTGGAAATATTCGATAAGTATTACCGTTATACCACACGAACTAACGACGCTGGCGACTATATGATTTTCGGTGTTCCAGTAGGTCAGCATATCCTGCATACTGACATTGACCTTTCTGATATAGGAATCTTGAGTCAGAAACCGCGAGACTTGATAGCACAGGGATACAACATAAATCAGTTTGAGAACGCTAACCAGTTCAAGAGAGGCACTGACTTGGACAATCTTTCTCAAATCATAACACAGAATATCTCAATTGATGTAAAGTCGTTCTGGGGTGATAATGGTGTTGACGATGACGAAACTGTCGCTATCACGAGACAGGATGTGAATGTTGAGTACAAATTTCAACCTACCTGTGTCTTTATGGGTTCGATAGTGTCTGATGAGAAGAGTAACGGTATATCGAAAGAGTGCATCGCCACTGACGATATGGGTGAGATGAGGCATCTAACAACTGGTAACGGGACTATTGAAATGGTTCGTAAGACACCTACAAACGACGTTGAGGAATTACGTATTGAGGGTACACAGTTGATTGACGGTAATGGCACATGGTGCTACAATATACCTATGAACCTTGACTATATGATGACGGACGAGTACGGCAATATGGTGCCTACAGACGACCCGTCAAAAGGTATCCCTACAAGGACAAGGGCTAGGTTCAGATTCTCCCTATCAGACTTTGATAGTGATTACTCTAACAACCACCTAGCAAAAGTGCTTGTGCCAAACAACCCGAAGGACTACGATGACCTTGACTACGCATTCGGCACTAACACAAAGGATGACACTTTCGCGACAAAGAGTTTCAGAGACCTTTTCTGGAATAATGTTTATACAGTAAAGTCATATATTCCACGTATCCAGAACGGTGACGGAAACAGTCGTAATTTCACTGGCATAAAGAGAATTAATGTCAACGGTTCAAACAACCCTTTACCATACAACAACATCCGTATTCAGTTGAGTTTTTCGTATGTCCTTCAATGTGCGATGTTGAAATGCCTTATTAAGGTTGTTTCAATTATGAATAAAATCATAGGACTAATGAAAAAGACTTGCTGTAATGCTCCAAAAGGGTGTATTACGGTTGGTGATGGTATATGTCCAGACCTTGAGAATTGGTATTTTGCTCCTGGGTGCGGGTATCTTGAGGATACCTTGAACTATGTTACGGAAAATGATAAGAATCCAGAGGTGAATGACCAAAAATCAATAGATGGTAAAAATATGGATTCTGAAGTACACTGCATCACAAAAAAGGTTGATTATTTAATGCAGTGTATTGAGGTTAAACTTGCACTTGAGACAGACACTATTGAGTTTGATTTCTTTAACGACTGGATTAACGGTATGCTGTACATACCAAGGTGGTTTGTCAAGATAAGGCGTAAGAGGAGCATCCTGTTCGGTCTTGTCCATATCAAGCAGAAGATGAAATCGTGTATGGACGATATGTTCTACCGTGAGAGGCGTTTAGTACAGCAGTGTAGTCTTGAGTATACGCAGGACAGCAATCGCCAGTACAGCGTTGTCACATCAAGGATTGGTTGCCGTAAGAAAGACAGTAAGTTGAAATGCCATAAGGGTAGTGGACGTGGCAGTGCGCGTATTTTCCGTCGCGAGAACAAAAACGGTGGTGGTATTGTGCACGGTGAACCAACAATCAAGAAACAGACTGTATATTACTTTAAACCTACCGAGTGGATTTATGATGGTGGAAGATATGTTAAAGCGAACCTGTTTGCCACGGACATAGTTCTGCTAGGTTCATTGAACGAGTGTGATAAGTATGGTTTGCCACAGGCGTTTAAATCTTTGAGTTCATCTTCGTTCAAGATGCCTACGGCGTTAGCGTTGACAAATCTTCAGACTAATGGTTTTATGTATGGGCACAAGACAAAAGGCGTTTATTGCGACGGTGTAAATAACGATGGTATTCAAGTTTTTGACAATACATACGCTGGATACAAGGAATGGGCAAGCGGTACAGAGTTCGCTGCTAATGTCGACTACGATGTTAACGATTACGCTGTTACAGAGTCATCTGGTATTGACTGGGGGTATTCTGGTCCTGGACAAGGGAAAAACGACAACAAGATGTATAATCCTGGTGGGCATTTCCTTGGTATTTCATGTTTTGCGGCACAGACAAATGTCAAATCCTGTATAAATCTTGCAAGGGTATGTGAGGTAGGTGCTGACATTTCACAACGTCAACCACTGGTTGTGAAATCGAATCAAGGTCCTAACAGGTATCTTTATGCGTATCTGATACCTACTGGTGTTATAACTAAGATAGACCTCTCAGACAACGATTTCAGGAGAATGTTCGCTACATTGAACTACAACAACTTGAAGACAGCGTTTGATGATGTTACACAGACTTTAAAATATGATATTATACCTTTGAATGTCAATAATTTCAACGGAGAATTGTCTAAGACTTACTTAAGCAGTTCAGAATACAACATATCAAAACCAAAGAGCGACAACACAGAGGTAAAAATAGGTGAAAATGAGAAAGATAAGTTATTTGTTGGCGATATTGAGAAAGACACACCAAACGCTCCAGCGTACACCTATACTGTAGACACGAAAAGTTCTGACTACTATAGTTTCAGGTTTGGTTTGAAAAACGGAGAGGATGCTAAAACCAAATATCTTAAGGCATACGGTAACGTTGTCTCAATGCCAGTCTACGAGAATTCATATTATTTCTATTTCGGATTAAAGGACGGTGATACCGCGTTTGACAGGTTCTTGACAAACTATTTCTCGCCTTGTGACGATGATGAGTCAATTTACCCTGTAATTGAGGTAAATACGGTTAACTGTATTGGTTATTACTCTGTCAATAAAGGTTTTGTGCTTAAACAAAGAGGAACCGCAAACGTAGAAGTCCATAACCTAATGGCGCCATATACAGTTACTATCACAACTGACATTGACTGTAGGACATCTATGAAAGTGTCTGACGACAGTGGCGATTTAAGTTTTAGTAAAGTTATCAATGGCGGAATATGGTCATATGAGTTCACGACAGAATATAATGAGTTCAAGATAGAAGGACTACCTGCTGGTACATACGGTATTAGTATTCATAATACAACCGAGTCCATTGAAAAGGTTACATTTAACATCACCGAAGAAGAAATGGATGAGATTAAGAACATTGATGTGATTCCTTATGACTATTCGAAAGAGGTTGACAATTATGTCATTGACAAGGACAAGGGCGGTTATTTCAATGTTATACAAAACAACGAGATATTACCTGTCGTCATATCCGACATCAATAACTGTTGTCTATACTACAGTGGTTCGAAATACGAGACAATAGACCCAATTGTCAGTGACGGTACATTGACTGGCTTAAGGTATCCAGACAAAGACATAAGTCTTGACGGGGCATTTAACGGGTTATCATATATTGGCGACACGCTACAACTTGAGAAGAAGGATAGCAATTATTATGTCTGGTGTGGAAACAACAATTACACGGTAAGTGTTGTGAAAAGAACTAAAGACAGTGTCGAGGTGTTCAAACTTGGTGAGTTTAGCATATCAATGCCTTCTGGTTTTGACTATTACATCGGACATCCTCTCATCACTGGTAAAAGACTGGAACCGTTTATTTTCACTACTAATGGAAATGTAGTCAATGTCACAGAGGATTGGTTACCTAACGTGTTAAACTCTAAAGGAGTATTCACCTCCACTGAAAAAGAGATACTCAAAACACAGTTGACATACCAGAAAGGAAAGGATAAACAGAGTATCACTGTAGGATGTATAAACGGAACATTGCCGTATTCAATCGAAGTTTGCGGTAATGGAGAACGTAGTGGTGGTTCTGGTGCACATATGTTTGTTGAAATCCACCAGTTTGACACGGAGGAGAAGAATGTCAATGACGGGTTCTCTTTGTCACTTGACTCGTTTCAACTACCTACGGAGATTCTTCCTACAGAGGCGGTTAAAGATAAGTACAACAACTGGTCTTATGTGCCAGTCTACAAATACCCGTATTTGGTTTATTTCGGTGACGCTAACACGGTAATTGACACTGGCACAACGTACAATTACGAGACGATAAACAGGTTTGGTAAGATAAACTTTGGACTGACCTGTAGTGACGGTATTTACCGTAATTTCAATATAGGTGGAGAGATTGAGATTTACTTGACATTGTATATTGAATCAGCAGGGCACTGGAATGATTTAGGAATGGAAGAAGGTATGAGTAAATATGAACTCCAATATGCTGGTTATACTGTTTATCTTGAAATAACATCGTATAAAATAAATAATGTAGTTTACGATTTAAGTAACCACCATATTAACGGAAACGATTATGAATTGGACTTAACCGAACTTAACTCCGCTTATCCAGAATGTAGAAACTACATTAAATTAAATGTGTTATTCAATGGTGCTAATGATGATATTGATTACACGTCATTTGAACTTGACGGTTCAATAGTGAATGCGAAATCACATATATCCGTTATTGATTTACCTACTACCATTACACTGATAAGGTCGTTTAAAATCAAGTCTTGTCTATGGTTGCCTAAATTCACCAATGTGAAGGTAGTTGTTAATAAACAGGCAAAAATTTGCGACTACAGGAATAATCCATTTTTGGGCCTATTAACCAACGGTACACCTGGAAAACAATTTAGAGAGAGTAATTCTAAAACGATTGACATCACAATTAATGACAGTGACGACCCTACAGCGGAGAAATTGTCACTTGAGTCAAGTTCAACTACTTTCGTTCAGGAGCAAGGCAAGAAGTACATTCCACTGCATTGTCTGATACGTGGCAACTAACGGTTTTTAAAACAAGGACAAGAAATGTTGAAAATAAAACTTGGTAAAAGCAAGTCTAAGTTATCATCTAACGAGAACAACAGAATCGGGGTTGAACTGAAAAGTCAATCCCAGTTACTGTTTTCAGATATGATAGCGGGAGACATCAATCAATACGCTGAATACATAGCGGAGAAAGACGCGTCTCAAAAGTACCGCATATATCTCACAGTCAAACCATATTGCAGCAATATCCTTTTCAACACCTTTACGGAAACCGTTTACAAGGAGGGTTCGCCAGATATGGTCTATATTGGTGTTAACAACCAGTTCAAAACAATCCCGCCGTCTCCATTCATAACAGACAAGAATGTGGTGGACTTCAACAAGCACACTCAACGTGACGAAACATTGAGCAGATACGAACTGATACGTGACACATCGTACTCACACTCCGAGATAGGTAGCGTCGTGTACCACTGTGGTTACGACATATTCAACAACCATATGCTACGTAAGAACGAGTTCACTATTGTCAACCCGTTGAACGGTTCACTCTCAAAGGAGGAGACAGTTTGTTTCAACACTATCCGTGACTATTTGAGAGACAAGGACGGAAATATAGAGCAAAGTTCTAATTTCCATATTAATTACCAGAGGGAAAACCAGTACTCGCTAATACCTAACACATTCAAGGCACACTTGTATCAGTATGACACTATTGACAGTTTTGACCTGTCAATCACGAAAAATCTCACAGAGATAGACGGATGGGTTGGTTTCATCAATCCAGTTGCAACAGAGGTCCCAAACTACAAGGATATATCGTTGAACAAGTGTATGAACAACAACAAACCATGTGAGTTCATCGATATGTATCCAGACCGTTCACTGTACAGTTTCGTTCCGAAATACAACAAGTATCTTTTAAGATACGAACCTAACTGGGACGTGATGTTGTGCTATGCCTCTGGTGCGTTTTACGACAATAACCTTATCACACACAAGAACTGCACGAAGACAATAACAGAAAACGGACAAAAGAAAATCGTAAGCATAGGTGATGTGAACGCTATGTCATTTTATTTCCCTGAAGGTATCAACCCGAACAAGATAAGGGTACTATGTAAGACAAAGGTTCGGAATACATTCTCAAAATCATCATCAGTGCATATATATGTCATACATAATGACGATGTGGTTCTTGAATTTGATACTCTCATATCTGGACTTGGCGACGACGAGGAGCACGAGTTCTATTTACGCACCAGCGAGATTGACGAGATTCTTGCTCTGGAGGAATTGAAGAACAATGACAACGGTTTTGATTTTGAGTTGAGGATAGCGAAGATAGTCAACGGAAAACAGTGCAAGTATTATTACAGGATATTACAACCACTTGATATAAGACAGAACACATTAAATAAACTTGGGTTCAGCAAGAATATCTATTCAGATGATATTGTACAGTATCTATATAACTCCCCTATTGACACAAGCGCGATTCGAGACCACCTTGGTAGACCAGTAACTGAATTGTATGCCACTGTATTAAAGAGGCACAAGGGCGATTATATATGGTACGAGAAGAAACAGGGGGTTGATGGGTGGAATGGCACGTTTACACAGGAAGAGGTCAACGAGATTGAATACAACCACTGTTTCGGAAAATTGACCGCTGGACTTGACCTCGCAGTTGAACTGGATGACTACAATGTACATAAGATACACAATGTTCCGAAGGTAAAGGAAATCAACAAGCAGTGGAAAGACCTTGACGAGACATTGAAACGTCCAGAGTCAATTAAACTTGATAAGTCAGAACAGGATATCACAAGTGATTCAGAGAAATTCATTGGTGACCTTGTTGAGTTCAACCAGTACTCTTTTAACGAAACCGTGATTGAGAAGATGTACTACAGGTTTAACACAAAGCAGAGGGAAATGTACAGTAAGGAGTTTGACGAGTTGATTATAGACTCAATATCATCTGACGACTACGACCAGATACTGAACAATGACAACACATACGAGGAAAATCCGTACAATGTCAACGAGAGCGTCTACAACACACGTTCAAAGGACGGTAAAACGGTTACATTTCCAATAAACATCTTCCCAGAGGGATATTACTACCAGGCGCACTACCCTATACATATAAGGGAGTACAGTGACACTGTGAAACAAGGTCAAGACACGAGGATAGCGTTCACTGTAAACGAGAGTAATGGAGACAAGCATATTCTTCAACTTGCGGACAGTTACAATATGCACCTTATGGACTACCTTGTGCTTTACCGAAAGAGCGACAACAGTAAGAGGTACGGGATTATCATCAAGATTGACGGACTTGCGTTTACGGTCAAGGCGAAACTTGATGAAGGAGAGACGATGAACGACTATCTCGTGTATCACGAGGAGTCTGACAAACCAGAGTTCGCGTTAAACTTTGACGACGGCAGCGGTAGGTATTACTACAGGGAATTGAAGAGTGATGCTGACATAAGCACAGACAGCGACCTGTACGACTCGATGTTCACTAACGGTGTCCATTATATGTACAAGGACATCAACTTCTATCTAAGAAGACAAGACCCTACTGGCGAATACGGACTGTCATCGTTCACAACACTCGCGAAATCGCAGAACCTTGTCGTTGAGGGTAACGAGAAGGATATACAGCGAAGCATAACCAAAGACCAAACAACATCAACAGAATGTTAAGATACAAGTTCTCAGACTCGAATATAAGTGTGACGACCAGAAGACTCGACCCTTCAGAGATGACGTACTACGAGAACTCTGGACTTATCAACACTGTATGTAAATTACACAACCTAGTTGGAAATTCTACAGTCTACTTGAACAGAAATGACGGTTCACAGATTAACTACAGGGATTATCTGCAATTGGGTGTGTATGACAATGACACTTTTCGTCTGTCGTTCAACAAGGAAATGTCGTTTGTTGTTGGCACTATGCAAAAGAATGAGATGTCTGACAGGTTGAACGGCCCAGTAAAAACATTTCTTGACATATCACTTGCGGAGGGATATGTGCATCCGTTTGTAACTAACCGTGATGCTGTTGATGTCAAGGAGTTCATCTACGATTTTTACGAAGGTGTGGAGGATACGACTATCAAAAGAAGATGTGTAGGTGACTATGTCCTTTACAATATGATATTCTTATACAAGGCAAACGGTATAGATGTTAACAAGAAATACATTTTACCAGACACCTGTGAGAATACAGGACAATGCGAGATTTGGTATTATATTGACGGTGCGAAAAAGACCTTTAAGGCAACAGTGCCTTCAACATCAATGGGTCTTGATGACAGCACAAGACTGCTTGTGGAATGCACACAAGCACAATGCGACGAAATATTGAAGGACGCTCCGAGCATATTCTATTGTGATGATGTCAGGTATTTTGACTATCAACTGTCTGGTACATATGACAATGCTACCGTTGACGGAAACGCGACTTTGTCGATGTTCAACCTCACTTTCAAACCAGAGACAGAACTTATGGTAGAGAACGGAGGTGCGCATTTCGCGATTTCACTGACTACACCTGAAAGCACTGACGACGAGGACCTGCACAGCATCAATTATGTAAGCACAGAGATAAGCAAAGCGAAATCGAAGATAATAGACTACGAGAAGGATGTATTCTCTCCTATGTACTACGAAAACGGTAAAATTCGTGAGGTAAAGGAAATCGAGTTCAATCTTCATTTCAGGTCTCACGACAACGATAGTCCTGACTGGTCGTTGACTGACGACATTAACGAGCACAACAACCCTTGGGGGTTGAAAGACAGTAAGAGTGATTCAACATCAGACCTGCTTGGCAAGATAGGTTTCACTGACGACGATGTCTTTTACCAGCATAAGAACATCCAGAAGTCGTTCTTGAGGTTATCGTTCTATGACAGTCCTGACCGAAACGAGCAGTCACTACTATATTACTCGACCATTTTCCTCGACAGCAACACCTTATACGGAAAGTACCTCAAGTTCGTAAGGAAAGGCGTGAAGAATGATGATATACAATATGTTGACAATACGGACATACAGAACAAGGAATATAGACTTGACACACAATTGCACGCCTATGATAAGTTTAACTACAGCAGCAGTAGCGAAGGGTTCTATATCTATCTGTTTGCAAACTCTATCAAAGGTAATGTTCCTACGCCTATCTATATGAAGGCGGAGTTCAACCATGCTAAATATGGTGTCACCGTTCCGCTTGTGATGCCTATGGACGACAACTGGAATCCTATACCGAGCGACAGTGACGATTTTCCGAAGACATACAGTATCGCTGTCGACTCTAACGACATACATAACCCTGGAGACAATATCTATCTTGAGACAGATTTCGAGAGGTTGAACAGGGATATGCACATTAAACTCATCACCAAATACGACGAGAAGGCAAAGCAGACTATTTGGACACTGCCGAACAGTGAATCAATAATAGACGGGAAGATAACATTCAACCTGTATGAACCAATGGCAAATATCGGATAGGAATGGAAATAGTAAGAAGAATAGTCAATTTAGAGAGTTCAAAGAGTAGGTTTGACGGTAAACTGCCGTCATATGTTGACAATATCAAGCAAGACGTTGTTGAAGCACCTGTATACGAGGAGGACGAGAAGGACTATAGCGACTGGAACAAGTCTCCAGTCAATATCATCATATCGAATGACTCTAAAATCTATCCTATTAAGGACAGGATACCATTGGTCAATGACATTTCTGGAAACCTTGTTTTAAGGTTCAGGACAATGGTAGAGGTATTCACTTTCCTTAAACGATTCTCTGAAAAGTCCGTTTTCTATAAACTGTGCAATCAGAGCGGCGGCATATGGTGGAGAGAGGTAGATATTGACTTCTTCAATGAATGGAATGGAGATAACCTGAATACATCAACACCAGACATCGAGCAATATGGAATAGGTGATATTGTCTGTGTTAATCCAGAATCTGACAAGTATATCTCATTGTTCAAGATTGACGGTGACACACACAGATATGATGTTGACTTTTACAACTTTGTGCTTGACTTGAAGGTGAACGGCACAAGACACTATAGCGAACCGTTCATCAACATACCTGTATATCTTGAGGAGGAGATTGTCGACAACGGCATATTAACTCCTTACAGCGACCTTTGGGAATCTGGAAGGAAATACTATCTTGGAGAGTATGTGTTCCACGCAGAGGACGGTACAGAGAGTGGAATACGCACCTACAGACTCGTAAGAGGAGGCGTGGACGGAGACGGAAATTTACTATATGATTTACTGAACGCCACTGGTAATATCTATGAAATAGTAAAGAGGGAATACGACAATATGGATAGTGACGGTTTGTCCGAGCATTATAGGTTTATAACCTCAAAAGAGGCGATTTCAGGAACTTTATTCAATAATAACGATAACGGTATTATCCGTAAACAGATACTCGTTGAGAACGCATCTGACACGCCTATTTTCAATTTTGTGAATGTATATTACACTGGTTTTCTCAATCCTTTCACCAAGTTGATAGATTTTGATGAAAATGGAGATAATCCACATTGGGAAATAGCGGATTCATTCGCTGACACGCCAGGTGATTACGAACCGTTTGTTGTTAGTGGAAAATGTGAGAGTAAACTTGATATATTCGCATCAAAGAAAAAATCATACAGCGCCAGCGGAGAAGTTTTACCGTTCTGTTTCGACGATGACTCCAAACCAGCGTCTGACGGGAAATACTATGCAGACATACCTTACACAAAGGGTGTTGTTATTACAAGCGACGGTCAGTATTGTTATTTAGAGGACCCTGTTATAAACAGTGTGAACCAGACGATAACATTCACATACCACATAGGTTGTGAGGTGAATACTAATGACAGCGCGATTACAATTGTTGAGGATACTGGAATCAAATATATCGAGTCATTCACATATGCCTACAAGACATACGATATGTACTACCAGGACACTAACACCTACAAGGAAATAGTCTATATGGACATTGACCTCACAACAGGGGAGTATGCTGACAATGATGACATCAACAGCATAGGTGGCAGTGTGAGGGTTGCGGACGTATCGTTCAGGAGCGACTCACTGTCAAACGAGATGTACCTTAAGACATTTGCTTTCAAGGACGAGGCGACAAGTCGACTGATAAGTGCTAACAAGGATATTGACGCGTCAATAGAGAGGGGTGACTACGCGGCGTTCGAACGCCATAATCTGCTTGGTGAGATAAAGACATTCTCTGACTTGAAGAACTACAGGAACAACTTCTTCAATTTGTAACCCAAACTATTTATAATGGAGGTTTGACTGTTAAAAAATTAGACTTAGGAAAATGGCAAATAACACATACGGAACAAAGAAACCAGCACTTGTGACATCAAGCGATGTCGACATATTCTACCATTACCGTCCAACACGCAGCAGTGACTCAAGCGAGTTCGGGAGTTTCAAGAAACTCGACAGTTCACTGTTGTCGTCAATGAATGTGGAAAGTGGCGGTGAACAGAGCGTATTGCCTGGTATGTACGACCTGAAACTCCCGCTTGGGTCTTTCGGAAGCGCTGGTATTTACACCATATACATCAAACCGAAGGAGATTATCACCAACATAGTTGACGTGAGCACATTGTCTGCATATCCAAATATCCGAGGCGTTGTGCTGTCCGCTGACAGTGTAAGCAATGTTGACGAGTCAATCTTCAATGACGGTGAACTTGTGGGATACCGTATCGAGTATTTCGAAAACGGAGAGCGTATGCCTGACTACAGAATCATCACATCGAACAACAGGTGCGAACCTGTGAGTTCAAGTATGACATACACCTACAAGAACGGAATAACATACACATTCAGTGAGTCAAGCGACCTTATATTCTGCACGGTTACACCAAGCGTGGCGATGCCGTACAAGAGTTCAAGTGCGCCTTATATCGGAAAGACATCACAGAAGATAGCGCTGATTAACACAAAGTTCAACCCAGTGATGATGGAAATTGAGATGACAGAACACGATATCGAGTCAATCGCTACTATGCTTGAGGGAGACCAGATAAGAAACCTCGACAAGGCGCTTATCACGACATTCAACAGCGACGGTGGACTCTACAACCAGTCCGCTTACGGTCACATTGTCAACACAAAGGAGGGTATCAACCACGACTTCAGGTTAAACAACACCACAAGCATCATATTTGACGAGCAGAATAAATTTGAAAAGATAAAACCTAATGTCGAGTAAGAGCAAGGACTACATAGTAACCAGAGGAAACTATACGGTTAAGAAACGTCATAAACTCTTGAATGACAGTACAATCTATGAGCGAGACTATATGACCGTAGGTACCGAGGGAGGATGGCGAAACGACAGTCTTCCTTATGGTACGTCTAACTTTAAACTCACACGCCGTTCAGAGCAGAACGGTACGAGGAAACACAAGTTCGGTGACTGGGAGGTCTTTAATGGTTCTACCGTGGCGACATTAGAATCAGTATCGTCTGTTGAGTCGTCTGAAAGTTCAATAAAACTTCACCAGTTCTCAAAGTCGTTGAGTGACTACGCCTACTACGGAAGTTGCTCTGACCTTGTCAAATACAGTGTCAACAAGATTATAGAGCAGTTTCCAGCGGAACTGTATGTAACAGACAAACAATGCCGTATCTATAACGGAGATGACGCGTATCTATTGGGAAAAGAGGAGTTTGATGTTCCAGTGATGATATACAATCCGTTTGAGATTAACCTTTCGGCAGAGTCTATGAACGAGAGTGATGTCTATAACAAAATGCGTTATTTCTGTCTGTCAAGGCATTTGTATGATGTCATTGACTACAACGGAGATATGGTTTACTGCTCACCAAAATGGGAATCAAACACAAAGGACAAGATATGTTTTGAAGAAGGAGACCGTATCGCCACCATCTATCTTGAGGACGAGATGATGATTTGCGAATACTACTACAACGGAGGCACTGTACTGCTTACAGACGGAAAATATATCGGTTACCACATCAGACCAAAGGAGAGACTTCTTGAGGAGTTCTTTAACGGGTTGACACCTTTTGAGAGTGTTCTGCTTAACAGGACAACCACACCTCTGTACACGGCGACATTCGAGTATATGTACGATGACGAGAACGGTTACCACTACCAGAACAGGAAATACACATGGCCGTCGTCATACGGGTGGAACATAGAGGTGAATAACGCTGTTTTCGAGAACTACCTGTCAAGTCTTATGGAACTCGCACAGGTCTATGACGAGTCATTCTCTGACAACCTTTGGAGAATGATGGTGCATGACTCCGTTAAGAATATGGACTTGACGTTCACTAACAATATGGATGATACTGACAGCGAGGACTATGCGCTTGGCACTACCAAGTTCAAGATGCTTATGTCAGGGTACGCGCACATATTCGATGAGTTGAAAACATACATAGACAACATTTCAAACACCAATGTAATAACATACAACAAGGAGAACAACCTGCCAGACTATTTCTTGTCTGACGCTGTATCAATGAGCGGATGGGATGTCGTCAATGCGGTCTCTACTTTTGCGAACAGCGGTTCTGAAATTAGGTTGTTTCAATCAGACAACCATAAATACACGGCAAGCGAGGCAAACACGGTATTCCTTCGTAACCTTAAACTGAACTCAAAGGCGATTCTGTCACGAAAGGGCACTAAGGAGGCGATTGAAATGGTACTTGGACTGTTCGGTTATATGTCAGATGATTTTGCACGACATCTGCCTACCCCACAAGATGGTGATTACACGATTAGCGAGTATGTTGCCGTGGCATCAATGAACGAGATAGTGCCTGTTGACGATACGTTGTCAACACAGAAATACGGACTGTTAGTAAACGGGGAGGACTTGTATTCTGATGACCCTCTTGAACTCGGTCTTGACGGTCTACCAGTAAGGGTTGTTGTGTTTGAGAACGAAAATGGTTCATTCAAGTACCTGATACCGTGGTTCACTAACCCATCTTCATCTTCAAACGGGAATGAAATGTATTTCCAGATGTATGGCGGATGGGGAAAGACCTACAAGAAATATATCAACGAGGGTATTCTTGCACAAGGAATTGACAGTATTATCTCTGACGGAAAGTTTACAATATACGACGAGACACAGAAATACCTGAATGTCGTTCGGGACATTAACGAGTTGTTCGCCGTACCTTACGGACAATTGCACAACGGTGACATTTACTATGTCTATGACAACAGTATGTTGTCAATGTACGAAGAGAATGTCAAATCTGGTGATTTAAGCAAATACTCAAATTATTTTATCATAAACGACAGGGAGTACTGCACTGAATATTCCGAGAACGGATGGAAGTGTATTACATCTGACGAGATTGAGCACGCATACGGAAATGGTGTAAAGGTCCTGTATCTTGAGTCAATCATCGACGATACCACAGGAAACAACCCACACGTAGGATACGGAAAATATGATGATGGAAAAGAGTACCTGTTGAGGTTCAAGCAACTCTTCAGAGATGCAATCATCAACAATAATTTTGTCGATGACGCGTACAAGTGCGATAACGGAGAACTGATTGACGGTATTAAAGAGCACGGTTTCACAATATCTGACCTCGTTGAGGACAATGTCAAAACATGGTATTTCACAGACCACTATAAACGCCATAACAACCTTCAGCAGATTGACTACTACAACATTGACAATCTTGAGGACGAGTATGGACCTATCCTCCAGTATGACATAACGACTTCGGTAGAGAACAAGGTAGGAAAGAACACAGAAACATTCTACAAGAGCAACCTTGTGCCATACAATTTCGAGACTGGCATACACGGAGACAACGAGACAAACCCAAATTCATCTAATGACGAGGCAGCGGCAAACTCAATCATCAATGTAAAGAACCTCAAGATTACTTTTAAAGGTTCAATAGCAAAAGAGGTGGGATTCAGGGAATACTTGTACAAATGTATAATGCCTTATCTGAAACAGGTTGTACCGTCCACGTCACTGCTTGAAATCGAAATTGAGAACGAAAGTGTAGAGTATGGATGCCAGGAGGATTTACCTATTGAGGGTGTCATAAACACTAACGACAACACTGACGCATTCGATAATCTTGAGTTCAGTGATTCTTTCACATTGAATATCGATGCAGATGTAGACCAGTTTACATATCAAATGTCCGCACCATTGAAGTGGACTATCACAAACCCATAAGTTAAACACAAGAAGCGATGAAAGTAGCATATAAATGGAAATTGACTAATGACAAGTCAGCATACATAACCAGCGAGGAGGTGCTCGGTGGAAAACCGTTCATACACAGCAAGACCGAGAAAAAGGTATATGTGCTGTCAGATGATAAGGAATCTAAAGAGGCGGTCACTGGATACAATGTCGCTGACAACACAATATCGTTTATCGCGTCAAGTATGGCGAGGGATGACTACGAGTCAAACCTTAACAATTTGCGTAAACTCCTGAAATTTGACGAGAACGGAATGTATTACGCGTTAGGTAATGTGTCAGACTACTATTCCGAGGACGAGAATGACTGCCTTACCACGGAAAAGGGTATTACTATATCGACAAATGTGACAACAAAGACACTTGACCCTACTTATGATGACACAACAAATACTTGTACTCAAGCAGATGCGTATGTTCACGTAAGCAGTGGCGGTACTAAGGATAACCAGGTGCTAAATTTTGAGTTCGGTATACCGAGTGGATGCGTTGGACCGAATTTTGACATTGAGAGAAGATACCAGGTATTAGATAAAGACGGTGGTGATTTCTGCTATTTCGCTGGAGTTATTCCGCCAGAGAAGGTTGACAACCCCACTACCGTTGATAAGTTGAAATGGTTCTATTATCCAAATATAGCAATATCAAAACGAAGAAGTTTGGCGGTACCTCGAATTGATTTAAATGGTTATGATACCAATAAACCAGAATCTGACACGCTGACTGGTGCGTTCTCACATGACAATGTCAGAGAGTTGACAAACGCGAGTGGCAGTTATACACGCATAACTGGATATAACTGGACTCTTATTGGAGAAGGTGAAAATCAACATTATGACGGGCAAACAAACAACGGATGGGGAACAATAGATGTCAAGTCAACTGGCGTTGAGATAAAGACCGACAAACCAGAGAATCCAGACTTAATTGTAGATAACGCGAGAATCAAAAAAATTACATCAATTAATAGTAATACAACGCTTACGATAGACCCACGCACTGAATTTCATGGGGTTACAACAATGCATGGGCCTGCGAATTTTAAGACTTTTGTACACTTTGAAAGTTTACCTCGGTTTTACATGGGATTTTCGTGCCAAAACAATGCCACATTTGATGGAAATATTACGTCAACAGGGAGTATTAAATCAGACACCACTATTCACGCTAAAGCGTTCTACACTGATTCGGATAAACGACTGAAAAACATAATAGGAGACATTAACCTTGATATAGACAAGATTCTTGAACTGTCTCTTATCTATTACACATTCAATAATGACCAGTCTAAAAAAGAGGAAATAGGCGTAATCGCACAGGAGATAAGAGAAGTTTGTCCTCAAATTGTTTCAGAGGACGAGAATGGAATGCTTTCGGTCGACTATAGTAAATTGAGCATACTTGCCCTGTACTGCATTAAGGACTTGTACGGAAAATTAAAGAAGGACTAAAACAAACAATCGTATGGCAGAAGTAGTAAAACCAGGACAAGAACAAAACACTGTAACTGGCAGTACCTCAACAAGTGGTTCTGTCGGAATTGGTTCATTAACTAACTATACTTTCGCTGATGATTCAATGAGCATGTCAAGTTCTGACAATACAAAGGTTGTGGACTTGAAAGACTTACGTGATTTAATGTCTACTGTATTAGATTTGCCATTGGATGAGATTAACGAATCATTCCCATCATCGTCATCAACTGGATTTACAAAATGCCCTGATGTTGATAGGATAGAAGGTATTGTTGGTACTGTGTTTACAAACAATGACGATAAATTTGAGAATTTAACATTCTCTAACGATTCACAACTTGCACCAAATCAACTTGTTGATAGAGGACATTGTAAGTTCAATTTCACAAAAATTGAAGTCAATAACAAAGACAAGTATTTCTCAACAATCAAAGTTAATTTCATCAAGACATTAAAACCAAGGCAAGGCACATATGAATACGAGAAATTTACGTGGAACCATATACTACTGACAATTGACTGTTATAGTCAGAATAGTGACGGTTCTTTGGAGAAATGCGGAAATTACCAGATTATAGGTAATACTGGAAACAAAGAACAATGGTGGGTATTGGACGAACATACGGAAAGTTCTGACCTGTTTACATTGACATTTCCAACTGGAGAGAGTGATTTCAATAAGACAAATCCTATTGTTTTAAGCAAGGAAAGTACGGAAGAATCAATCGTCACCTTGCAACTCACTACACAAAGACGTGATATTGACGCTATTCAGGTTAAAATGGAGGCATATACACATTATCTAAACCCTAAATATATGTACGATGCAGACCAGATAGCGTTAGGCAACTGGCAATATACATATAAAATGGGTATGGATAAAACAAACTTATATGATTGTGATTTAGAATCATACCTTTTAAAAGACAATATCGAGGTTGAACATCCTGAAAATGTATACTTAACGCCGTCTTCTCCAGGGCAGAGTACACTGAATATGTATATAGGTTATGAATTCCTTGAACACGAGATAAAGGAAAATAAAAATATAAAATTGGATATTATTGTTCTACAAAAGTTTGTAGGACAACCTGTGTTTGGTAATACATTTGCACAATTAGAAATTACTATAACTGGAGGTGATGATTTTAAGTTGATGAGTATGCCTAAACGCGCAGACAATAATGATGGTAAGTGGTATTATGTGACTGAAAATAGCACAGAACTACCTTATGGAACACATCTTTACAGTAGTGGTATAGAATTTAAGAATCAAAATACTGAATTAAAAAATATTACATTTTCACAAATAACAAACCCTAACGACTTGCAGTCATATGATGAGATTGTTTTAAATGCAGATTCTTATGTATTAGGCGATATCGACAATGTAAGTATAGGGTTTAACGCTAATGGTCAACATCCCGTATTGATTCTTAAAATCAATGAAGAATTTGATTCTAATGGTAACTTATCCATTGCTACACCACCAGTACACACTGACTCATATAATTACAGTATAGCAATTAAGAACCCGTACACAATTCATGGCGACTTTGGTCCAGATGCCCAATTAGTATATATGATAAACGGAAACAACCCTACTATTGGGGATGTGTTTGCTGGAACGCAGATATTTATATCCTACGACCAGAACAATGATGACGAACCAGATGAAAAGATTTGGGAAAGTCAAAATTTTCCGTCAAGTGGTATAATTAATTTTAAAAAAAACAAAAATTCAGTTTTGTATTACAGACTCCCTTCAAAAAGTGTTACAGTATTAAATAAAACATATGATTATCCAGAAATTAAATGTGTTCGTATAGACGGAAAAATTAATGATTGGGCTAATAGTCAGATTTATTGGTCAGATAAATTAACGATTTCAATTGACCTTAATATGCAATTCGGAGATATATGGGCAAATAATACAGTAACCATTATTCCTGTGTTAAAAGACGAAAAGAAAGTTTATTATTTTAAGTGCTATGATAATAATGGTAATTACTCTAATTCCATTGTCATTCAATTTCCTAACTTTGGTGTTATATACACTGACCATAGAATATTAACATTATATCCAATGGAATTAAACACCACATACACTCTTCATTTTTATCAAGACAACATCTCTGAAGAGAACGAGATAAACTATGGGTCGATAGAAGAAATACGGTCATCCACACCAACGCATATTACAAAGTATTGTCAATTAGACTTTAATACAGATAGATGATAAATAAAGAATTCCGTAGAGCGTTAAAAACTCTACGGAATTTTCGTTTGTTAGAGGTTCAATATATCCTCTTGGTTGTTATCCAGTTCACTTATGTCAGAAATCGCTAAAGTGTAATATCCGTACTCCTCATTCTTAATATCACGGTTCTCGTATTCCCTTGTCTCGACATCCCAAACCACATAACCGTGCCCAGATATATTCTCTCCGTGGTTCTGCTGTATAAGTGACCCACAGTACACGAGAGGCACACCATCAATCTTTATACACTGTCGCTTGTGGATATGCCCCATTACACAGAAGTCCAGATTGTTAAACACGTCTGGTCTTGTACCTTTCTCGAACGTGTAACCAGCGTCATTTGACGCGGAAATGATTTCACCGTGAAAGAGTCCAACATATGTCTTGTCTGGGTGCTCGACCTTAGATATGTTAATATCAGGTGCCGCGAAATTGTCAAAAGCAGAATAGAGGCACCACATCACGTTGTCGTCCTCAACGATACCAGACTGATAGTCGAGTTCTTTGTCAAGGTAATAGACCCTGTTGAACCTGTTAAGCGAGAATATGAGCGATATGGGGTCAAGACGACTAAGATTGTTCAGGTTCGCGTCGTGGTTGCCCGCTATGACAATCGTCTTTGCGACACAATCTAATTGTCTAAGAAACCAGGACGCCATAGCGTATGCCTCACATGAGATGTCAATCTTTCCGTGAAGAAGGTCCCCTGCCACAACAATCCTCACCTCGTCCTCATTGTAACCTTTTACAATCTCTCTGCATTCATTGATGAATTTAGTCAATTGAGTCTGATACTCGTCCTGTCTACGTAAGTTCTTTATGTGGATATCTCCACACGCTATAATCTTCTTAATCATTTGCTAGTCGTTTTTTTGAGTATTCACATTGTGCCGCTGATATTTCTGACCCAATGTAGTTCATATTTAATTTCTTGCAAGCATTCGCTGTTGTTCCAGTGCCCATAAACGGGTCATATATCGTATATCCTTCCGCACCGTATATTGATAGGAGTTTCGTGCACAATTCTGTACTGTATGTCGCCTGGTTGAGTGATTTTGTAGCACCATCATTATTCTTCGCCTCTACAAAGTTGTGGAATACATTATAATATTTCTGCCCAGTCTTTTCCGAGACACTTGCCACTCCCTTGTTGCAGGTGAATGTCTTAACTTCGCTCTTTCTGACGAAAACCCAGACAAATTCCCATATCCTTACAAGTTTACGCTCCTGTGCTGGATATGGCATAGCGTTTGTCTTCTTCCATATGATAGTGTCAGCAAGTGTCCACGCTGTGTTCTTTGCCAATTCGGATACAAAGACATATGGAAGATTCGGGTTTTCTACTGAATAGGAGAAATTATACAATACAACTCCATTCTTTTTTACGACCTTGTCAAGTTCGTTGAACAGGTTGCATGAGAATTTCAAATAATCCTCCTCTGAAAGGAAATCGTTCTTATATACGTCATATCGTCCACTGTCCGCATTTCCACCTTTACGTTTCGTCATATTGTATGGAGGTGATGTCAAGACAATATCAATCTTCATTCCGTCCTCTTTCATCTTTGTCAATGTGTCAAAGCAGTTCTCGTTGTAAAATTCGTTTAACTTCATTCAAAAAGCAAGTCTATTTCTTCGAATACCTTTGCCGTCCTAATAGCGTTTATGATTCCGTGTTTACCATCTTTCTCGTAAACCTCACCGAAATCCTTGCAATCAGTCAGGTGTATGTATTTTATTTTCCCTTTTAATTTTCCAGTGTTAAGTATACGGAAAATTCTCTTAGTCTCCTCTATTGTAGTGTCTGCGTCAAGGCATATGATTACTCCAGCGTTCGACTTCTTCATTAGTGTCTGGTATAGCAACGTGTCCTTTGTCAAGACCTTTCCTAACATTGATATGGTGTTAGGTTTATACAAGGCGTCAAATACACCCTCCACGAGAATTACAGGAGCATCCCAATTAACAAGAGACTCTTGATATATGACACATTTCTTGTCCGTATCACAGTTTCTGTATTTCATTTTTGACTTCCCAGTGTAATCCCTTCCTACATAATAGTTTAAGTCTCCAAAAGCGTTGTAACTTGGCACTATAATCCTGTTTCGCCATTGGTAATCACGTTCCGTCCAGTCTGTGTAACCGATATTGTACCTGTCGATTATATCTTGAGTGATACGGCGCTTCTCCAAATACGACAAGACCTTGCTGTTGTCACATGACTTGATATCAATCTTCTTGAAACCGTTAGGAAGGACAATATCCGATAGACTCACATCCTCCGTTATGCCACTGAAGAGGTTGATGTCATACATCATAAGTCCACGTATCTCGCTCAACGCCTCCACATAATCAGCGTATATTGAAGGTGTAGCGTACATCTTCAGTAGTTTCAAGACCGTCCCGCTCATTCCGTCACCCTCGGACGCACATTTCCAGCAGTGAAAAACACCTCCGCCCTGAAATAGTTTCTCCTGAAAGTTCACCTCAAGGTTGTATTTTCCGTCTGGGCCACCGTTCCTGTCCGCGCAGCGTATGCAGTTGAACTGGTACTGGGAAATGTCGCTTGAGTACGAACCCTGCTTGCTCTCACCAAGCAAAACAGTCAATATGTCGTATAATCTCTGAAACATATTGCAAATGTACGCATTATTTTTCTTCCCCGCAAAACTATTTATTAAGGAGATAAAAACCAACCATTAACAAAAATGGCAGATAATATATTATTCAACGGTATAAAACAAGTCAGCAAGAAATGGTTTGATGAGCACAGTGGCACAACTGCAAACATCAAAAACTATCTTGTGCTTGTCAGAAACAGAAAAGAAGACGGCGGAAATAACGAAACCTCAATATATTTCGGTTCAAGGAAATACGCCGATGTAGGTGACGGTGCAAATGTATCGAATGTCGTTAATAAGTTAGCGACAGAACTTGGCGGAAACTATGACGAAAGCACTGGAGTATACACCACATTCTTGCCGATTACTGGCACGTCTGTACTATCTGGAGAGACTATCACTAATGTAAAGACCGCGTTGACCGCACTTGACAACGCGATTAAGGCAGACTCTGACGCACTTGAAGAACTCAAGAGGTTCATAGGCGATAAACCAGCGGACATCGGAGAGAAAACTCTTATCCAGTACTTTATAGATAAGATAGGCACTGGTGGCGGAGGAGGTACCGTAGACCTAAAGGTTGAGGACGTTACTGTCAACGGACAGTCAGTCGTAGCAGACAAGATAGCGAAGATTACATTGCCTACTGTAGACGGAGATGATATTGAACAAGACATACAATAATTGAAAAATAAAATAAACATAATTTATGACAGAAACATACAGTGCTTTCAAAGGGTTTAAAATTGTACATTCCAGTACATGGGAAAACCTCACACCAGAAAAGAAGAAAGGTTATCTGTGGTTTGTCAGGACTGGCGATGTAGATGATAAAAGCGTTGTAACCAAGGGTGACATCTACTTTGGCACACGCCACTACGGGCAGTACGACCCAACAAACGCAAGCGACATTGACGAACTGAAAAAGGTTCTTGGCACAATCAGCAATCTTCCTGGTAAAGTCAACAATATACCAGCGACTGCGACAACCGTTGAGGAGATTTTGAAATTCGTCTCAAAACCTTATACTGACGGTAATGGTATTACAATCAGTTCAGATAAGGTAATTTCCTCAAATACTAATGCGAGAACTGTAGGTGATATCACAATCGCTGGTGGACCAATTAACGCGACAGGGATATTTGAAGGCAATAAAATACCAAAGGGTACTAGTGTACAAGAGATTTTGACAAAACTACTGTGTAAGGAAATATTCCCAAATGCAGCGACAAAACCTACCATTACTGTGACCGCATCTGGTGCACCTTCTGGTTTACATGAAATTAACTCAACAGTAACTATTCCAGCATTTACAACATCCACTAATGCTGGGCACTTTAATCCTAACCCTAATGGTACACATACACAACCTGTAACTGGTAGTGGGTTCTCTAACATTAAATTCACGACAACTACATCTGGTTTTACGAACTATGAAGTTGCAGCAGATGTTACTACAATAGCACGACAGACAGGTATTACTGTATCTGAAGGAACTAATAGTGTAACCTGTAATGTAACTGGTGAATATTCCAAACCTACTGGTATTCCTGTTACTAACCTTGGAAATCAAGCAACTGGTGCTACATACACATTTACCGCAGGAACTGCAACTAACTCAACAACAGTTTCCGTTACTGGCGTCTACCCAATCTATAGTAATGGTAAACCTGCTTCAAGTGATGGTAAAACAGCAAATGCTCAAGTGTCGTCTGAAGGTCCAACAATGACACCACAAACGAACAATAAGCATGGTTTGATTAATACTGGTAGTAAATTGTGGGTTTTCTTTGCAAAGCAAGCGGCGGCACCATACACTATTTATCTTCCAACAGGAAAATACAAGATAACAGATGCGAAAATGCTTAACCCAACAGCGAATGAGTATGACGCAAATGTATTGAACAATTTTGTTGCAAATCAACGTACTGTTACATTGCAGTCTGGTGGTAAAGATATGACATATACTGCATACGAATATAGCGGTGCGAATGGTCCTAACTGTGTTGAGTTCACAATCGGTAAAGCGTAATAATAATAATTTTTAAAAGTAAAAGAAACAATTTATGGCAAAAAAATTAAACGGTTCTATTCCATTCGCTCCGATGTTCAAACCGACAGGTGGACAACCACTTGACGACCGTGTTGTTGTGGCAACGATAGCAGACCTTCATGACAAGGACACATTCGGTGATACATCATATCGTGGAATGATGGTTGTTGTTGACGAGGATAACAATATATATGTATTGACAGACGAAGTCAAGTATCGCGCAGGAGAGTCTACAAAAGAATCTTCCGCCTGGAAATGTATCGGTGGACAGACAGCGAGTGACTTGAGCAGTCTCACTACAAGGGTTAGCACTCTTGAGGGTAAACAGAGTAAAGATGACAACATCCATACATTTAGTGGAGGTGATGTCGAAGATTAACAAATGAAAGTAATAAATATAAAATGCAATGGCAGAAAAAATATTTAAAGGATTTGAGTTAATAACAGAAGCGAATTTTAATTCGTTAACATCCAAAGATAAACAAAAGATATATTTCGTCCGTACTTCCACTGGTAATACTAAAGATGACGGTTTTATCTATTTCAACGGTAAAAAGTATGGTACTGGTAAACTTTCTTCGGATAAGATTCAAACGCAACTTACAGCGTTAAAGAATGAAGTTGATAAGCACATTGCTAATAACGCGAGTGTAACTGGTACCGCAAGAACTACTCAGGATGACAATGGTAATCTTACAGTAAACGATTCAACGAAATGGTTGTCTGGTGCAGCAATTGAGCAAATCAAGACATACGTTGACTCCGAGGACGTCAAAGGTATGGAGTTGGTTGGCGAAGAAATACAGTTGAAAAACAAAGCAGGTGCTGTTCTCGCTAAACTTAATGCTTCGAAATTCATCAAGGAAGGCATGTTGGAGAGTGTCACTTTGACTAGTGGTACGACTGAAGGTAAAGTTCTACGATTCACATGGAACACAGCAAGCGGCAATGAGAAGACAACCACTGATATTGAGGTGTCTGAATTCTTCCATGAAATTTCAGGTGATACTAACACAATTACCGTAACTCAACCAGCATCAGGTACAACTGGAAGTCTCAAAATTAGCGCGAAAACAGTAGCAAATGTCTCTGGCGTGACAAGCGGTGCTACAGCGTTGATGACTGGTGGCATAACTCAACAATATGTACAACAAGAGATTAATACTCTCAAGACAGGGTTGAATAGCACATTACCACTTTCCGCAACAACTGGAAGCGTTACTTATGCCACAGCGAAAATCGTTCAGACAGATGGTAAACTGAGTACAACAGGTAGTAATTTAGTTCTTAATGTAGCAACTGGATTAACTAAAGCCCACGCTGGTTTCGTATACGATAGTACAGGTCATACTTTTACTGCTAACGCATCTGATTTCACTAAAAAAGGTTTACTCGATGCGCAAGAGGTTATTGCTTTACTCCGTAACAACAATACAAATGTTGCGAATGCCTTAACTTACTTAAAGGGTCAGATTACTACAGTTACTGGTTCTGATTATATCACAGTAACTAAGGCAGAAGGCACTAATAATTATACAGTAAGTGCCGCGAAAGGATTAACTGATGCTATTACTCATGCAAACAGTGCGGTTCAAAGTGTTAATGGTAATACTGGTACAACGGTTACTCTGACAGGTGCAGATATTAAAGTAGGTAAAAAAATAGTAGCACCAGAAATGGGAGACCCTGTAATAGAAGCAACCGATACTTTAAGCAATACTTTTGAGAAAATCTTATATGGGTTAGGAACGGTAGCCTTGAATACTTTGCACGGAGTAAATGGGTCTGATAGTATCACAGTATCAGCAATGTCTGATAGTCAAGAACAAACGATATCTGTCAAGGCAAAACCTCTCAGTGAAACTGAAAAGGCGGCAGGTCAAATTGAAATCAAAACCGACGCTAATGGTATCTACGGTATGCTCTATTTCGGAGGTGACGATGTTGAGGTATAAAATCCAACAGTGTAAATAATTATAAGTAAGTACAGTATAAAACAAAGATAAAGCGTGAGTACAAGTCATAATTTTTCAGTATGGAGAGGTAAGCGCAGCACTTACAACCAGTTGGGTATCGAAAAGAAACTCGACTACTGGACTCTATACTCTGTTATAGAACCAGACGGTACTCGCAGTCTTTATTGGGGAGCGAAACCGACGGTGACTGTCACTGGCGAGTTGTTTCCAGTGACTGACATTGTTTCGGAGTTGCCCAAGACATTAAATGTTGGAGACAGGTATATTGTCGGTCATGACGGCACTTTTGACTCAAGTGGTGCTGTCGTTACTCACGCTGAATACTACGTTGTTGAGATAGCGGCGAACGCCACACAGTCTGTAATCAACCCTTTGGGTTCGTTTAGTGCACGCGTGAAGAACAGGGGTATGAAATGTTATATGTTAATCAACGATAGACTCGTGACATACGACAACCAGTTAGACACTGACGACTTTATCCTTGACTGCGGTACGTACTAAAGGATTTTGAGAATAAATTTTTCAAAATAAAAAAAGAGGTGAATTGATATTCATCTCTTTTTTGTTTTCAGTTTTCTATCAGAATTCGTTTATTGTATTGTTTCCCCCATATTTCTGACACATAGTCGATAACCGTACACGAGTCGTTTATCTCGATGCAGGATGACGCTACCTTTGGTTCAAACTCCCCGTATTTCTTCTTGTTGATATATGCCAGTGCGCATACAAGCGAGTCACAGGCGTCATAGTTCTCTTTTTTGATGTTTCCCTTGCTGTTGTAAATCCATTTGATGTCAGGGTATTTCTCGTTCACCATATTCATCATTATGGTCTTCTTGTCGCAGTCAAACGGGTATGAACCGAACAGTACAAGGTGGTTGTCTTTGATATCCTTCTTGATATGAGAAAGAGGGTATACATTCCCTTTTTTATTGAATTTCCTTATTGACATTAGTTCAGGGAAAGAGCACATTCTCGCGTCGTAACTTGAGATGTAGTCAGGTATGATACCGAGAACCCTATACACCGCTTCTGAAAGAAGACCATTGAACTGTAGCAGTTGTGATACCGTCTGTGCGTTCGAGTTTCCTGTGGCGAAAACCAGCGGCGATTCAATTACGCATTCGGTAATTCCGAAATCCTTATGTTTCATGAGAAATTCCTCCTCAAAAATTGCTTTTCTAAGTATCAATGCCTCGATTCCGTCAATACCCTTCTTGATTTTAGGGACCACATGCGTTATTTTGATGATTTCTGGTTCTTTATCGTCCTCATACTCAACAATCGATATACCGATACATGCTGTTGAGATATCAAGACCAAGAACCACGTGTTTCTCTGGTTGTTGCTTTTCTGTTTCTTTACTACTCATTCTCTTAAGAGATATAATATTATTT
>OLYY01000081.1_pt1 | contig 62263 bp, 48 predicted proteins | sample 1673561 | NCBI WGS metagenome assembly OLYY01 (sample SAMEA103958115, study PRJEB25191) | human gut metagenome | biome: human-associated habitat [ENVO:00009003]; feature: intestine environment [ENVO:2100002]; material: feces | place: Germany | collected 2013/2015
TTATAGAGAATATAAATTATATATTGTTGCTCATATTTTATTACAATCAGAAATGATTATATTACAGATTAAAAAGATTGAATTTTAAAATTTATCTGCTAATATATTGATGAAAATATTTTGAAATATACGAGGATATACATACATGAAAGACCTTACAAAAGGAAAACCATCAAGACTCATACTGGCATTTGCCATTCCAATATTTATGGCAAATATACTCCAGCTCACATACAGTATAGTTGACACGAGAATAGTCGGATCATATCTGGGAGAAAATTCACTGGCAGCAGTCGGAGCCACCACGACACTCAGCAATCTGATGATAGGCTTTTTGATGGGCTTAGCTAATGGATTTGCCATAATAACAGCCCAGAAATTTGGCGCAAGGGACTACGCCGATGTAAAGACAGCGAGAATAATATGACACCTGAAGTAATAGCCATGATGAAAATGACGATGCTTAAGGCCGGTCTTTCCATGGCAATTATCGCAAGCTACACTATAGGCCCGTGGCTGGTGAAGCTTGTAACAGGCACTAATAATCCTATTGTTATAAAAAATGCCACAAATTATCTCAAATTTGATACTCTGTTTTATTATGTGACCGCTGTTATATGTATAGTGCGAAATGCAATGCAGGGGCTTGGAGAGCAGATAACACCGCTTGTATCAAGCTCACTTGAGATGGTGGGAAAGATTGTCATTGCATTCACACTTGTGCCACTGCTTGGCTATACAGGAGTGATAGTGGCAGAGCCTATTGTATGGTTCATCATGGTGATACCGCTTTTGGTGAAGATATACACCATGCCAGTGCTTAGGAAGCAGGGGCATGGGATTTGAAAAAAGAGTGAAGCAGGCTTTACTCCAACACCAGAAGAAGTCCCATCTTGAACCTTTCGTCAGCGGTTACGCTGTGCAGTCCGTTTTTGTCAAAACGGAAATTTTCGCCTGCTGAGATTGTGTAATCTTTGCCCTCGTAGTCTATTACAGCCTTACCCTCGAGTGCGAAAATTATTGCATTTCCAGGCGCGCGATGCGGTGTGAGACCGGTGCCCTCATCGAATGCCATAAGCACGAATTTCATTGTGTCGTTGCTTACCACATCAATGTTCGTGATACTGCCATCATCATATGAGATAAGATCCTTAAGCTTCATGACCTCGCCTGATTTGATAATTTTGTTCATATTGTTGTTCTCCTTTTTTATGATGATTTCGGTGTAAATACAGCCGGTTTCTGTTGTTATTCCGCAGAGTGTTTTCGAAGGGACTACCAGCATATCACCTTCTGATATGGTATGCTTTGCAGCATAAGCTCCGATAAGAAAATCAGGTTATGGGTGTTTTGTCACTTAGCCTTGAATTTCGTGAGATGGTCATCTCGTCGCGGATAGGGCGTAAATCTTCTATTTTGAAAACCTTGTCCATAGGATTTCTTGTCCTTCTTTCTTGAATGTTGATTTCATTATTTATAATACAATATTACTATAATTTTGTCCAAAAATATGTTGCATATACAACAAAAACAATATAATGATAGAAAATACATTGATTTTTATAATGACAAAAGAATATCCCTATGTTACAATTTAGTCGAAGCATTATATTTCTGTAGAGCGTCACCACATAACACGTCAATAATTGGTGCGTATCACTTTGAAGAGGGCAGACCACTTCGCATCATTCTACAAAGGACATGGAAATTTTCGATGCTTTAAGATACCAGTAAATAGCAGGAAAATAATATGTCAGGTGTAGATAATGCCATATTTTTATGTAGGGGTACGTAGAATATATTCAGATTGTAGGCAAGTTACTATTCTCATTTGATATCATTTCCTGCTCACACAAGTGAATAGGAGGAGAAAATTGGGAGTAAAGGATTCAAAAGCCAAAGAGTATCTGTCGGACAATATCAGATTTAGTGAAATCTGCAACTACATGTTGTTTGGCGGTGACAAGATTATCAAACCACAGGATTTGAGGGAATGTGATTCTACAGAGGTATTATCCATATTTGGAATTGACAAGAAACAGATTGTCAGACAGAAATGGCGGGATTTACTTAAGAGTGTTTTAGTCAAATATACGGGAAACATGTATATTGTATTGATTGGTATAGAAGCACAGACTAATGTGCACTATGCTATGCCTGTAAAGACCATGATTTATGATGCTTTGAATTATGGTGACCAGGTCAATGGAGCGAAGAAGCGACATCAGAAGAACAAGGATTATAAATCATCAGAGGAATTTTTGTCAGGATTCACGTATGATGACAAATTGACTCCGGTTATAACCATAACATTATATCTTGGTACATCAAAGTGGGATGGACCAAGAAGTCTGATTGAAATGATGCCACAGATGGATGAGAGAGTATTTCCACTTATAAACGATTATAAAATTAATCTGTTGAATCCACTGGAGCTTACAGATTTTTCGATGTTTGAGACTGGACTAAGACCATTATTTGAGGTGTTGAAAAATGCATCAGATGAAAGAAAACTAAATGCTTTAATCACGACAGATGACATTTTTAAAAAAGTCGATGTTGAGACAATAGCAGCAATGAATTTATTTGCAGGAACGGATATTGAGTATGAAGAAAAGGAAGAGGTGATTAATGTGTGTAAAGCATGGGAAGATCATAAAAAGCTTGGAATTCAGGAGGGAATGCATCAGGGAGAGACTAAGATGCTGTTTACTCTGGTAACAAAGGGCAAGCTCGATATTGATACTGCAGCAGAGGAAGCCGGTGTCAGTGTCAGTGAGTTTGAAAAATTAATGAGTGAAGCAGGCTATAAGGTGCCTGAGACTGTGTAGCATCAGGCATGAATAATTTATCAAAATGTAAATAGCAAAAATTCGCTAACCATTGTATTTGGTATAGCGGATTTTTTGTGCCAAAAAGTATCACATCCGACTGTTATCGCATGAAAAACGCTTGCGGTACTCCTTTCCGTCTACAGTATATGTGTATCTGGCAGCCCAGTAGCTGTAAGCGGATTGTGAATTATTGACAACGAGCCTCTTCGCATCCTCCTTCACAATCATGCCTCTCGCCACATGTCCACGCTCCTTTGCAAGTGCTATCTTGCGCTGTAAACCAATATTTAATTTGTCGAAAAACTTAAAATCTATGATATACAGTGGTATTAGTGAAAGCATACCTACATTTACCTGCCACGGGTAGCTTGCGATAGCCTTAAAAACTTCTGAAAAAGTGTCCATTGAAAATCCCCTTTCTTTATATGCTGCATTTGAATATATGGTATGAGAATATTATAGAAATAAGTAAGGGGATTGGCAATGGGAAATTATTTTTTATTTATATTGTCTTTGATTTTATCATCATCTTTTGTCATTTCAAGGTAAAACTCAGCTAGTTTCATAGCTCTTTCAAGTTGTCTGTTTTCATAACTATCATTTAGTCGGTTAAAAGTCATTTGCAAAGGATCACAATTGGGATCATCTCCAAAAACGAGATAATCTAGGGTGACGTCTGTGAATTTTGCTATATGAATAAGTAAGTCGAGATTAGGAACTCTTTTACCAGACTCTATAAGTGCTAAATATGAAGAAGAAATATAGAGCATGTCAGCAAAGTATGATTGTGTTTTATTCCTTTTTAATCTTAATTTTCGTATTCGTTCACCTAACTCCTGTGGGTTTAAAATAATGTTGTTCATGTAAAATCCTCCATAACAAATATGTTGCTATAAGTAAAAAATATTATGACTTATTGTATATGATATTAAAATTATTAACTTTCATTATGAAAAAAGACATTTTACAATGTGTAAAAAACGTGAGTCTAACAAATAATATTGAAAGTATTAACAAATAGTAAATAATGTGTTGACATATAGAAAAAATAGTGGCACAATGTAAGTAATAAGGACTATAAGGAGGTCAAAAGATGAAAAAAAGTATGTGGAAAAAGCTGATGTCCACAATACTGGCATTAGTCATGGTATTGGGATTATCAGGTACATTAGGTTTTCAGCATGTAGATGCGACTGAAAACTCAGGATTTACGTTTTTACCGGACAAAACAGAGGTTAAACGAGGCGATATTGTTACATATTCTATCGACTTAGCAAAGAATGCTAAGATTGCTGGAATTACAGCACAGTTTACATTTGATCCTGATGTACTTGAAGCATTAGGTGATGGTGTAGATGCAAAAGGTTATGTTAAAAATGCAGTTAAGAAGGGAAATGTAAGCGAGGGAACATTTGGTGATTTTTATGTCAACACAGATGGAAGAATTGGTATTGTTGCCATTTTAAATGATAATGACAAAGATAAATTAGCAGATGGTAATGTTGCTAAGATTTCTTTTAAGGTAAAGGATACTGCAAAGGGTGACATTGGATTAAAGGTTAAAAATCTGGAGTTCTGTGATGTGAATTCAGAAGATATTCCAACATCAGAAATCAGTGTCACAAAAGATAATGATGCACAAATTAAGGTTGTAGTTCCGGCAACAGGTATCACAGTTGATAAAACTGCAACGACAATCGTGAAGGGTGCTACAGACAAACTTACAGCTACATTAGTTCCGGCAGATGCAAATGGAACAATCACATGGTCAACAAGTGATTCATCAGTAGCAACTGTTTCAAGTGATGGAACAGTAACAGCAGTTAAGAATGGTACAGCTACAGTAACAGCAAAATGCGGTGATTTATCTGCACAGACAAAAGTTACTGTTATTAATCCTTTAAAGGCAATTACAATTACAGGAACAACACATAGCATTAAAAAGGGACAGACAACACAGCTTGGACTTACATATGATCCGGCAGATACAACAGATAGTGTAGCTGCAACATGGACATCAAGCAATACATCTGTAGCAACAGTCAGCAAGACAGGTCTTGTAACAGCATTAAAGGACGGCTCAACAACCATTAAAGCAACAGTAGGAAATGTGAGCAGTACATATGATATTGCTGTAAAGGAAGTAAAGCTTACAGGAATTAAAATGGAAGAAAAGGCTCTTATTCATAAGGGCGACACAAAAGCTCTTACAGTAGAGTACACTCCGGCAGATACAACAGATGATAAGACTGTAGCATGGTCATCAAGTGATAGTACAGTAGCATCAGTTGACAACAATGGAATCGTAACAGCAGTTAAACCAGGTTCAGCAGTAATTACTGCAAAGGTAGGAAACTATCAGGCAACATGTGCAGTAACAGTTGATGCTCCTTTAAAGGAAATTGTGCCTGAAAAAGCTATAATTGATATGGTAAAGAAGCAGACAGCAAATATTGCGTACTCAGTAGTACCGGCTGATACAACAGACAGCAAAGATGTAACATATACATCTTCTGATGAAACAGTAGCTACAGTTAATTCAGATGGAAAGGTTACAGCAAAGAAAGCCGGACAGGCAACGGTTACCATAACCGGTGCAAATGGTATTAAAGCAACAGTAACAGTAAACGTAAGCGAGATTCCTGTAAATGAAGTAGTACTGAGTGCACAGGATGAAATCATTGAGGCTGGAGCAAAGAAAGCTATTACAGCTACACTTAAACCGGAAAACAATACAGATGATAATCAGGGTGTAACATGGACAACATCTGATGAAAAAATTGCAAAGGTAATTGTTGATAATGAAGATAGCCATAAAGCAACTATTGAAGGTGTTGCAGCTGGTTCGGCAGTTATCACAGCAACAGCAGCAAACGGAACAAAAGCTGAATGTACAGTAAAGGTTCCTAAGCATATTACAAGCATTACATTACCGGGGGCAGTTGAGCTTACCAGAGGCACATCAACAACTCTTAATGTAACAATTACACCGGCAGACACAGATGATGATACAGAAGTTACATGGAAGTCATCAGATAGTGATGTTGTAAAGGTAGATGAGAAAACAGGTATGGTTTATGCAGTAAAGGCAGGAAAGGCAGATGTTACAGCAACAACAAAGGCTGTAGATAATGCAACAGCTAAGCCATTTACAGCAACAACAACTGTAACTGTAAAAGAAAACAGCATGACAGATGAAATCGGAAAGAAGCTTGCATTTGATGAGTTTGATGATTTATTAATCGGTCAGAAAGATAATGCAAACAATTACCTTAATCTTAGTGAGTTAATCGAGGCAAACAATATCACAGATGATATTAATGTCGAGTTTGCATCAAGTGATAAGGCAGTAGCAACAATTGATAATGATGGAAATGTGTTTGGTCTCAAAGCTGGAAAAACAATAATAACAGCAACTGTTACAGCAATAGCCGGAGATGGCTCAAAGAATGTTTATACAGCAGAAGGAGAGCTTACAGTAAAGGCTATTCCACTTAACTCAATTGCATTTGATAAAGTAATCAAGGAAATGAAGCTGGGTGCTACAGATACACTTAGTATCATATATAATCCACAGAATACAACTGATGCAAAGGATGTAACATGGACAAGCTCAAATCCTAGTGTGATTTCAGTTGAGAATGGAAAATTAACAGCTAATGCGGTTGGTACAGCAGATATCACAGCAAAAGTTGGTGATAAGACAGTAACATGCACAATCACTGTTAAGGAAGAAAAGAAAGCTGAGCAGCCAAAGCCGGATATCACAAATAAAAAATCAGACAATAAGCCGGCAGCAAAATCAGTTTCAAAAGCAAATGATACAAAGAAAGCAAAAACAGGAGATAATAATAATGTTATTTTGTTCCTGGTAATGTTTGCAGCAGCAGTAGCAATGATTGGAGTAATTACAGGAAAATCATTAAGAAGAAATAGAAGATAGAAAATAGGTCAGAAATACAAGTATGAAGAAAATAATTAAAAAGGCCATATGTTTTATCTGTGCTATATTATTTTTTCAATCTGGGTCAATACCTACATATGCTGATGAGAGTGCCGCCATATATGTTCAGACAGCGGCGGCACTGTCTGATGGCATGATCAGGGTATCTGTTTATATGAAAGATACAGATAATCTGGCTGGTGTTGACGCAGAGCTTTTTTTTGATTCGACAAAGGTTTCATTTGAGGGAAGTAGTCTGGGAAAAGCTTTTTCTAGTTCATATGCTGATATAAATTATGATAAGGATAATTCAAAAGTTCATTATGTAATGCTATATCCGGATGGAGTATCTGGTGATGGAATCATGATGACAGTAGATTTTAAATTGTTGGGCACAGATAAATCGTATCAGCCAGAGCTGAAGATTAACAGTTTGATTGATTCAAGCAATGAAATGAATGAAATTCTATATAGTATAAAATATCAGCAGTCAGATGGAAACTGGAGTGATAATACAGATCAAAGCGGCAATATTGCAGATAAAAAAATAATAGCAGATACTTTAAAAGAGTATGGTTCAAAAGAAGATAAAAAGACAGACGGAAAACCGTCTAAGGATACAGTGAGCGTTGATAGCAATAACAATCTAAATGGTTCAACGGCTGAATATGGTGATAGCCAGACCGATGTAGCAGAACAGCCAAGCGAGGCTGTGACAGACTCAGAGAATACAGAAGCAGTTGAGCAAAATACAACAGAGAGTAACACGGAAAGCAGTACAGAAGTGTTGGCATCTGATAAGAAAGCTGAAGAATCAAAGAAAACAAAAGATAAGCATGAAGATTATGCAGTGTATGTAATTACTGCGGTGCTTATTATATGTGTTATCGCTGCAGGCGTGATAGCAAAAATAAAGAATAGGATAATGAAATAAGAAAAAATACTATATGGAGAGTAAAGAATGAAAAATGCAAAAAAATATGGAGGAACTTTGCTTATGAAGAATAAGATACTGGCATTGGTTTTGGCTGGAACAATGCTGTTCGGACAAAATGTATATGCTACAGAGCTTGTGACACCAGAAAACAATGATGTTACAGAAAATGAGAACAATGTAGTTCAAGATATTGATAAATCTAGTACAGAAGAAAGTGCGGAGCAAAATGAACTGTATTCAGATGCTACAAATGAGAATACACAGATAGTCTATGTTGGAAATCCAATCATAATAGAATCAAAAATAAATTATGGAAGGGAACCGTATACAGCTTCTACATCGGATGAAAGTATTTGTACAGCTGAAATAAAGAATAGTTCTAATGACGATAGTTGGGCAACGAGATTTGTTCAAATAAATCCAATAAAATCCGGAAAGGTTACTTTATATGTAAAGGATGGTTCTGGAAATGTAAATTATGAGCAAGAGATTGAAATTAGGCAGAGTTTGCCTGAAGATGCAGTTCCATTTAAAGACGTTGCATTAAAGAGTTATTTATTGGAACAGAGTAATTTCAACGATGATGGATATGTTTCAAAAGAAGAGTTATCTCAAGTGACAGATATAACAATATTTAGAAATATGTATAGAATGAGTGACTACATAACAGACTTGAGCGGGCTTGAATATGCAAGCAATTTAAAAACGTTAATTCTTGATAATACTGCGGTAACCGATGTGACTCCATTAAGTGGTTTGACACAACTTGAACAATTAACTATAGAAAATACTGATATAACAGATATTTCAAGTTTAAACAATTTGGTTAATTTGAAACGGTTAGATCTTTCAGGCACTAATATTTCAGATGTTACAACTTTAGGAAACTTGAAGAATCTTGTTAGTTTATCTGTATATAATACTAGGGTTTCAGATTGCTCCGTCGTATCAAATATGAGCAAATTAAAGAATTTGTATATTAGTAATACCGATGTTTCAGATATTTCAGCAGTAGCAAACCTGAAGGACATTGTTCTGTTAGAAGCCAATAGTACTAAGATTTCAGATATTAGTGCATTAAGCAACCTTCAAAATCTTATGTATGTGTATTTGAATGATTGTTCCGAATTAAGTAGTATAAGCTTACTGAACGATTTAACACAATTAAAAGTCCTAAGCATTTCTGGTACGAAGGTGTCAAATGCAGAAAAGCTGGATTTTATGTGTAGGAATATTGATAAAAACAGCTACAATAAAGGTGAAGCAATATCACTTCCAGGTATATATGGATGGGTATCAAATGATGATGAGTTTAACATTGCGGCAACTGGTGGAGATGTTGGTTCAGTAAAAATAGAAAAGGATGATGACAATAATAGTTTTAGTGTAGTTGCAACAGATACCGGCAGAGTTGAGTTGACAGTCAATTTAAATGATGCATCAAAGAAAATAAATATTTTTATCGATGGAATTCCTGCAGAACAACCAGTAGGCGAGATGGATGGTACTACAATATCTGAAAGCGAAGTATATGAATGGGATTATTATACAGAGGAGTATAATCAGATTTCATCAGCAATATTGACAAGCAATGGTGATTTGTGGCAGACATATCCTCAGAATAAGAAAATGCAAAGTAATGTTAAGAAATATGTTAGTAAATGGATATATTCACAGGGACCGGCGGAAATTGTTGATTATAGACTGGATAATGATAATGTATTATGGTCCGGTGATACAAAAATACAGGAAAATATAAAAGACTTTGATGGACACTATGCTATAACTAAAGATAATACTCTTATAGATTTATTTCACGATAAAGGAGAAAATATTTCTGATGTTAAGGACTGGAGTGAAAGAAAAAAGTGGACACTTGTGCTAAAAAATGATGGTACACTTCTGGTTAGGGAAGAAGCAAAAAAGGATGCTAAACCAAATTCGTTTGAAACAATAGCAACAGGAGTAAAGGAACTTGTTGGAGAAGGGTATCTTACATCGAGTGGAGATTATATAAGAATATATTTCAATGATAATGGAAATAGAGAGTATTATACAATCGCACAAAATGTTGAGAGCGTTGATGAGAATGCAAATTGCTTTTACGGAAAAGATGGAAATTGTTATTTAGATGCTTATCATACAGGTGATCATATTAATGCTGGTAAGAACAAAGTAAAACAGTGGCTATATTTGGGAAATGATGGAGCAACGTATTATTACTATGTTACAGATGATGGTAGATTGGAATGTATAACAAGCATTTATAACTTTGATAATAACAAATCTACATATGCTTCATATTCGATTATGGATAATATTGTGGGAATACAATATGGTTCTTATAAGGTTAAAGCAGAATCGGCAGATAATATATATTATGAAATTAGTAAAGTTAATGCAACTAAGTTAGATAACAATAACATTGACAGTTTTACATTAAATAATAATGAATATTCGTTGTTTGTAAAACAGGGACAGAGTTTTGGAAATATACAGAAAAATGGTGTTAATATATTGAATAATGTTAAGTATATATGGGCTAATTGTCTGGATGTATTTGCACTTAGAACGGATGGAACTATTTGGAAAGTTACTGATAAACCAGAATTGTATATTGATTTGAATGGAACAGATGTGAAACCTGGTGATATTGATGGCGATTCAAATGTAACAACAAAGGACTTAATGATTGTACTTTATGGAGTATCAGGACGTAATACTCTTACAGAAGAACAGAAAGTAGCAGCAGATATAGACGGAGATGGAAAAGTGTCTATTTCAGATTTGACAAGAATTTTATATTACGTAAGTGGTAGAAATACTGAATTATAATTCAGAGAAAAATTGTATATATCGGATGGACAAAACAACAGCACGCGACAGAATATAGCGTGCTGTTGTTAATAGAGGAGAAATTTACATATTGAATTACAAATGGAAAAAATAATATTGACTAGTTGTAATTAAAATGCCATAATATAAGAAAAAGGTACTGTTAAATTATGATAAAAGAAAAAAGAGTAAATTATTGTTTAATTGCGATATGTGCATTATGTTTATGCCTATGGGGTGGCATATATGATTTTACAATTGCAATTTACGGATGCATTTTTTGCCTAGGAATTATTGCAGTTGTACGAAAAAAAGAAAGACTCTCAATACCGGTAAATATTACGAGTATTGGATTAATTATTATCTTGATATGTTCTATTATATCTAGTGTTGCAGCAAGAGATCATGGTATCGCAGTTATAGGAATATTGAGAATTGTAGTTTTTATAGTGTTTTGGATTTTATGGTGCAATATAGCAGAACAAAAAAGAGATATTATATGGAATGTTTTACCGGAATTATTGGCAGGAATTACGTTAGTATCAATTGTATTATATTTCATTCCACAACTTAGAGAGTATCTATACAGTGCAAAGCGTTTGGGAGGAGTACTTCAGTATTCTAATACATTCGCGTTATTATTGTTGGCATCATTTATTTGCTTAATGTATCGTGAGAAAAAGAGAAAATCTGCATATGTGGTAGGAAGCATATTGATACTTGGAATAATACTGTGTGGAAGCAGAACAGTATTTGTGCTTTTGATAGGTGTTATACTTTTCTTTATTGTAAAGAAAAAGCTATCTCTTAAATATTTCGGAATAGTGATCAGTGGATTAGTGATATTACTATTTATATTGCAATTATTAATGAAACTCGATATTCAACGCCTTTTAAAAATCACACTGAATTCAAGCACATTGAATGGTAGGTTTTTGTATTGGTTCGATGGCATTAGAGTGTTGATGAAAAATCCATTAGGACTCGGATACATGGGGTATTATTTTAAGCAGCCGCAGTTTCAGACTGGAAATTATGCCACTAAATATGTACATAATGATTTCTTACAAATGGGGTTGGATAATGGAATTATTGCGATGATAGCATTTATTGTTATTGTTGGATATTGCATTGTTTCTAAGAGGACTAATGATAGAAATAGGTTAATACTTATTATGTTGTCAGTACATGCATTTATGGACTTTGATCTTCAATATGGATTTATGTTTTGTTTATTATTGATGACTATGGATACTGGGTCTGATAATAATCTAAAATTAAAAAAGAAATGTGCATACATAATTCACGGTGCATTGCTGATGATTGGATTATATTTTGTAGTTGCGTTAGGTTTTGAATATACTGGAAATATGAAAGCTGCATTGGGTTTATATCCGCTTAATACATTTGCATTACAGGATCAAATAAACACGGAGGCGAGTAAGGAAAAGGCAGAGCAATTAATAAATAATAATGGTATGTTACCATCTGCATATGAAAGCCTGATAAGTATTGAAGTTGATGAATGGGAATATGCAGAGGCGTTAGCACAAATTGATGAAATGTTAAATTGTGCAGGATATGATAGCTTTTATTATAATCAGGCGGCATTTTATTATAGTAAATGCTTGGATGAAGCAGTGCGAAGTGAAGATATGGAGACTACTAAGAGAATATTGAACAAGATCAAAGGATTACCGCAACTGATAGAAGAACGAGAATCTAAAGCTTCTAAATTTGCATATCGTATCAATGATAAGCCAAAGATTGAATTGACTGACGATATACAAAATTATATAGAAAAAATGTCAGAAATTAAATTTACTGATTAAATCATTAAGCGAAATTGGAGGTAAAAAGCTTATGAAAAAACGAATTGTGGCGATGGTATTGGCTGGAACTATGGTTTTTAGTCAGAATGTTTATGCAACGGAGTTGCCGGATGGTGCTGGTCAGACAATGACTGAACAAATAGAAACCGAGCAGCAGGATACGAATGCTGTGGAAACGGAACATGTTCAATCAGAACAACAGGACTCGGAAATACTAAATGATGATACATCAGTGGATACAGGAATGGATTCATCAGATGCTGAGATTAATGATGTTGATAACAGCGCAGAAGCGAAGAATGAAGAAAGTTATTGGGAAGAAATACAGCAGTATGCCAGTGATGACGATGATTCAGGTGTGTTTGATGAGGAATTATACAAATCAAATCTAAATGCTAGGAAAAGAACTCTTTATGTTGGAAATCCGATCTATACATATTTCTATAATGGTGATGATTCAGATGGCTATGATATTACGGTATCAGATAAGAGTATATGTAATGTAACTATAGACTCACAGTCTGGTGATTATGTAATTATAAGATTGGAACCATTAAAACCAGGTACTATATCATTTAGTGTAAAGGATTCTAGTGGGAAAGAGGGATATAATTGTGATGTTACAGTCTTAGATAATTTGCCGGAGGATGCTGTACCGATTAAGAGTATTGAGCTTAGAAGTTGGTTTTTTGCAAGGACATATTATGGACAGGATGGATATATATCAAAGGATGAGATTAGCCATCTACGTTTTTTTTCAGATTGGGCGGGAAGTGTGACAGATATTAGCGGATTAGAGTATGCGATCGGATTAAAAACCATAGATCTTAGCTATACTGGAGTTAAAGATGTTTCCCCAATAATGAAATTGAATAATCTTGAGAATTTGAATATTGGCGGAATGGAAATGGATGATTATTCATGGCTTAGTAATCTTACCAAGATGAAGCAATTGTATATTTGGGGTACAAAGATACAGGATTTTCAATTTTTAAATAATATGCCGGAGTTGGAGGAACTTAGTGTTGCAAAAACTGCGATAACTAATTTAGACTTTCTTAAATATTGTAAAAACTTGAAATCACTTAATATATCAAAAACTGCAATAACTAATTTAGACTCTCTTAAATATTGTAAAAACTTGAAATCACTTGATATATCAGATACTGCAATAACTAATTTAGAATTTCTTAAATATTGTAAAAACTTGGAATCACTTGATATATCAAATACAGATGTATCTGATTTGGATGCAATTAGCGAATGTATAAATATAAGCAGTCTGGACATTAGCGGATGTAAGAATATACATAATTTTAAACCATTATATAATTTGACTAACTTATATGATTTTGAGAGTTCGGATTCTCAAATCTCTGATAATGATAAATTAGAGATCATAAGGAGTTCTATTGAGAAGAAAGATTATTTGAAGGGAGACAGTATAAGAATTCCATCATCTTATAATATTTTATACTATGATCATTTGCATATTGATGTTACTGGAGGGGATAAAGGGTCTGTAGCAATAACAAAAAATGATTCGTATAGGGATGAAGTAGTGGCAAAAGATAAGGGAAATGTTGAATTAACCATGTCATTGGGAAATGCCAGTGTGAAAACTTCTATAAGTATTAAGGATGTGGATGAAAATCCGGAAACAGGTGATAATAATAATAAAGAGATAATGGATCGCAATACTGTGGATGGAATTTCAGATACTATATTAATTAATAATGGTGATTTATGGAGAGTGTACCCGGAAACAAAAAAGATTCGCAGTAATGTAAGAAAATATGTTAGTAAGTGGATTTATACAATAGATGAGGATAGTTCAGAGGTTGTGGACTACAGTTTGGATAATAATGATGATTTATGGTCAGGTAATAAAAAAATACAGAGCAATATAAAGGATGTAGATGGTCATTATGCTATTACAAATGATAATGAGCTTATTAATTTATTCAATGATAATGATACTGTGATAAAAGGGGTTAAGGATTGGACAGAGGAAGATGCTTATACAATAATTTATAAGGAAGATGGAAGCTTATGGTGGAGAGAGGAGGTTGGCAAAAACAGAAAGCCGGCAGATTGGAAAAAAATAGATGATCATGTTGTACAATATGGTAGATATAGGTATCTTACACAATCAGGAGATTTGAAATATCTATCTATTGATGAGGATAATGGTGATTATTATTGCACTATAGAAGCATCGAATGTAGCTATGGTAAATTTTGATGAAGATTTTTATTATGGGAATGACGGAAATTGTTATTTAGGTATAGATTTATCTATAAATATAGGAAATTTAAAAATAAAAAAATGGCACCATTATAATGGCGGAGTTTGTATATTAACTGAAGATAACAAGCTATATATATTTAATCGAGAAACTGGAAATAAGCAATTAATATCTGATGGTATTATAGACTTAGGAGATAATATATGTAAGGATGAAAATGGATGGTCGGTTCAAAAAGTCTGGGTTAAGGATAGTCAAGGCACATACTATTACATAGATGAAGGCGTTCTTTCTAAAACAGATGATTTTAATAATAGTAGTGATGGAAACTATACAAGAAATGGTGTAGTATTATTGACAAATGTAAAATATACATGGTCATCTTCAATGAAAGCGTATGCACTTCGTACAGATGGAACTGTATGGGATGTTACTGATGTACCTAAGATGCTTTTAGACTTAGGGCAGAGCACTGTTGAGCCGGGTGATGTGGATGGTGATTCAAAAGTAACAACAAGAGATTTGATGATAGTGTTATATGGAGTTTCCGGTAGAAATACATTGACGGATGAACAGGTACAGGCAGCTGATATAGATGGTGATGGAAAGGTATCAGTATCAGATCTTACAAGGATTCTCTATTATGTGAGTGGAAGAAATACTACTTTATAACAGAATATTGATGTATTGAATATGGCAGGACTTATGATTTTTAAATTGTGAGTCCTGTTTTTATAACCATGCAAGAAATAAATACAAATAGTTAAATAATAATTGACTAATAGTGAAAAAAGTGACATAATTTAAGAAAAAGGTACTAAGGATGGCTTCTGATATGAAAAATAGTATAAGCAAGCTGGTTGTATTGGAACAAAATGGTGATGATTTAAATTTTGTAGAGTCGAGAACTTTAAATTCAACAGAGTATACGCTAAGTAAAAGTATTGCAAATACGCTATATTTTGTATATGGAGAAAATGGTGATTGTACAGGAGATGATAAGATTGATATCAAGGATGCATTAAAAGCATTAATAGGAATGTGCAATGTCATACAATTTTAGCAATTAGAAGGCTGTTGTAAAATTAACTTTATGAAGAAGAAACAGGGAGATCTATATGAGAAAAGTGCTATTAAATGTTGTACTTTGTTTAAGTATTTTATTTTCATTTTATCAAGAACCATTGGCGGTTAAGGCTTCTGATGAAAACGGATATTTAAAAGAAATTGATTTAGGAGAAGAATTCAAGGATTTTTCAAATATTGAAAACGGAACATATCCATATGGAACTATAAATAATACTTTTTTGAATAAGACAGATAATGGATATCAGGTGGTATTAGCGAATGATAAGATCTATATTATGGAATACGATGATAATTGGAACAAACTGTCTGAAAAAGTTATGGATTATACTCTTCCGGAATTTGGAGGATATTATTATGGTAGAGAATACAACTATTTCGTATGGGCAAAGACACCTGATAGTGAAGAATCTGAAGTTTATCGTATTGTAAAATATGATAGAAATTTTAATGAATTAGGGCATTTATCATTATATTATTCGAATTGTTATACCAGTATTCCGTTTCTGGCAGGGAATGTTTCTATTGCTGAGTCTGGTGATGAATTAATTGTTTATACATCACGCAATAGACCGGATGGACATCAATCAAATATAAAAATTGATATTAATACAAAAGATATGACATTAGCGGATGAGGGGCGCGGTATGGCACCTTTTCCTGGTATTCATGTTAGTCATTCATTTAGGGAAATAGTTAAATTTGATAGCAATACACCTATCTATGCAGATTTGGGGGATGGATATCCAAGAGCAGTTTATCTACAGGTTGGTGAGGATAGTTATAAGGAAGAACTTTTAAAAGTAAATGGAAGTCGTGGCGATAATACAACCCATACAGATGTATCAGGTTTGGAAATTACGGAAAATGGATATATTGTTACAGGATGCCAGATGAAGAATAATATCTATAATGTTTTCATGGCATATATGGATAAAAATGGCATCGGTAAAAAGGTTGAGTGGCTTACCAATTCTACTATGTATAGTCCTGTGGGATACAGAAATACAAAGGTAAAGAAGATTGCGGACCATAAATATATTGTAATGTGGAACTGCTATAAAAAAGGTAGCGATGTTCAATATGTTATAGTTGATGAATCTGGAAACATATTAGGAGACGTAAAAACTCTTGAGAATGCTGAACTTTCTCAATGTGAACCGATTTATTGCAATGGGAAGATACAATGGATATATTGTGACGGAAGCAATATGCAGATATATTCGTTAAGTGATTTCTCTTATTCTGGTAATTTCGAATTGACAATTAATTGGGTTATGGCATCGAATATCTGGAAGGGAATTTCAGATACAAGCTGGTATGATGAAAAGTTAAGTGAATATCACATAAAAACTGCTGAACAATTTGCCGGATTTTCAGACATTGTTAATTCGGGGGAGAATTTTGAAAATAAAACAGTAAAACTGGATAATGATTTATTCTTTAATAAAGATGCAAGCGAAGAGTTGATTTGGAAGCCTATAGGAAATGATGAAAAATATGCTTTTCAAGGGACTTTTGATGGACAAGGGCATACTTTGTATAATCTATATACGGAAAACCATACTGAAGGTGGGATATTTGGATATATAGGTAAAAATGGAATTATTAAGGCATTGAATGTGAGTCAAAGTTCATTTGAAGGAGAGAGTATAGCATATAAAAATGAAGGCTGGATTTTATTCTGTGTAAATAAAAGCGTAGTATATAACGAGGATTATGGAGCTGGTATTTGTAATATAAATACAAATCTTGTATATGGCTGTGGCAATGAAGGAATGGTATACGGAGGGACAGCGGCAGGAATTGTTTATCAGAACTGGGGAGATGTTGCAACGGTAGATTCTTGTTGGAATAAAGGTGTGATAATGGGATCAGGTTTTTCAAGTTCGGGAATTGTGGCTGACAATTACGGGTGGATATCTGATTGCTATAATTCTGGATATATTGCTGGAAATTATGAAGTGAATAGTGCGAAAACTGTGACAGGAATTTTGGGTAATGACTGTTCCCCAAGTAATAGAAATCGAAAGGTTTTATCTAATTGTTACAATTATGGTAAATTGCGCATTTCAAAGGATAATTGGTATGCATCAGATACAATAGGAGGTGGCAAGTCTGCTTCAAACTGTTATTCTATTACATCAAAATATATTAATGACAATACTACAGCGGTTTCTAAAGCAGATCTTTCTAATGACTCTATGATTACGAGATTGCAGGGAAATAATTTTGTTACAAAATGGTGTAAAGATAGTAATGAATTGAATAATGGTATGGTAATTCCGATAGCAGAACAGGATTTGCATGATGGCGTATACAAAATGTTACCGGATATATGGGATGCTACAACATCGGTTGAAATAGGTATGACAGATAAGGATTATCAGTTGAAGGCATTTGGTCATGCATATTACGGAATTAAAGAAGGAACTCCTGTATTTTCAACGAATTCATCGAATATATCTATCACACAGGATGGAAAGATTACTCCAAAGAATGCTGGAACAGCAGTGGTAAAAGTTACATTGCCGGAGACAGAGAATACCAAAGAGTATAGCTTTGATATTAGTGTTAAGATAAATGGTATGCGTGGTGACTTAAATAATGATGGCAAGGTCGCTATGAATGATTTGATACGATGTGTTCAGTCTGTATCAGGAAGAATTACACTTGATGATTCAGAGCTGTGGGCAGCAGATGTTGATGAAAATGGTAAAGTAGATATAAGAGATGCCACAAGAATGCTGTATTATGTAAGTGGTAGAAGTTCGAGCTTGTAAGAGATGAAACAAACTTAGTGTTTTTTATGTTTGCTAATAGTTATATCAAGATTGACAGATAGCAATAAATGAAGCATAATATAAGAAAAAGGTACCAGGGAGAAAACGCGATGAAAAATGTAGTATGCAAAATGATGACGTTGTTACTTGTAGGGGTTACAACCGTTTCTGGTTTAAATTATTCTACAGTGTATGCGAATGAAACAGTAAATGATAAAGCGCCGGTAATTGATGATATTTCAATTGATAAACAGGGGCAGACAGTAAAAGTATATGATAGCGTAGGAGAATACTACAACAACCCACAGGATTTATTTACAGTGTCTGTAAAGGCTCATGATGATCAGTCTATTGAAAAAGTTGAAGTGAAAATAATATCTCCGTCAGATGATGGTAGCATATATTCTAATGGATATAACATATCAACATATGAATTAAAGTGGAATGAGGAAGCTGAAAGTTATCAATGTGTTGTAAGCGGTTTGTATACATACAGACCTTCAATGAAAAAAGCATATGTCTCATCAGTTAGTGTTACAGATAATGAAGGGAATACTACCAAAGCATCAGAGACACAATTATACACAGAAACAACTACGGCATTAAATCCTAAATATTGGGTAGGACTTGATATGTATCACAATATTTCGCTTAGAGAATGGAATGAAACAACTGGGAAAATGGATTATAGATCGTATTTTGTTAAAGATGGAACTACATTAGCTCAAATAAAAGAAATATATCCACCACAAAATAATAATCATGGATTGAATTTTAAAGAGTGGAGGGCTATATATGACGCATATATGGGACAGAATGATTCAATTAGATGCGGATATGCATTAATAGCATCATATGACAAAAGTATTATAGTCTATAGAACTTTAAATAATAAAGATGGAAAATATATTTATACATATCTGCAATCACAGTATATTAACACTAAAGATGAAATAAAGTTTCCAAAAGTTTCCGGATATACAGACAGTGATTGGCAAGAAGGTGAAACAGCACCAGATGAACCATATGGGATATTTGAATTACCTACAGATAGGACATTGATTATGCCGGATGATAAGATAAATAGCATTGTCGATGATATAAATTGTGATAAGGTAACAGGAAATATAATAATTGACATGGGAGAGGCAGTGTATGCGCCAAAAGAAATTCTTGAAGCAATAAAAGGCAAAGATATTAATGCTGTTTTTAAAATGAATGATGGTACATGGATAATAAATGGAAAAAATTTTTATGGTGCAAATGATGAAAACGATGTTAATTTATCATTACTGAAGGAAAAATATGATCAGAGTGATATAGAAATTTCGGATATTATTGGTAAATATAATGCAGAAAAATTAACGTTTGGAGAAAAAAACTATGGTTTCAATTCAAATATCCTGACAACTTCATCATTGGCAGATAATGCGGAGAAAGTTGTAGTTATTGGGAAAGATGAAAATGGATATAAATTGGATAAGTCTGAAATTATAGAAAACTCAAGCTACAATGTTAATAATGATTTTTCAGAACTTTATGCTGTGTATGGTAAAAATGGAGATTGTACCGGTGATGGCAAAGTCGATATTAGAGATGCGACCATGGCTATGCATCAGGTAAGTGGAAGGCAGGATATAAATCTAGTACAGCAAGGGTTTGCAGATATTGATATGAATAATAATGTTAATATACAGGATCTTATAAAAGTTATCCATTATGTAAGCGGAAGATCCGATGAACTCTAATGAAGGATAGTGAGGTATACATATGACAAAACAAATCAAAAGAAAAACTTTAATACTCTTTATGGTACTGTCTGTTTTTATGACAACTATATGCAGTCAGACAAGTGTAAAAGCAGCAAATAAAGTATACAAAAATGTTAAGCTGATATTTGAGGACAATCAGGGAAATACGATAAAAACATTTACGAAAGATATTACTCAAGGAGAAACATTAGGTCAGATTTTGGGTGATCAATACCCAACAATGAAAGCTGACTATAAACTTGGCAATTTTACCGGCTGGTATAGCAGTGATTGTCTTTACGGATTGTATTCCGGAAAAAGATATGAAAAAAATACACCGGTAAATATAGAGTATGATTATGAAGAGGATGATTACATACAAATTTCCTTCAAAGCATCATATGAAAAAAAGTCTGTTCGTATACAATATTATTATATGGATAATGATGATTGGCATGAAAAACATGAAGAATGTATTTTAACTGTTGGAGCAGGTAAGAATGCTATATTGAGTTACGCTCCGGCTGTTGGCGATGTAAAGCCATACTGTCATTTTGAAAACTGGAATATTATATACGGAGAGGATGTAATAGATGATAATCCGGATCAGTATTATCTTGTAGAGGCTGCGTATGATAATTATCCTGTTGGAGTTAAGAAAAGCTATATTGATAATACGGGAAATGTAAAAACCATTGAGGAGACAAAATACTATCCGGCCGGAAGCAAATATGAGGATATATTGGTTGAATTGAAGACAACACCGGATGATGCCTCAACAGATACTACAATTACAGGCTGGAACATTTTTGATCCATATGGTTATACTGATGAAGAGGGAACAATAGGAGTTCACATTGACGAGAGAGGTGCTTGTGAAAATGATTTTGATTTGATTGCCGAGTATCAGAATGTGGAACTTAATAAAGTGTATTATAAGATTGTCGGTGAAGATCAGAAGATTCATGAAACTGATAAAGTGGTAAGCAATGAAAAAAACAGCAGCGAGCAGGATGTCTATAATGAGGCTATAAAGTATATACCTGATGGTCATATGAAGGCTTTAGAGTATACAGGAAATTGGCATATAACAAGAATTACATCAAATATGAATGATGATGTGTATTATTCTATGATGCCAAAATATAATAAAATTCTTGTAGAAGTTGATTTGGTAAATTATGATCATAGTGTAGATACAATAATATATGCAGCAGCTCCGGGAGATACACTGGACATTCCGGATGGATATTTTATGGCTGCATATGATGAGGAAGGTAATACTTCATATGTCAATAAATATACAGTTCCAAAGGATGCAAAGGAAAGTGTTTATGTTACATGGTTTTCAAAAAAAACCTTAGAAGATAATTCCTTAGCAGATAAGATAAATAATGCCAAAGACGGAGAAAATGTAGAGGATACTCTTTCAAAGGATGGTATTGTTTCAAAAGCTGCATTAAATGCACTTAAAGGCAGAGATGTTTCATTGGTATTATCCATAGCAGATCAAAATGCTAAGTGGATTATCAATGGTACATCAGTTAATGATGTTAGTGATGATATAAATTTATCAGTTACAAGAAGTAGTGTTGATACCGGAAATATATCGTATGATAAGATAAGCAAACTGTTAAGCAAAAGACAGGCTGAGCAGATCGCTTTTGGAAATAGTGATAAGTTTAATTTTATCGGAAAGCTTGAAGTTAGCACATCCGGTCTGGGGGGACAGGATAAAGCAGTTTTGATTCAGAAATCAGAGTCTGATAATATGGAATACACAAATTCAGCTAAAATTAATGATGCATCCACTGCATTTACAGTTGATAACGGACATGATGGAGTCATCATTTATGGAATAAATGGTGATACAAATGCAGACAGCAAGATTGATATCAGAGATGCGATGGAATGTCTTAGACATGTAAGCGGAAGAGAAGATATTGATGTTGTTAAGCAGGGATTTGCAGATGTTAATTTTGATGACAAAGTAAATATACAGGATTTAATTAAAGAAATTCATGTTGTAAGTGGGCGTGAAGACACTTTTTAAATGAACTTTTATGAAGCTTGATTAAATTAAATGTGGGCTTTTCATTAGGCAAGGTGATAAACATGGCATTATTAAATTATGAATTCGACAGGCAGCTTGAGCTCGAGAGAGCCGATGCGTATGCAGAGGGCTTCCTGAGAGGGTATAAAAAGGGCTTTGAAAAAGAAATGCGTAAACAAATGGTTTTTAACATGTATGAAGAGGGATATTCGGTCGATCTGATAGCAGATATTGTGGTGGAATTAACCAAAGAAGAGATAGAAGATGCTATAAAAATAAGAAAGAAATGATTTGGTACAAAAGAATATCTGCTATGATGGGAACATGGACTGTGATGACATAGAAGGAACAAGGCAATAAAGAATATTATGGCAATCGAGATAATGCGAGGCATATCAGGCACAATGGGAATTATCCTGACTGTGCCGATTACATCTCTAATCAATCACAAGCCCGTTACAACAAGGTATATCACACCAAGCACCCAGCTTGAAAATATGCCGTACAGTATCACAGGACCTGCAATCCTAAATATCTGACAGCCTATGCCAAATACCTGTCCCTCCACCTGAAATTCACATGCGGATGAGCATACTCCGTTTGCAAAGCCTGTTATAGGAACGAGAGCACCGGCACCTCCCCAGTTTGCGAGTGGTGCATACAGGTTTAGCGCTGTCAGTATGCAGCTTATGAGAATCAAAATCATGCTGCACCAGGCAGAGGCTTCATCGCTGCTTAACCCAAAGTATTGTGTGCAGGTATTTACTATGAGCTGTCCGATAGTGCATATGATGCCACCGAGTATAAATGCCTTTAGCATGTTTGCAGAAAGGCAGTGAGTAGGTGTGACGCGCTTTACATATTTGTTATATTCATCATTTCGTTTTTCTTTTTGGTCAGTAGTCATGTTTTCAGACCTCCTTTTTTATAGGATGACCGTATTTTTTAAATGTATTCATATATGTGATTTAGTTATTTGATTTGGGTATAGTTACTTATTAGAATTAAATATGAAGGATATATCAAATAATCCTTGCTACTTTCTGCTTTAAATAGTAGAATTGTAGCAAGGATTATTTTTGCGCGGTAGCGCATCAAAGTAATAAATCACAGCAAAGCATATAGTTGCGATAAATAATGCAAGTATTTTGCAATAAAGAAAAGGAGACACATATATGTATACACTTGACGACATCAAGAAAGAAGATCAGGAGATTGCAAGCGCCATCACAGACGAATTTGAGCGTCAGAACAGCCACATCGAGCTTATTGCTTCTGAGAACTGGGTAAGCCCTGCTGTTATGTCAGCTATGGGAAGCATTCTCACCAATAAGTATGCTGAGGGATATCCGGGAAGAAGATACTATGGCGGCTGCGAGTGCGTGGACGAGGTAGAGGAGCTTGCCAGAGAAAGAGCCAAGGAGCTTTTCGGCGCAGAGTATGTAAATGTACAGCCGCACTCAGGTGCTCAGGCCAACATGGCAGTACAGTTCGCCATCTTAAAGCCGGGCGATACCATCATGGGAATGAATCTTGACCACGGCGGACACCTCACACATGGTTCACCGGTCAACTTCTCAGGCTCATATTTCCATGTAGTGCCTTATGGAGTAAATGACGAGGGCTTCATCGATTACGACAAGGTAGAAGAGATCGCCCTTGAGTGCAAGCCAAAGATGATTATCGCAGGTGCATCTGCATATGCGAGAACTATAGATTTCAAGCGTTTTAGAGAGATTGCAGACAAGGTAGACGCAGTGCTCATGGTTGATATGGCTCATATCGCAGGACTTGTAGCCGCAGGACTTCATCCAAGCCCAATCCCATATGCACATGTCACCACAACCACTACACACAAGACTCTCCGCGGACCTCGTGGAGGAATGATTCTCTGCAGCCAGGAGATGCAGGATAAGTACAATTTCAACAAGGCTATTTTCCCGGGAATCCAGGGTGGACCTCTCATGCACGTTATCGCTGCAAAGGCAGTCTGCTTCAAGGAGGCATTACAGCCTGAGTTCAAGGAGTATCAGAAGCAGATTATAAAGAATGCACAGGCACTTTGCAAGGGTCTTCAGAGCCGTGGCATCAAGATTGTATCAGACGGCACAGACAACCACCTCATGCTTGTAGACTTAACTCCGTTTGGTCTCACAGGAAAATCTATCGAGAAGCTTCTCGATGCGGCTCATATCACAGCCAACAAGAATACTATTCCTAACGACCCACAGAAGCCATTTGTCACAAGCGGTATCCGTCTCGGAACACCTGCTGCTACATCAAGAGGCTTAAAGGAGGATGATTTCGACAAGGTTGCAGAGGCAATCGCCATGATCATCAAAGAGGGCGAGAGCGCAGTTGAGCCTGCAAAGGCTATCATCAAGACACTTACTGACAAGTATCCTCTTGCATTTTAAGGGTTTTCAGAGTAAAATGTTATAAGTTATAAAAACATAATACTTTGGAGGAATTATGATAGACTTAAAGTTTTTAAGAGAGAATCCGGATCTCGTAAAAGAAAATATTAAAAAGAAATTCCAGGACCACAAGCTTCCACTCGTTGATGAAGTAATCGAGTATGACAAGAAGGCAAGAGAAGCCCAGCAGGAGGCTGATGATCTTCGTGCAAAGAAGAATCAGGTCTCTAAGCAGATTGGTGCTCTTATGGCACAGGGCAAGAAGGAAGAGGCTGAGGCTGTAAAGGCTGAGGTAGCACAGATTTCAAAGCGCCTCACAGAGCTTGAGCCGCTTGAGAAAGAGTATCAGGACAAGGTGCTTGAGGATATGATGAAGATTCCAAACATCATCGATCCATCAGTTCCAATCGGAAAGGATGATACCTTCAACGTGGAGAACGAGAAGTTTGGTGAGCCTGTTGTTCCTGATTTCGAGATTCCTTATCATACAGATATCATGGAGAGATTTGACGGAATAGATCTCGATGCAGCAGGAAAGGTTGCAGGAAATGGTTTCTATTATCTGATGGGAGATATCGCACGTCTTCACTCAGCCATGACAGCATATGCGCGTGACTTCATGATTGGAAAGGGCTTTACATACTGTATCCCACCATTCATGATCCGTTCAAATGTCGTAACAGGTGTTATGAGCTTTGAGGAGATGGATGCCATGATGTACAAGATTGAGGGAGAGGACCTCTACCTCATCGGCACATCTGAGCACTCAATGATCGGTAAGTTCATCGATACAATAAACGATGAATCAAAGCTTCCATATACACTCACAAGCTACTCACCTTGCTTCCGTAAGGAAAAGGGTGCACACGGCATTGAGGAGAGAGGTGTTTACCGTATCCACCAGTTTGAGAAGCAGGAGATGATTGTTGTCTGCAAGCCACAGGATTCAAAGGAATGGTATGAGAAGATGTGGAAGTACACAGTAGAGCTTTTCAGAAGTCTCGATGTGCCTGTCCGTACTCTTGAGTGCTGTTCAGGAGACCTCGCAGATCTTAAGGTTAAGTCATGTGATGTAGAGGCATGGTCACCAAGACAGAAGAAGTACTTCGAGGTTGGAAGCTGCTCTAACTTAGGCGATGCACAGGCAAGACGTCTTAAGATTCGTGTAAAGGGCGAGGATGGCAAGAAATACTTTGCACATACTCTTAACAACACAGTTGTTGCTCCACCACGTATGCTTATCGCATTCCTTGAGAACAACCTGAATGCAGATGGCTCTGTAAATATCCCTAAGGCACTTCAGCCATACATGGGTGGTACAGAGAAGCTTATTCCGAAGCACTAGTTTTTGAAATAAATTAGTTCATGTAAATAATTAATACATGTAAATATAACAGCCGTAGCTGCGATTGAAAAGGAAAATCGCGGTTACGGCTGTTTTGTAGTTAATGACCTTATCAATATTTATGTCAGAGATGATAAGCAAATACAGAAGGCTTTTGACAAAAACGGTCATGCAAATTTCTTTTGATAAACGGCATTGACACCAAATGTGATACCACGTATAATATAGATAGGAGGTATTCAGAATGTCAAAATGGGATAAACTATTAACGAGAATATGTGCTTTATCAAAAGACCTCCGGTTTGATGAATTGCGTAAGGTATTGGAAAGCTATGGATATGTAATGAATGCCCCAAAGGGCGGAAGCAGTCATTACACGTTCAGAAAAGTCGGATGTCAACCGATTACGATACCGAAGCATGAACCTATCAAAAAAGTGTATGTTGAGATGGTAAAACAGATTGTGGAAAGTGAGGCGGTGAATGATGAAAACGCTGAATGATTATTTTACAATGAATTATCGTATGGAAATTGTAGAGGATAAGGATGAGGGTGGTTTTGTGGTTTCATTTCCGGAGCTCCCGGGATGTATTACCTGCGGAGAAACAGTAGAATCCGCTGTCGCAAACGCTTTAGATGCCAAGAAAGCATGGTTAGAAGCTGCTATGGAAGATGGTATTGAAATCCATGAGCCGGACAGCTTAGAGGATTATTCTGGACAGTTTAAACTTAGAATTCCACGAAGTCTTCATCGTTCCCTTGCAGAACATTCTAAGAAGGAAGGTATCAGCATGAATCAGTATTGTGTATATCTTCTTTCCAGAAACGATGCAGTTTATTCAAAATTATAGACTAAATGAAATAGGAGGTGTTCTGACAGGTAAGGGAAGATTTCTAATGAATTTACAGAGAAGAAAATCCCTTACCAAATACTTCACTGGTGCTCATCACAGACATAAAAGCGTGCAGCTTATTCTGATGTATGAAGCTTCTAAGCTCTATGGCCTGCTTCTTTGTGAGAGTGCTGAAAACGATATAGTTTCTCTCACCGGTGTAAGCGCCTCGTGCCTCCACATAGGTGGCACTTTTTCCGAGAACATTTATAATATAATTGCATATAACATCCTTGTCATCGCAGATAAGCATTATGGATTTTCTGAGCATGATATTTTCGATGATTGCATCAATCATAAATGATTTCACAACAAGTCCGACAAATGAATACAGAGCAGTCTTTATGTCAAATACAAAGCAGGCGATGATAATCATGACGAGGTCGGTGAGAAATAAAGCCATGCCGATATTTTCTACATGTGCATATTTTTTTACAATCATGGCGATGACATCGGTTCCGCCACTTGAAGCACCTACATAGAAAAGCAGTGCAGATGCGATTGCAGGAAGAGCGATGGCAAAAATCAGCTCAAGCATTGGCTCGTTTGAGAGCGGATGAGTGAGCGGGTCAAGCTTTTCAAGTACCAGAAGCTCAACAGACAAAAGTACTGTGGCATAGGTAGTCTTAATCGCAAAGCCTTTGCCAAGGAAGAAAAAGCCCACTACAAGCAGAAGCATGTTCACAATAGTAGAAAACATACTCGCTGAGAGCGGTGTTATCTTTGCAAACACAACTGCGGCACCGGTTACACCACCGAAGGTGAAGTTGTTTGGGAACTTGAAATAGTATACACCGATTGCCATGATGGTGATACTGAGTGTCATTATCAGAAAATTTTTTATCTGTTTAAGCATTCGTATTCTCCTTTATGATTTGACAGCGTGTCAGGTATTTATTGCAGTGCTGTGTATCATAGCTTTCTTTTGTTTTATTAATCGTTCAAATCTAAATATTTATTTGCATGGATAGTGTAGGACGATGGATGTCTGATGTCAATATTATCCGTGAAATAAATTATAAGTATTATTTCTATAAAAGATATATTATATTAGTAAAACTAATAAGAATAATTACAATATATAATTGGAAAATTTAGCACTATGAAGGTATACTATAGGTATTGAACGAATTGCAGATTATTAGGAGGAACAATAATGGATTACAAGAATTCAGGTGTTGATATCGAGGCAGGTTACAAGTCAGTAGAACTTATGAAAAAGCATGTAAAGGAGACTATGAGACCGGAGGTGTTAGGTGGTCTCGGAGGCTTCTCAGGAGCGTTCTCACTTGCTTCCATCAAGGATATGGAGGATCCGGTGCTTTTATCGGGAACAGATGGCTGCGGAACTAAGGTAAAGCTTGCTTTCATCATGGACAAGCATGATACAATCGGAATCGATGCAGTTGCCATGTGCGTAAATGATGTGGCATGTGCAGGCGGTGAGCCATTATTTTTCCTTGATTATATAGCATGTGGAAAGAACTATCCGGAGAAGATTGCTACAATCGTAAGCGGTGTGGCAGAGGGCTGTAAGCAGTCAGGCTGTGCACTCGTTGGTGGTGAGACAGCAGAGCATCCGGGTCTTATGCCTGAGGACGAGTATGACCTTGCAGGCTTTGCAGTTGGTGTGGTTGACAGAAAGGACATCATCACAGGCGAGGGATTAAAGGATGGTGATGTACTTATCGGAATGGCATCAACAGGCGTACATTCAAATGGATTTTCACTTGTCAGAAAGATTTTCAAGATGGACAAGGAGACATTAAATACATATCATGAGGAGCTTGGCACTACACTTGGAGAGGCACTTCTTGCCCCTACAAGAATCTATGTAAAGGCTCTTAAGGCTGTAAAGGACGCAGGAGTCACAGTAAAGGCCTGCAGTCATATCACAGGCGGCGGCTTCTATGAGAATATCCCACGTATGCTCATCGATGGCAAACGTGCCGTAGTTGAGAAAAACAGCTACCCTGTTCCACCAATCTTTAAAATGATGGCTAGAGAGGGAAATGTTGAGGAGCAGATGATGTACAATACCTACAACATGGGACTTGGAATGATTGTTGCAGTTGACCCTGCAGACGTGGACAAGACTATGGAGGCTATGAAGTCTGCCGGAGATACACCATACGTAGTCGGAAAGATTATTGACGGCGAGAAGGGTGTAGATCTCGTATAATAACATTCAATATATTGTTAATAATTGTATACATCGTTGCGAGGAAAAAGAATGAAAATTGCAGTATGTGTATCGGGTGGCGGCACCAATCTTCAGGCCATCATAGATGCAATAGATAACGGAACAATTACAAACACACAGATAGAGGTTGTTATCAGCAACAACGCAGATGCATATGCACTTGAGAGAGCAAAAAAGGCTGGAATAAAGGCAGTATGCATCTCGCCAAAGAGCTATGAAAGCAGAGCTGCCTTCAATGAAGATTTTTTAAAACAGCTTAACTCATATCATGTGGATTTAGTCGTACTGGCAGGCTTTCTGGTAGTGATTCCACCTGAGATGATAAAGCAGTACAGAAACAGAATCATAAATATCCATCCATCGCTCATACCATCTTTCTGCGGCACAGGCTACTATGGTCTTAAGGTGCATGAGGGAGTGCTTGCACGCGGTGTGAAGGTGACAGGTGCCACCTGCCACTTTGTGGATGAAGGCACAGACACAGGCCCTATTATTTTACAGAAGGCAGTCGAGGTAAAGCAGGGCGACACACCTGAGGTGCTTCAGCGCAGGGTTATGGAGCAGGCTGAGTGGAAAATCATGCCACACGCTATCGACCTGATAGCAAATGGCAGGGTGTCAGTAGAAGACGGACATGTTATTATAGATGAGAAGTAATGACAGTGCTGTAAGTAATTAGTATGTAAACACAGATAGATTATGATTACCGGACAATGAAAAGCTTATATATAGCTTAGGTATAGGAGGCAAAAATGAAGGTATTAGTAGTAGGAAGCGGCGGAAGAGAGCATGCAATATGCAGGGCTGTTGCAAAGAGCTCACGCGTTGACAAGATATACTGTGCACCGGGCAATGCAGGTATCGCTGCACTTGCAGAGTGTGTGCCAATCGGTGCGATGGAATTTGATAAGCTCGTATCATTTGCAAAGGATAATGCCATTGATTTTACAATCATCGGCATGGATGATCCGCTTGTAGGTGGTATCGTTGACGAGTTTGAAAAGGCAGGGCTCAAGTGCTTCGGACCAAAGAAGAATGCAGCTATTCTTGAGGGCTCAAAGGCATTTTCAAAGGATCTCATGAAAAAGTATAATATCCCTACTGCGGCATATGAGAATTTTACTGATGCCAAAGAGGCTCTTAAATATTTAGAGACAGCAAAGTTCCCTATTGTGTTAAAGGCAGACGGACTTGCTCTTGGAAAGGGTGTGCTTATCTGTAATACTCTTGAGGAGGCAAAAGAGGGTGTCAGAACCATCATGGAGGACAAGAAGTTCGGAACAGCCGGAAACACCATGGTAGTTGAGGAGTTCATGACAGGCCGTGAGGTTTCAGTGCTTTCATTTGTAGACGGAAAGACTATCAAGATTATGTCATCTGCGCAGGACCACAAGCGTGCAGGCGATGGAGATACAGGCCTTAATACAGGCGGCATGGGAAATTTCTCACCTAGTCCGTTCTATACCGATGAGGTCGATGATTTCTGCAAGAAGTATATTTATCAGGCAACTGTAGATGCTATGGCTAAAGAGGGCAGACCTTTTACAGGAGTTATCTTTTTCGGACTCATGCTCACAGAGGATGGACCAAAGGTGCTTGAGTACAATGCAAGATTCGGAGATCCTGAGGCACAGGTTGTGCTTCCTCGTATGAAGAATGATATCATCGATGTGATGGAGGCCTGTGTAGACGGAACTCTTGACACAATAGATTTGCAGTTTGAGGACAATGCATGCGTATGTGTAGTTCTTGCATCGGACGGATATCCTGTCAAGTATGAGAAGGGCTTTAAGATAACAGGTTTTGAGAAGTTTGACGGTAAAGAGGATTATTACTGCTATCATGCCGGTACCAAATTTGATGCTGACGGCAATATCGTCACAAACGGAGGACGAGTGCTCGGTATCACAGCAACAGGCGCTACACTCAAGGAGGCCAGAGCCAAGGCTTATGAGGCAACAGAGTGGGTACAGTTTGATAATAAATACATGAGACATGATATCGGAAAGGCAATAGATGAAGCATAAGGGTATTATTTTTGATATGGATGGAACTCTCTGGGATTCAGCAGAGAATGTGGCAAAATCATGGAATAAGGCCATAGCTGATTATGGATATGAGAGGGCACCTATCACAAAAGAAGACATGTATTCAGTAATGGGAAAGACAATGGATGTATTAGCATCCATTATCTTTCCTAATTGTGCTTGCAGAGACGAGCTAATTAATGTATGCTATAAGGAAGAAAACGATTACCTGACAGCTCACGGAGGAGAGGTTTATCCGGATGTTGAAAAGACACTTGATGAGTTGTCAAAAAGCTATGACTTATATATAGTCAGCAATTGCCAGCGTGGCTATATCGAGTCTTTTTTTGCGTACCACGGACTTGGCAGGTATTTTAAGGATACTGAGTGCTATGGCAACAATGAGCTTGAGAAGTCAGAAAACATAAAGCTTATTGTAGAGCGCAATAATATAGATGAGGCAGTGTATGTAGGTGACATACAGGGAGACTACGATTCCAGCAAAAAAGCAGGAGTTAAGTTCATCCATGCAGCATATGGTTTTGGCACAATAGATGACGATGTGCCGGCTATTCACAGATTTTCTGAATTGCCACAGGTGGTTTCAGGAGTGTTTAATGAATTAAACAGCTCTGATGATAATTGATTTTAATATTTTAAGTTTATGAATATGTAGATAATGGGGTTTCCACATGGCAGATAAGCGTAACAGAGGGAGAAGAATTACAGATAGAATAACAGAGGCTTACTATGAGCTGATGAAGATTGTTGCAGAAAACAATCATGAGCGCATGTTTGAGTACTATGTGGAAGATGATGAGGCATATATTTTCAAAATAGTCAACTCTTCTCCGGCTCAGGAGACAGTATATCCGGTTTTTAAACAAAATATTGACACATACATGTCAGAGTGTCCGGAAGACAGCATCGAATGCTTCAAAAAGCAGCTTGATAAATGTCTGCTTCGGCCTATGCGTACTGCATTCCAGCTTAGTTTTATATCAGAGGATGGCAAGAGCAAGCCGGTTGAGATGTACATGGTCAGCATACCTGATTTGGATAAAAAGGTATGTATGGTAGTTGGAGTAATGTTTGATATCAGAGATGAAAAGGGGCTTTTGGACTCGCTGACAGGCACATACAATCACCTTGCATTTGAGAATAAATGTACATCACTTATCAGGCAAAATGGAACAAAGCTTTTATTTGTGATACTTGATGTGGATGATTTCAAGATAGTAAATGACACCTTGGGACACAATGTAGGGGATAGGGTATTAAGCCAGACAGGACAGGTGCTTAAGGAAGCAGTTGGAGCCAATGGTATAGTTGGCAGGCTTGGCGGTGATGAGTTTGCAGCGATTGTATTTGGATTAGAGGACAGTGATGCTGTGGACGAGTTCTGCGTAAAGCTGTCTGGCAAGCTGAAGAATATTATCTTTGATATGGAGTATTCTGCATCAATCGGCATGACTACCGGCGATGACAGAGAGCTGACCTTTAAGGATCTGTACTATGAGGCGGATCAGGCTATGTATTACTCAAAGAGGCAGGGAAAGAATCGCATATCGTTTTTCGATTCTATCAGGAAAAATGATATAACCGTTTCGCATAATTCCTGCGCTCCTTCCAATACAGATGTATCCTGCAGGATGTCAGATATGGAGATATTCTCGTATGATGAAATGCCGGACTATATACTTGCAGTAGATGAGGAGAGCCGTAGAATAGTATTTGTCAATAAGGCTATCAGAAATTCAAGCGTTATGACAGAATCTCAGATTGATGAATTTATTTCAAAGCCGTTTGAGGATGGGTTTATTGATTTGTTTTTACGGAAAAAAGAGCAGGGAAACAGAGTATCGGTTTTTTCAGGAAAGGATCATCCCGACAATATAGTTGCAAAGCTGTTAGGCGAAAAGAAGCTCATAATCAAGCTGAATCATAAGGATTATAATGGCTATAGACTGCTCATGATGATAGATTTGAGTGATGAGTCAAAGCTGAATGCTGTTATGAGACGGATAATCAACTACAGGTCGTTTATGCAGAATTTCATTGATGCTATTAATGATACCACCGAAGGCTCTGGGTATAAGAACTATTTACGGCTGCTTAGAGAGTTTTATAATGCAGATTGTGTGGCTGTCATTTATAATGGAGAGAGTGCGTGGGACACAATTGAGGAGATACATATACCAAGTGCTAAGATTATGGCAAAGGTGGTTAATGAATCTGTTTCAAGAGGTGCAATTACAGATTTTCTCGCTCTGTTTAATGACGCTGGCCGTGTGTTTATAAGTGATATTCAGTCAATTGAGGGTGAATACAGGGATTTATTCAAGCGTATGGCTGATGTCAGAATATGGTCTACATCTGCTGTTCTTCTAAATAAGAGGGAACAATGCTTTGGTGCCATCGTGGTTATGAATCCAAGAGCCAATTCAGGAAGTCTGGATTTGATTGATATGGTTGGTATTTCAATATCGAACAGTCTGTTTTATGAGAAGGCGAGGGCAGAGTATGAGTACAGGCTCAATTTTGACCAGGTCACAGGATTAAGAAAGAGAGAGACCTTTAATAATCTGGGAGAGAGCTATGTGGAGTATGACTGCAGCTTTATGGGAGTATTTGCATCAGATATCATAAGGCTTTCAGATATAAATGATAAATTTGGATATGCGGCAGGAAATGAGCGTCTTAGGATGGTTGCAGATGTGATCAGGGGCGTTTTTACAGGCTATGATATATACAGGTACGAGCAGGATGAGATAGTTGTTTTTTGCAAGGATATTGATAAAAAATCATTTATGGGACTTGTCAGGATAGTAAGGGAAAGCCTTGATGATCTGGATGTCTCAGTATCGACAGGATTTAGTTGGACGGACAAGCCCGACATAGCAAGGCAGCTCTCAGAGGTCCGCTTAATGTACGATATTGAAAAGGATACAAAGCTTAAGAGGCTTGACAGTACAATGAGAAATAAGGTATTTAAGGACGTGGTTTCTGAGATTGAGAAGGGAAGCTTTATGGTGTATTATCAGCCGAAGGTGGATTCCAGAACAGGTATCACAGTCGGGGCTGAAGCCCTTATCAGGTATTTTGATGAGGCTCGTGGCATTGTAGGACCAATTCATTTTATTGAGATTTTAGAAGAAAACAGATGCTCACATCTCATTGATTTATTTGTGCTTGATGAGGTATGTAAAGAGCAGAAGCTTCGCTGCATAAGTGACAGGAGAGTGGTTCCGGTTTCAGTGAATTTTTCAAAGAATACACTGGAATATGCAGGTCTTTTGGAGCAGGTGAAGGAGATAATGAACAGATATGATCTGCAGGAGGGGCTTATTCAGATAGAGATAACAGAGTCTGTAGGTGATATGGACATTGCATTGATAAATAATATCGCCCAGTCTCTTATTTCGATGGGCTTTCGCCTTTCGATGGATGATTTTGGTACGAAGTACTCTAATCTTGAGATGCTCTTTAAGTTTCCGTTTAGTATTGCCAAAATTGATCGTTCCCTGGTCAAGAACCTGGAGAGCAACGAAAAGAGCAGGATTATGTTAAAGCACCTCATATCCATGATTAAGGAGCTTGGCATAGAGTGTGTTGCTGAGGGTGCAGAGAATGAGGAGCAGGTAAGACTATTGCAGCAGTTTGGCTGTAATATTATTCAGGGCTATTTCTATTCAAAGCCGGTTACACTTGAGGCTTTCACGAGTGAGTTCGTGGAAAAAACAAGGAATCAATTGTGATTCACAATTTTATATATAATGCAGCTATTAACAGGCACCTATAGCAGGAAAGCGGATAACAGCTGCAAAAAAAGATAAAAGGAAAGGAAGAAAAAATGTTAGAAAAAATCTTCAAACTCAAACAAAACAACACAACGGTCAAGACAGAGATTCTTGCCGGTCTGACAACATTCATGACCATGGCATACATCATCGCTCTTAACCCAAACCTCCTCACCGGATTCGGTGCTGAGGGAACAAAAGCATTATGGAACGGTGTGTTCCTGGCAACCTGTATTGCTTCGGCAGTCGGTATGTTTGTCATGGCATTTCTTGCCAACAAGCCATTTGCACTGGCTCCGGGTATGGGACTCAACAGCTTCTTTGCTGTAGTAGTTGCCAACATCGTAAGCATCACAGGCCTGTCATATGTTGATTCATTTCAGGCTGCACTGTGTATCATCCTTATTGAGGGTATTTTATTCTTCATACTTTCAATATTCAATATCCGTGACAAGATAGTAGATGCCATTCCTTATGGTGTCCGCATGGGTATTTCACCGGCTATCGGCCTTATGCTTTTAAATATCGGCTTTGGCTCAAATGCCGGTGTTTACTCAAAGGACGGTGGACCATTTTATGTGATGAAGGATTTCTTCGGTGCACTCACACCGGGACTTGCCAAAACAAATATGACAGATGGATATTCTTCAATGGTGCTCACTGTTGTGACTATGTTCATCGGACTTTTTGTTATCATTATTTTAGCTCATAAGGGCGTCAACGGAGCAGTACTTTTTGGTATGCTTGCAGCCTGCGTAGTTTACTGGGTAGGAGAGGCTATATTCTTTGGAACAAATCCTTTTGCATCACTTGCAACAGCTTCATTTGTGCCACAGTTTAAGGATATGGCAGATACAACACTGTTCAAGTTCGATTTCAAGGATTTCATCAGTATTGGATGGTTTACAGCAATTTCACTCATCATCACATTCTGTATCATAGATATGTTTGATACCATCGGAACACTTGTTGGTACTGCATCACGAGCAGGAATGGTTGATAAAGAGGGAAATATGCCAAACATGAAGGAGGCTTTGGTTTCCGATTCAGTTGCCACAGTGGTTGGTGCCGTAACAGGTACATCTACAGTAACAACTTTTGTTGAGTCTGCATCAGGTGTAGAGGCCGGTGGACGAACAGGTCTTACAGCTTTCACAACAGGTATCCTGTTCCTTGCATGCATATTTATAGCACCGTTTGCAGCAATCATTCCTGCCGCAGCAACATCATCAGCACTTATCTATGTTGGTATCCTGATGCTTGGCGGTCTTAAGAAGGTGGATTTCGAGGATCTCTCACAGGTTGCTCCGGTAGCACTCATGCTTATTGCAATGCCTATTTCCGGATCTATCGGACATGGTATAGGTCTTGGACTTATCACATATACTGTACTCAAGGTCTTTACAGGAAAAGCAAAGGAGGTTTCTATCCTTACTTATGCTATTTCGCTTCTTTTCCTTGTGAAGTTCTTCCTTGTAGTGTAGTGTTTTAAAGCTTAGTGATTCATAGTGGTTATTAGTGCGAAAATGATATAATTAGCTTTTATGTGCCGTCCATGGCACATAACGCCTTGCCCCGCCATCCTTGGCGGGGCATTGTTGTGTGCGGATATAATTCTAACAGCCACTAAGTGACTGCGTAAGGCTTACGGATGCATTAAACTGTGCTGTAGCGGCATTTTCTTATGTAGTGACAATAATTCACATGCACAAACATATGTTCTTGACAATTGAGCATAATCAATGTAGAATTGCAGTATGGACAAGCATAATGAAGAGCACATTTATGTGGCAATAGATTTAAAATCATTTTACGCATCAGTAGAGTGCAGAGAGAGGGGAAAGGATGCTCTGACCACTAATCTGGTCGTGGCAGATCCAACCCGCACGGAGAAGACTATCTGTCTTGCGGTATCGCCGGCTCTTAAGGCATATGGCATACCGGGCAGGGCGCGCCTTTTTGAGGTGGTACAGCGTGTGAAGGAGGTAAACAAGCTGCGTCTGTCGAAGCTTATGGCGAGTGGACATGCTGCCGGGACAGTGGAGAGAAGCCGACAAATTGAGGGCGAACAATCTGACAGAAAACAATCAGCAGGTGAACAGCAAAAAAGACTCCAGACTGAGGGCAATCCGGATGAAAGAAAAAAATATGTAACAGAAATTGATATAACAGAAAATGATATAACAGAAAGCACAATGGCAGGCTTTGAGTATGCATCATATAATGCGAAGCTGCTTGACGCACATCCTGAGTATGAGCTGACATACATTGTCGCACCGCCGCGTATGGCTTTGTATATGGATTACAGTACACGCATATACAATATTTATCTTAAGTATATCGCACCTGAGGATATCAGTGTTTACTCGATAGATGAGGTTTTTATGGATGTGACACACTATCTTCGCACTTATCACATGACGGCAAGGGAGCTTGCGTCTAAGATGATAGACGATGTCCTTAAGGATACCGGTATCACGGCAACCTGCGGCATTGGTACCAATCTGTATCTGTGCAAGATAGCCATGGATATTATGGCAAAGCATGCCATGCCTGATGAGCGAGGAGTGCGTATAGCAGAGCTTAATGAGAATAGCTATAGGCGAAAGCTATGGGACCACAGGCCGATTACCGATTTCTGGAGAGTGGGAGCAGGTTATGCCAAAAAGCTCGAGGCAGCCGGCATGTATACAATGGGAGATGTGGCCAGGTGCTCAACAGGCGGTTCAAATGATTTTTACAATGAAGAAAAGCTGTATAAGATGTTTGGCATCAATGCAGAGCTTCTTATAGACCATGCATGGGGGTATGAGCCTGTTACAATAGCTGATATCAAGGCATACAGACCGCAGACCAACAGCATCAGTTCAGGGCAGGTGCTTCAGGAGCCGTATGATTATGAGAAGACAAAGCTTATTGTGCGTGAGATGACGGACCTTCTTGTGCTTGATCTGGTTGATAAGAGGCTGGTTACAGACCAGATAGTGCTCACTATCGGATACGATATTGCGAATTTGTCTAATAAGGCGGATAGCTCTTCCTGCAATAATTATGACCCCGTAGGAAACAATAAAGGCAGAGACAGTATTGGCAGTAAAAAAGGCACACCCAGAGCTTATACAGGTGAGATTACCATAGATCGATACGGCAGAAAGGTTCCAAAGCATGCACATGGCACGGCTAACTTAGGACGTTTTACATCATCCACGCGCATCATCATGGATGCAGTTATGGAGCTTTATGACCGTATCATAGATCCTTCTCTTTTGACACGCAGGATTACTGTGGTGGCAAACAGGGTTTGTGATGAGAGCAAGGTGCAGGAAAATGAGCAGTTTGAGCAGCTTGATTTATTTACGGATTATCAGGCCAAGGCTAAGGAAAAGAAGAAAGAGGATGAGGCACTTTCCAAGGAGAGAAAGCTTCAGGAGGCTATGATTTCCGTCAAGAAGAAATATGGAAAGAATGCCATGCTAAAGGGTATGAATCTCGAGGAGGGTGCCACAACGATTTCGAGAAACAACCAGATTGGCGGACACAAGGCATAGTAGCAACCGCTGTGGTTCTTAATAGGATTTTTCTTAGTGGTTTAAAATAGTTACGAAAAAGTATATAAGGAGCATGGCATGGGAAAATATGATGATATTATAGATTTACCACATCATGTGTCAAAGGTACATCCGCAGATGTCTATATGGGACCGCTCAGCACAGTTTGCACCTTTTGCGGCACTTACAGGTCATGAGGAGGCTATTGCAGAGACAGCGAGGCTGACAAACGAGTGGCATGAGCCTGATGAGGACAAAAAAAGAGAGCTTGATGAGAAAATGAATGAGCTCATGATGCTTTATAGAAAGCGTAATTTCAATTCAGGAAGTTTATATGACGAAACTGCTATAAATACCGGAGCTGAAATTTATTTTGAAGTGACATACTTCGTGCCGGATGAGCACAAGGAGGGTGGCAGCTATGAGCATGTGACAGGGTATCTTAAAAAGCTTGACAGTATAGGGCAGCGTATGATTATTGTGGATGATAATGGTATAGAGACGATAATAGATACCAAATGGATATATGATATTGTATAGAAAGCAGGAAAATTTAAAGATGGACAAGCAGATAGAAAGAACAGGGGATGACAATAAAAATAATATTGGTGTGTTATATGGCATCGGTGTAGGTCCGGGAGATCCCGAGCTTATGACGTTAAAGGCTATTAATACAATAAAAGCATGTGACATCATTGTAATTCCTGCAGTTTCAAAAGAGGAATGCTATGCGTACAGCATAGTACAGGCAGTTTTACCGGAGATAGAGAAAAAACAGATTATGTGCACACCGTTTCCCATGATAAAGGATAAAGAAAAGCTGGCTATATCACACAATAAGATATACAGTGATATAGTCTGTGAGCTTTTAGCAGGAAAAAATGTGGCAATGCTTACAATCGGGGATCCAAGCGTGTATTCAACATATATGTATATCCATAAGCGTGTCATTCAGGCAGGCTTTACGGCAGTGATGATAAGCGGGGTGCCGTCGTTTTGTGCGGCGGCAGCGCGGTTTGGGATTTCGCTCGGTGAGATGAGGGACGAGATACATATCATACCGGCTTCGTATGATGTGAGGGATACCATGGGATATGGTGGTACCTGTGTGTATATGAAATCGGGGAAGAAGCTTGCAGAGCTGATAGAGGTGCTTCGTATAACTGATGGGAGCGATACGAAGACAGATGAAGAAGCGAAAATGACAGTGTATGGTGTGACCAACTGTGGAATGGAGTCGGAGCGTGTATACAGAGGGCTGGATGAGCTTAGCGAAGCAAAAGGATATTTGACAATAGTTATAGTGAAATATAGCTAAAATGAGAGTTTACTTTTTGTGCATGATTGCTATAATAGTATGTTGAACCGAGTGTTTACATATATTTGAATAAAGAAAAGAGCTGAAATATCACATGAGTATAGTGGATAAATTTGGAGCAAAAGTAGGCGAGACAGCAGAAAAAGATCCTGTCAGGGCAAGGAAGCTTTTGCTTGCAGGATATAGATTACAGGAAAAACGATTAGCATTATTTCCGGACAGAAAGCTTCCAATGTCAGGGCAGTATGTTGCCAAGGTTGTCATGAATAATATCATACAGGCACTTGCAAAGCCTGAAAATGCCGCGATGGTCAGTATTTTTGTACCGGGTGAGCTTTTGACAGCGGCAGGTCTCACACCATATTCGGTTGAGGCATTATCGTGCTTTATTGCAGGAACTAAATGCGAGCAGGTCTTTCTCAGACAGACCGAGAAGGAAGGCTTTCCGGAAACTATGTGCTCGTATCACAGGGTTTTTCTGGGCGCAGCCTTAAACGGCATAGTGCCGAAGCCAAAGTGCATGGTGTATACAAACCTGGCATGCGATGGCAATATGATGACATTTCCATATCTAAAGGAGAGATATGAAATACCAAGCTTTTATATAGATGTTCCATATGAGAAGAATTATGACTCTGTTATGTATGTGGCAAAGCAGCTTAGGGAGCTTAAGAATTTTTTACAGGATGTCACCGGCAGAGAAATCACAGAGGAGTCTGTGAAAAAGGCTGTGGACAAGAGCAAAATTGCATCAAATAATTATTACAGGCAGCTTCACCTTAGAAAAGGACATGATATTGCGTCAACTCTCACCAATGAGCTGTATGCGCTTTTCATGTGTCATCTGCTTGCAGGAACTGATGAATCAGTCAGATATACACAGCTTCTGAGAGATGATGTGAGATGTGCACCTGCAGGAGATGGCTTTCATGTACTTTGGATGCACACCATGCCGTTTTTGCAGGATGCAGTGAAGGATGTGTTCAATTACAGTGACACAATCCATATCGGTGCAAGCGATTTTATAGCTGATGGCTTTAGAAGCATGGAGTCGGATGACCCATACGAGGCACTTGCCGAGAAAATGGTTTACTGCATTTATAATGGCAGCGTGAACCAGAGAATAGAGGAGGCAAAGGAGCTCGCCGATACAGTTGGAGCAGACGGTGCAGTGCTTTTTGCGCACTGGGGCTGCAAGAATACAATCGGTGCATCAAGCCTTATAAAGCGCTCACTCGAGTGGGAAGGGCTTCCAACTATGGTTTTAGACGGAGACGGCTGCAATCCGGCAAATGCCAGTGACGGACAGATTTCCACAAGGCTTCAGGCATTTGTGGAGATGCTTACAGAGCAGGAACGTAATTAGAAATAATACACCGGTTATTGCGTGCGGTGTGTGGATATTTACTATAAACCAATTTCAGGAAGTGGAAAACAGATGATATATTATGTTTGTAAATATGCTCCGGTAGAGTTGTTTAAGGGCTTTGGGCAGGAATGTGCTGTGCTTGAGGAGATGCCGGAGAATTTCGATAAATCAGATAAGATAGCTCATGCGAATCTCTGTGGATTTGGAAAATCTGTGATACAGGCAGTGCTTGAGGGTAAGGTTGAGGAGCTTGTGCTTGTGAACTGTTGCGATTCAATGCGCAGAGTGTATGATATCATAGAGAATACAAAGAAATGCAAATTCCTGTATATGCTTGATCTGCCTCATGAGGATAACGAGTGTGAGAATATTAAATTTGCACAGTCAATCCTTCGTTTGAAGAAAGCATATGAGAGATATTCACACAGGACATTTGACAGGGAGCTTTTTATAAAGTCGTTTGCAAAACCTCAATCTGAGCACAAGCCATACATAGGTCTTATGGGCGTGCATGTGAGCAGTATTCTTGAGAAGACAATACATGAAAATATGCAGATGGATGTGGAAAATATGACATGCACATCCGGCAGAAATCTCATTATTTTACAGAAGGATCTTAGAAATATGGATGATGAGACCCTCTTTTTAGCATATGCAGAGAGTCTGCTCGGACAGATGCCGTGTGCCAGAATGAACAATAATACAAGAAGAAACCAGCTCTTTTTAGACCCTAGCCTTAAGGGCATCATATATCACACGATAAAGTTTTGCGATTACTACGGCTTTGAGTATGCAAGCATAAAGAATAATGTAAAGGTGCCTCTCTTAAAGCTTGAGACGGATTTTACAAGCCAGAGTGCCGGGCAGCTTCTGACAAGAATACAGGCATTTGCAGAGACAATAGAGGGCTCAGATGACATGGACCCTGCAAAAGGCATAAGCGAGGAGGCAAGAAGAAGGATGGAATCAGGAGTCTACTATGTAGCCGGAATTGACAGCGGCTCAACAAGCACAGATGTGGTGATACTGGATCAGGACGGAAAAATTAAATCGACAATGATTATTCCGACAGGTGGCGGCGCTATGCTTAGTGCAGAAAAGAGTCTGGAGAAGGCTGTCGAAAAGGCCGGTATATCAAAGGATGATATTGTAAGGATTGTAACAACAGGATATGGCCGTGCATACATCAACAGCGGTGATGACAGTATAACAGAGATTACCTGTCACGCAAAAGGCGCGCATTACCTCAATCCAAACGTGCGTACAGTTATTGACATAGGTGGACAGGATATAAAGGCAATCAGTATAGATGAAAATGGTGCTGTGAAGAATTTCCTGATGAATGATAAATGTGCGGCAGGAACCGGACGTTTTCTGGAGATGATGGCAAGGACACTCGGACTTTCGCTTGAGGAGATGAGCACCATGGGACTTGAGTGGAAGGAAAACATTGTGATTTCAAGCATGTGTACAGTTTTTGCAGAGTCTGAGGTAGTATCGCTGGTGGCACAGAACAAGGCTGTTTCTGATATTATCCACGGACTAAACATGTCTGTAGCTTCAAAGGTAGGCGCACTTGCAGCAAGGCTTGGGCAGGATAATCCGGGAGAGTATATGATGACAGGCGGAGTGGCAAAGAACAAAGGCATCACAAATGCACTTGAAGAAAAGCTCGGCGCAAAGCTGTATATCTGCGATGAGGCACAGCTTTGCGGAGCGCTTGGTGCAGCACTTTTTGCATACGAGAAGTGCAGGGAGGCTTGATAGAGTCGCTATAGCAAACCACCGGTTGAACTGGTGGTTTGCTGACTTTACTCCATGATTTTTCCGTCAATACTTATTGTTACAACTTGCCATGGTATGAATTTTCCACTAGCTTGAAGAGCTTTTTTGACCGCAATCTCCAGGCCGCCACAGCAAGGAACTTCCATTCGGACAATAGTTACACTTTGAATGTTGTTATTTTGAATAATAGCAGTCAGCTTTTCACTATAATCCACCTGATCTAATTTAGGACAACCAATTAAAGTTACCTTGTTTCGAATAAAATCCTGATGAAAGGCGGCATAAGCGTAAGCAGTACAATCAGCTGCGATTAAAAGCTTTGAGCCGTTAAAATATGGTGCATTAACAGGAGCCAGTTTAATCTGTACTGGCCAGTTTTGAAGCTTTGATCCTGAATCTGCGGTTGAAGTGGCTTTTATAGGCTCAGATGTTTCAGTTCGTCTGATCTGCATGATTTTAGATCCAGGACAGCCGGAGTGAGAGGTCATTGCCCGGTTTTTGGCAGCTATTTTTTTCTGTGCTTCTTTTACGGCTTCTTCATCATATGCAGGTGCTTCTCTCTCCTCAAATGAGATGGCTCCGGTAGGGCATTCAGGGAGACAATCTCCTAGTCCGTCGCAGAAATGTTCTCTCACCAATTCGGCTTTTCCGTCAATGATATCAATGGCGCCTTCGTGGCAGGCAGATGCACAGGCACCACAGCCGTTACATTTTTCTTTATCAATCTTTATAATCTTTCTTATCATTTTTAACCTCCGTCAATAGTATTTAGCGTTTGTTTATGCTAGAATTATAGTATTATAAATACAACTAGTATGTTTGATTTCCAACAGGGAGGAACTATTTTGCAAAAATATTTACCAATCCTAAGAAACAGTCCATTTTTTAAAGGTCTAACTGATAACGAGATATTATCCATATTGCATTGTGTAAACGCAACAACAATTTCTAAAAAGCGAGATTCTTATATTTTCAGAGCAGGTGATATTACCGAAGTAATGGGGATTGTGGTGTCCGGCTGCGTCCTCATTATTCAAGAAGACATCTGGGGACATCGAAATATTCTCTCAAAATGTCATGCAGGAGATTTTTTTGGTGAGCCGTATGCAGCAAGCCAGAGAGCTGTCTTAAATATCAGTGTGGTAGCAGATGAGGATTGTGAGATTATTCTATTAAATGTCAAAAGACTTCTGATTACCTGTCCAACTGCGTGTGAGCATCATCAGAAGCTGATCCGTAATCTGGTCAGTGTCCTGGCAAATAAGATACTGATTCTGAACGATAAGATCACACATGTTGGGAAGCGAACGACGAGAGATAAACTATTATCATATCTGTCGGCAGAATCTATCAGACATTCGTCGTTATCTTTTGATATTCCTTTTGATAGGCAGCAGCTAGCAGATTATCTTTGTATTGATCGTGCAGCAATGTCTACAGAGATATCAAAGTTACAAAAAGAGGGCTTTATAAAAACAAATCGAAATCATTTTGAATTGCAATTGAGTATAATCAAAAAGAAGAACTATACAATTTAGGAAAGCTGTAGAAATGAAGCCAGGTGACTGCATCAATATTCCGGCAGAAGTGAAACACTGGCATGGCGCAGCACTGGATAGCACCAAGAGGACTATTTTTTTGTGTTAGCGCCACCTAACGATTGTGGGTGTCAAAACACCCGTTTAGTGATATAATAAACTCTGTATATTCATTAAAATGGAGGTGCTTATCATGGCAGTCCCAAAAGTTGACGGACAATTTATAGCAGAGGCTATTAAATATATTGATGAGAATGGAGTTCCTTGGCATAATATGAGTACCAAGTATGAGCTTGTATGGGAAAACAGTAATACCTATCCACCAAAGTATGTCATCGCAGTAGCAAATCATTTGCAGAATGGTGCAGAGATAGATGTATCTGGATATAATGCTGTCGAAGCAAAAAACTATCTTACTGCAAAAGAATATGAGATTCAGATTAAGCAGACAAAATACGAGATTACTATAACATCAGAGTCTGTTACCTCTACTGATGATTCATTCACTATGGATAATATTAGTGCAGGAGATGTGTTCAAGCCTTTGGATGCATCATTTGTTTCTGCCGATGGAACTGTTATCAAAAGAAAATATGGGAAAGGTGAGAGACGGAATACAAACCAAACTTTACCACGTATTGCGTTTCAAATTTATGAAAAACAGATTGCAGCCTTGCCAGTAGAAGAAAAAGAACAGTTTCCAATTTGTCAATACGCTCCAGATAAGGAAATGATTCGTGGAATTTATTACAGCAAGGACGAAGCAAAAGCACACAATATAAATCCGTTCAATACAATGTCGTATGATTATGATGATGGCAGACAGTTTGTAATTTATTCATGGAATATCTTTACAACTCTTAGATTTGTTCAGGAGTGTTTGACACGTTTCGGTAATCCGGGAGATTCTTTCAAATTGGTTTATCGTGAGAAGGACGAGAAGGAAAATGCAGAGGAAAAGGCAGCAGTTGTAGAGGAAGTAAAACCAGCAGAATTTAATGGCTATCTGAATCCATATTCTACTATGCTTGTGGAATCTAAGAACATTATATTCCGAGGCGCTCCGGGAACTGGAAAGACTTATCTTGCAAAAGAAATTGCTACTGACATTATTAGCAATGGCTATTTTGATGATTATACGATGCTCACAGATGAGCAAAAGCAACAGGTAGAGTTTGTCCAATTTCACCCAAGTTATGACTATTCGGATTTTGTAGAAGGACTTCGTCCAAAGACGAATGAAGATGGTTCTATGGGTTTTGAATTGCAGGATGGCGTGTTTAAGAAATTCGTGGATAAGGCTAGAAGAAACTATGAGAATTCTAAAAAGTCCACAGAGGTCATTGCAAATGAATTATCTGTTCAAGAAGCAATGAAAGAGTTCTTTGATGATGTGGACACAGGAAATAACACATTCAAGACCAAAACGGGTACAGAATTTACAATCACAGATGTCGATGATGAGCATATTTATCTTTCAATACCACAAAATGCATCCATCAACAGTATCCGATTGAATATTTCTGAAATTAGACAGATGTTAGAGTCTGGAAGAGAATTTAACAAATTAAAAGATATTACGGAATTTTTCAATATCAATTTTACACAGCAGAGATATTCCTACAACCTTGTTATTTTTAACGAGATCCAGAAAAAGAAAAAGGCTGCAAAGATTATAAGACAGGAAGAGTTGAAGAAATATGTATTCATCATTGATGAGATAAATCGTGGTGAGATATCTAAGATTTTCGGAGAGTTGTTCTTTGCTGTTGATCCAGGATACAGAGGTGTGGCAGGAGAGGTTTCCACCCAGTATGCAAACCTTCATGCTGATAGCAATGAAAAATTCTATATTCCAGATAATGTTTATATCATTGGTACGATGAATGATATTGACAGATCTGTAGACAGCTTTGATTTCGCTATGAGACGAAGATTCCGTTTTGTGGAGCTTCGTGCAGATGAGCGCCTTGAGATGCTTGCTAACTTGAACAACGAAGAGAAAGAGGCTGAGGCAATTGCCAGAATGTCAGCTTTGAATGTGGAAATTGCAGCAACAGAAGGTTTGAATGAAAACTATCAGATTGGTGCATCCTATTTCTTGAAGCTGAAGAATATTGACTTTGACCAGTTATGGTCAGATTACCTACATCCGTTGTTACAGGAATACATAAGCGGTATGTATGATGAAGAAGGTATTATGGAGCGATTTAAGAAAGCATATAACCAAGGGAAGTCGGATGGAGCTGATGTAGATGAGTCGAATTAAAATAAAAGATAATTCGAGAATACCTAAAGAGTCATTGTCTGGCATATCACTTCTGACAAGCAAAATTGCAGATAAAACTTTGGAGCAGTTGGAGAATGAAGGGATATTTGTATTCCCGGAAATTCTTAGAGAGGCAGATGATATCACAAAAGACCAGATGATTTTACAGAGTGTAAATAATTATTATTTGTCGAGCAATGTCATGGGCTTTATGGGACTTGGAGATGAGAAACTCATAGTTGAATCAAGATTTAGTGGTAATGGGCGGGACTTCCTGTTTCAATATTTGCTTGAGAGAGTATTTGATGTCCCGAATATTGTAGATTTGGAAACAGATGCGAACAATGATGATCGTGTTTTCAATCTGCTTGTTTTTATCTTCCCACATTACTTAAAGAGTGCCATGCGTAAGGGTGTCTTTAAGACTTATGTGAGAAAAACATACAATGACAGCAATGTTAAGGGAACGATAGATATAGCGAGACACATTGTTAAGAATACACCGTTTGTTGGTAATGTAGCATATTCGCAGAGGGAGTATTCCTTTGATAATGATTTGATGGAATTAATCCGTCATACGGTGGAGTTTATTAAACACAAGCCATACGGACATAAACTGCTTGCACAGGCTAAGGATGAGGTCAAGGATGTTGTAGCGGCCACTCCTAACTACGAGATGTGTAACCGACAGAAGATTATTGATGCAAATAAGACCAATACCATTAGACATGCATATTACCGAGAATATTGTGAATTGCAGAACTTGTGTCTACTTATCTTACAGCATCAGAAACATCAGATTGGAATGGGAAGCAACAAGGTATATGGATTGCTTTTTGATGGCGCATGGCTCTGGGAAGAGTATATGAATTCGATTGTGGACGAGATTTTCTATCATCCGATGAACAAAGCTACAAAAGGTTCTCAGCGTTTGTTTGACCATAATCGCGGACTTATCTACCCAGACTTCATCAGCAGAGACTCAGAGGCACGAGTGATTGCAGATGCGAAGTACAAACCGATTGATAATATTGGAAACAAGGACTATCTGCAAGTATTGGCATATATGTTCCGATTTGATGCCAAGAAAGGGTTTTATTTTTATCCTGAAATGGGAGAGGAAGAAGATGCTGTTATGTGGCTCAACCGTGGTTCGACTTATGAGAAAAATGTAGAGGCTCGAGAGGATATTTGTCTCATCAAGCACGGATTTCAGATTCCGACCGGGATAGATGTATATAGTGCTTACACAGAGCAGATGCGATGTAATGAAATCAAATTTCTTGATGGAATTTTAACGTTCGTGAAATAGGAAAAATATACTTTTTAACGATGCACCCCTTCGGTTTAGAAAACTCCAAAGGGGATAATCGGCACTTAAAATGTAACTTTTATAGAAGAAACAGGTCGGCAAAATGCCCACAAAACATGGCATTTCTCGGCTTTTTATGATATGAGTACTTTTCATATGCCACGGCAGGACTCTGAAAATCAAGGGGTAATCGTTAAAGGGTTGAAACTATCCCCCATACTTGGGCATAGTTCGGCATATCTTGGCAAGGGGTGTTCAGGCATCAAAATTCTAACTACGGTTTAACTACGAATGACGGAATGCAACCCCCAAATTTGTACACTCTTTTGAAGAAGAGTAGTAGCTGTAGTAATCGTTAAAAGGTTATTTATAACTTGATTTTTCCTGTGAGTAGAGTGATAGATTTCAGTACTAAAATACAAGGAGGTGCTGGTCTATGGCTGCAAATAAAAGTTATGACCTTCCAATGGGAGAAAAGTATATGCTTACCATCAGAGAGGCTGCTGTCTATTTTGGAATTGGTATAAAGCAATTAAGAAGGTTCGCAGAGAACAACGAGGGTGGATTTGCCATGAGGTACGGTAATCGATTCCTGATCTGCCGACCTAGATTCGAGGCTTATCTGACAAAGCTGATGACAAAGGGAATTCCCTTTATTGAAGATGATGAAGACGAATAAAAAGAGCTGATGGAAAACCACCAGCTCCGGGAAATAAATCAAGGACTCTGTTTCACATTGTGAGATGGGTTCTTATTTTAATCCTCATAATCATCCTTAAGGGCTTCTCTCAAACGAGCCAATAACTTATTCTTATGACCCTGAAAGGTTGAGCGAGCAATACCGTGTTCCTTGGTATATTCACGCTCTGAAGCCCCGTCCATAATCATCTGAACAATTGCTAATTCTTCGCCATCCAACTCGTTAATGAGTGCGTGAAGTTTTGCATAAAGGATTTCCTTTGCACAGATGTATTCTGGGTTGTTTAAGTCTGATGATGAATCATAACCACCTCTACATACATTCTTGCCACGAGCGTTACCGTCCTCATCTGTGTACGATACATAGCTTGTGTATGTGTCAGACTGCTTGTCCTCATCAGCACCAAGTTCCTTATCAATTTCTTCTTTTTCAGTCATTCTGGTACTGATTGTAATAGCAACATCAAGGTTGCTGTCTGAAGGCTCATAGCCGACTTCCATCATTCCATTAAGAGAAATTCCCTCGTGAGCAAGACACTTACCATCGTGGTACATTCTTTTGCGTCTGTAATCGTTGATATCCTTACTGAAAGCCTTAGCCTTATCTTCAACGGCAGTTCTTTCTTCTTCAGATGCAGCCTCATCATATTCTGGGTGAGGAACGATTGCACACACTCTGTTGCTACCAAAGAGGTTGATGGTCTTTACCTGGACACCGTTTGCTTTGTAGAAATCCTCGGCACCCTTGTCCTGCTTATCAATAGGCATATAGCAAGCTGCCGGAATACGCTCGGTATTCTCTGTAGTAGTGGTAGTTGTTACTGTAGTAACTGTTGTTGTCTTTGTTTCTGTTGTTGTCTGTACATTTACATTCTTTTTCATAATAGGAGCCCTCCTTATCGGCTCAGTGCGAAATGGAGAACTCCTACGAATAGCCAGAAAAAAGACCGCAGTCTGCCATCCGAAAGGGATTAACCATTTCAGTTGATTGGTAGACCAGGTCTTCCGATGACTCTGGCTGTTATTTACTTGCGTCTATCGCTTCACTTCGGAACACTATTGATCGGGTAGTGAGATTCACGATAGAGGCTGACGATTACTTGCATTTGCCTCGTGCAAGACCATAAGTTCAGATTGTAAATTCCGACCTCATACTGTATAATTATTTATGTATGAATAAGTAGGAATAACTTTTAATAATTCCAAACTTGTGGGAGTCCAAGATGAGGTTTTCTGTGCCTCAACCTTATGTATCTATTTTAAATTTTTTGAATTTTTTTCTCACGGAAACTAAAAAAGAACCTTTATAGAAGGTCATAGAAAGTTTGTAGAAAATCATAGAAAGTAATAGAAAGTTACGAAAGGGGAAGAAAATAGTGAAGTACGATGCTTTTTTTAGGGCATTTTATATAGGCGAAAATGATGGCTGCCTAAAAGGGCAATATACAACATGGGCAATTCCGAAGTTCTTTGCAGAATTGATTCTGCCGGATGAAGATAGCAGGGATAAACTGCCAAAGGATGATTTTAGTTATGATAAGTGGTTTCAGGAAAATGGTGGTGGTTCGCCAAGAAATCATTGGAGCAATTTTGCAAAGCATTATGATGAAGATGTCTTTGTAGAAGCATTGTCTAATAATGTTGACGAAGCGAATCTTCCTATTCTTTTTGAGAATTTTGGTATTGAATATAACGAAGACGAGTTAAATAAAGAATTGTTCTATAGGGCAATTGCCCAGCAGTTTAAGGCTATTATTGATGGAAAAGGGATTGCTGAAGATATTATTTCTAATATTTATACTGTGGGCAATGTGAGTGCCGATTATATGGATTACATAGACAAAGCAAAGCAGAGATATAATGTAATGCGTTTAATTGGTGGAGACGAGGTAACATTAAAGGATTTCTTTGTGTGTAACACATTAGGCGAAAAAGAGCGTGTTTTTGCAGAAAAGAAACAGACAAAAAGTCCGTTTTTAGAAGACCCGGATTTGTTGGCTATTAGAAAAATATACGAAAAGAGAGGGTATGATAATTTAAAAACAGTCCTTATAGGAAGTGGTGGCTGTGGAAAATCCTTAATGTTACAGTACCTATTTCTTAAGGCTGCTGATGAGTATTCAAAAACAGGAGTACTCCCTGTTTTTCTTGAATTGAGACACATAAAGCAGAGTGATGAAATTCTTGATTATCTAGTGGAAACAGTTAAGTCGAAGGATGACAAGTTTGATGATACGGCTGCTAAAAAACTATTAGCTAGTGGAAAGTGTCAGTTGTTACTAGACGGCTTTGATGAAATTGACCCATCAGATGTTGGCGTTTTTGTAAGTAAGCTTGATAAGTTTACTGATAAATACAATAAGGTGCAGGTGGTTATCACTACTCGAAATAATGAATACCTTACAGGATTGCATGGCTATATTAAATTGTATGTTTGGCCGTTTGAACCTAAACAGTCATATCAGTTGATTGATAAGATTTTGACTTATCAAGGGGAGACTGGAGCGAGAGAGGCGGTAATCGAATATATAGATAACGGCTTTTTAAAGAAGGACGGAGTATTTTCGTCACATCCATTACTTCTTACATATGTAACTATGAAATATCCTTCATTTAAGAGATTTAATGAGGATCCATCTTTGTTTTATAGAGTAACATTTGATGCATTGGTTTCGGGTCACGATGATAATAAAAAGCCGTATGACCGAGTATTTATGAGTGTGGATGATGCAACACAATTTACTACGGTGTTTAAAGAGTTTTGTGCGTTAACTTATAGGGATGGAAAGAAGGTTCTTGAAAATGGTGATTTTAGCAGATACTTTGGAATGCTTAAATCTCATAAAGAGTTTAAAAATCCATATAAGATGAATGAAAAGAATTTTTTACATGACCTGTGTTCGACAGCTTGTATGATGTATGAGAAGGAATATGACCTTTATTACATTGACCCAGGATTTCAAGAGTGTATGTTTGCAGATTATTATGCTAATGCGGAGCCAGAAGAAATATTGGAATTGGTGACGGCCTTGCAGAAAACATCATTTGAAATGTTGGAACGCTTCGATGCACTAGATATGTTTAATAAGGCATCAGAGTTAAAGTTTAAGTTTTATGTGCTTCTACCGTTTCTTGATAAGATTTTCAAGACGAAGGATGATAGCAAGTCATTTATGAATTTCCTTCAAGTATGTTTTAAGTCTGTAAATATAGTTAATGTTAACGAGGCTATGCAGGTTTTGTTTATGTCAGAATTGGGTGTAAATAAACTCTTGTATCCAAGAGAAGAAAACTACTCGAAGACAGTATTATTGAACTATATTTTGCGTGATATTGGTGTAGACCCAGATTATAGATTCTGTCTGTATGCAAAAGAATTATCAGTATCTGGAGCGGAGATGAAGGCATTACAAATTCCTAATGATGCAAATGTAACTGGTATGGTTATTGGGCAGGCAACGGAACTCCAAGGAGAAAAATGTCTGTTAATTGATTGCAAACCGATGGATGTTTATACGCAGTTTAAGAAGGAGCATTTGTCCGGGGAGCAGAATGTATATTTAGTGGACGAGAATAAAGAGTTGATATGTTTTGGGTCAAGACTAACAGTTACAGGATATGATATTGCAAGTGAACCAGATGAATTTGTTGATTTGAATTCTAATGTAATAGAAAACAGTGATGAGTCGTATAAGATGTTTTTAAGATTAAAAGAATATCACAAACGATTACAAGTAGAAAAATTTGATAGTGGTATAAATTAGTAGACCATATTATGGGACAGTAAGGAGGATATAATGGATACTGTAGAGAGATGGCTAAGCCTAGAAGAAATAGCAGGACATCTTGGTGTAAGTAAAGATACTATCCGAATATGGATAAAAAAGGAAACCATTCCTTTTCACAAAATTGGCAGACAGTATAAGTTCAGAATATCTGAAGTTGATGCCTGGGTGGAGAGTGGTCAAAGTGCAGAGGCTGATAAATAATGATTGGAGGATTTTGTGATGGCAATTGATAAGAAGGAACAAGAGAGAGAAGAACTTCATCGCGCCATTTGGGCTATAGCCGATGAGTTAAGAGGTGCCGTAGATGGATGGGATTTTAAGAATTATGTTTTAGGTACCATGTTTTATAGATATATATCAGAAAATTTAACATCATATGTTAATCAGGGAGAAATAGAGGCAGGAAATAAAAACTTTGATTATGCGAAATTGAGTGATTCAGAAGCAGAAGAAGCAAGAGTAGGTTTAGTTGAAGAAAAAGGTTTTTTTATTCTACCTAGTGAATTATTTTGTAATGTATACAAAAAAAGTAAAGATAAAGACGCTACTTTTTTTGACCGAGAGAAGAAAGAAAAAAATGTTAAAGATAACTTGAATGAATTATTGGAAATGATTTTTACTAACATTGAAAACTCGGCAAAAGGTAGTTTGTCTGAGGCAAGTTTTTTAGGCTTGTTCGATGATTTCGATGTTAATAGTAATAAACTTGGTTCAACTGTTGCGAAAAGAAATGAGCGCCTTGGTAAATTGCTAGAAGGTATAGCTAATATGAATCTTGGTGCAGTTCAAAATCATAACATAGATGCTTTTGGGGATGCCTATGAATATTTAATGGCTATGTATGCATCTAATGCGGGAAAATCAGGAGGAGAATTCTTTACACCTGCCGGAGTATCAGAATTGCTTACAAGATTGGGAACGGTGGGCAAGAAAAAGGTTAATAAGGTGTACGACCCTGCGTGTGGATCAGGTTCATTACTATTAAAAGCAGAAAAAATACTTGGTAGAGAGGGCGTTTCGTCGGGCTTTTTTGGACAGGAAATAAATATTACAACATATAACTTATGTAGAATTAATATGTTTTTACACGATATAGGATTTGATAAATTTGATATTGAGTGTGAAGATACATTAATTAATCCACAGCATTGGGATTATGAGCCCTTTGAACTTATTGTTTCAAATCCACCATATTCAATCAAGTGGGATGGTGATGATAATCCATTGCTAATTAATGACCCACGATTTTCTCCGGCTGGAGTTTTGGCACCAAAAAAGAATGCAGATTTCGCATTTATAATGCATAGTTTGTCATGGCTTGCTGCTAACGGAGTGGCAGCTATTGTATGTTTGCCGGGTATATTTTCAAGAAATAATAATAAAGCTGAGCCTAAAATAAGACAGTATTTGGTTGAAAACAACTATGTAGACAGTATAATTTTGCTTCCTGAAAATTTATTCTTTGGTACTCCGATACAAACTAGTATCATGGTAATGAAAAAGGGAAAAACTGATAGCAAAACTATTTTTATAGATGCATCTGAGGAATACATAAAAGATGGAAATAACAATAAACTATCAGAGGAAAATATTAAACGAATTGTTGATGTTTATTCATCCAGAGAAGAAATTGAATATTTTTCACACGTTGCTTCTTATGACGAAATAGAGGCTGCCAAATTTGACCTTTCTGTTTCTACTTATGTAAAAACTAAGGATAGAAGAAAGAAAATAAATATTAGTGAGCTGAATGAAGAATTAGAAGCTATCGTGACTGAAAGCGATAAATTAAGGGGAAGAATCCAAGAAGTCGTAAATTCTGGTGAAAGTATTATCTCTTCGATGATAGAGGAGCTTTGCCCGGATGGAGTCGATTATCTAAAACTTGATGATTTATTAGATTATGAACAGCCAACCAAATATATTGTAAGCAGTACAGAGTATGATGATTCCTATGAAACACCAGTATTGACTGCTGGACAAAGTTTTATTTTAGGTTATACCAATGAAGAAGATGGCCATTATATGGCATCAGAAGAAAATCCAGTTATTATCTTTGATGATTTTACAACTAATTCTCATTGGGTGGATTTCGAGTTTAAGGTTAAATCTTCAGCAATGAAAATGCTCACTCCTAAAAGAAAAGATGTGGATTTCAGATATGTATATTATGCGATGAGTAATATATTCTTTGAGCCGGGAACTCACGCACGTCATTGGATTAGTATATATTCTCAGTTTAAGGTTCCTGTTCCACCGATAGAGATACAAAGAGAGATAGTGAAAGCGTTAGATAATTTTACGAGGTTGTCGAGTAAATTATCTGAAGAGTTATCGTATAGAGAAAAACAATATGAACATTATAAAAATGTTCTATTGAAATTTAAGGAGTGTGAAAAGAAATGACACCTGATAAGCTTGTAATAGGACAGAATATATTACTGTTGCGTTATTCAACTTCGCTTTGTGAAACAATTATTGAAGAACATATTTCAATGATAAAAAATAATGGATATGTCTGGTATGGAAAATTAAGTGGAGTGACAAGTAATAAAATTTTGGATGCCGTCTTATCTGCTGAACATCCTGCATTGATTTTATACCAAAAGGGTGCAGCCTTTTTATGTGAGTTGGAGGATTTTACAACAAACAAGCCAGCAGGTGGCTATCCTAAATATTATGAAGAAGAGTTTATTTTTCCAAGTTGCTATTTTAAGCTAAAATCTATTGAAAAGTTAGATATGAAAGTGTTTGATGACATATATGTTAGAAGTAGTAAAAGAAATCTAACAGAAGTTTTTTCGAAGCAATGTATGTCTTCTTCATTGTTTGTGTCATATAAAGAGATAAAAGAAATAGATTATGCAAATCTAAAAAAACACATAGATAATATGATCAAACAACTTGATAAAGATGATTGCGTATATAAAGTGAATAGTAAATGCTGTAACAAAAATTTTATTAATTGTGGATATGATTGCAATAATGCAAACAGTTGCAAGAAACAAAAAAGATAGGGGGTGTTGTAAGTGCCATATTTTAATATAGTGGCGGAGACCAATGAGAATACGGTTGTTACTCAGTATGAGCCTGTGAAACAACGCTCCGATGCCTACCAAAGTGAGGCAGAATTGGAGAAAGAATTCATTCGTATGCTTACAGAGCAAGGCTATGAATATTTGCAGATACATACAGAAGAAGATATGGTTACCAATATGCGTGCCAAACTGGAAGAGCTAAATGACTATAAATTCTCCGATACAGAATGGGAGAGATTCTTCAAGGAATGCATAGCAAACGGTAATGATGGTCCCGTTGAGAAAACTTGTAAAATTCAAGAGGATAATGTTCAGGTCTTAAAAAGAGACGATAGCATGACCAAAAACATTACTTTGATTGACCGAAAGAATATCCATAACAACAGACTGCAGGTAATCAATCAGTATGTGGTTACCACAGATCAGGGGGCAAGACATGATAACCGTTATGATGTAACTGTTCTTGTAAATGGATTCCCTTTGGTACATATCGAACTTAAGAGAAGAGGAGTTCCTATTCGTGAGGCTTTCAATCAGATTAACAGATATGAGAGAGACTCCTTTAGTGCCGGATATGGATTGTTTGAGTATGTTCAGATTTATGTTATTTCAAATGGAACGAACACTAAATATTATTCTAACAGTACCAGGTATAATGCCATAAAGGATGCAGAGGCAGCAAACACCAAGAAGGGCAAGACAAGTAATTCATTTGAATTTACATCCTTCTGGGCAGATGCCAATAACCGTGTAATTACGGATTTGATTGACTTTACAAAGACATTCTTTGCAAAGCATACAATCTTAAATATCATCACAAAATACTGCGTATTCACATCAGAGAGTATGCTTATGGTTATGAGACCATATCAGATTACCGCGACTGAGAGGATTCTCAACCGAATCGAGATTGCTCATAACTATAAGAAGTACGGTGATATTGCAGCCGGGGGATATGTTTGGCATACAACAGGAAGTGGTAAAACTCTGACTTCATTCAAGACGGCCAGGCTTGCAAGCAACCTTCCTTTTATTGACAAGGTTTTATTTGTAGTAGACCGTAAGGATCTGGACTATCAGACAATGAAGGAATATGACAGATTCGAGAAGGGTGCTGCCAACAGCAACTCATCGACTACTATTCTTGAGAGACAGTTAAGGGATACCAAGTCTAAGATTATTATTACAACAATTCAGAAACTTTCTACCTTTATCAAGAAGAACACGAAAGACCATCCTGCATTCAATAAGCAGATAGTCATAATCTTTGATGAATGCCACCGCAGTCAGTTTGGTGATATGCACGCAGCCATTGTAGAGAGTTTTAATAAATATTATATGTTTGGTTTTACGGGAACACCTATATTCCCGGCAAACGCAGGTGCTGTGAGAAATCCAAAGTTCTCGACTACAGAGCAGACATTTGGAGACCAGCTCCACACATATACAATCGTGGATGCTATCAATGATAAGAATGTACTTCCATTTAAGGTTGAGTACCATAAGACGATGGCGGTTGAGCCGGATATCGATGATGAAATGGTTCTTGATATTGACCGTAAGAAGGCATTTGAAGCACCAGAGCGTATTGCAAAAATAGCACAGTACATCTTGGAGCATTTCGACCAGAAGACTTATCGTGGAGATAAGACCTATGTTTATAATGCCCTTACCAATATTTCTGAAGTGGCATCTGCCGACAGAGGAAAGGTAGAAGAGATTAAGCAGAAGCAGAGACTTAGTGGTTTTAATTCCATTTTCGCAGTTTCTTCTGTAGAAATGGCAAAGGCATATTATGAGGAGTTCAGAAAGCAGATAAAGGCAGACCCTACAAAGGCTATCAAGTTTGCCGTTATTTACAGTTATGGTGCTAATGAAGAAGAACAGGATGGGATCCTTGATGAGGAGAATCCAGAAGATACATCAGCACTTGACCAGACTGCTAGAGATTTCCTTGACGGAGCAATTCAGGATTATAACTTGATGTTCCATACCAATTACGATACATCATCGGACAAGTTCCAAAACTATTATAAAGATGTATCTCTTCGTATGAAGAATAAGGAATTGGATATGCTCATCGTTGTAAATATGTTCCTTACAGGTTTTGATGCAACAACTCTTAATACATTATGGGTAGATAAAAACTTGAAGATGCACGGACTTATTCAGGCATTCTCAAGAACTAACCGTATCCTAAATAGCATCAAGACATTTGGTAATGTGGTATGCTTCCGTAACCTTCAGAAACGAGTTGATTCTGCTATTTCCTTATTTGGAGATAAGAACGCAGGTGGCATCGTATTGATGCAAAGTTTCAAGGATTACTATTATGGCTATGAATCTGTTGATGGAAAGCAGATGCCGGGATATGTTGATATGATTGAGGACTTAACAGGAAAGTTCCCTCTTTCAGAGCCACAGATTATCGGTGAGCAGAATCAGAAAGATTTTATTGCTTTATTTGGATCTATTCTTCGTATGCGTAACCTTCTCGTTGCTTTTGATGAATTTAAAGAGAAGGAACTGTTAATAGAGCGAGACCTACAGGATTATCTTGGCCGTTATCAGGATTTAAGAGATGAATGGAAACGCAAGAGAGAGAATGGCGAAAGCACAGATATTACTGACGATGTAGTATTTGAGGTAGAGTTAATCAAGCAGATAGAAATTAACATTGATTACATTCTTATGCTTGTTAAGAAATACCATGACGCTCATTGTGAGGATAAAGAAATCCTTATTACTATCAAAAAGGCTATTGAAGCAAGCCCGGAACTTCGTAGTAAGAAAGAACTTATTGATGCTTTCATTAATGGCATAAATGAAGTAGATGATGTCATTATTGAATGGCACGATTATGTTGTAGAGATGCGAGAACATGAATTGGTTATCATTATTGAGGAAGAAAGACTGAAAGAGGATGAAACTCGTAAGTTCCTTGAGAATGCATTCCGTGAAGGCGAAGTAAAAACAGTAGGTACAGACATTGATAAGATAATGCCTCCTGTTAGTCGTTTCGGTGGTGGCAACAGAGCAGCTAAAAAGAAAACGGTTATAGACAGACTAAAAGCATACTTTGATAAGTTCTATGGTGTTGGTGGAGCTGCAAAGTTTACGAAAGAGGATACAGAAAATCGTACATGAAAATTTGACCCAAATACATAAAGAGAGGAGCATTGAATGGCAGAAAAGAAAATAAAAAACGAGAAAAATGTATATAAAGAGTTTTGGGAACTTGCTAATCAAGCACAAGATTTAGCAGATACCAGAAATTATGATGTAGATATGTTAATATCTGCATGGAAACATCAATTGACTGCAGCAAATTTCTTTTATGGAAAACTTGTAAAAAAAGAACCAAGCCAGGATGCAAATAAAGTATATTATTCGCTTAAGACGGAGCCCAAAGAGCATCAGTTGGTTTATACTCAGATAGGAAGGGGTTATTCAAAAGAATTATTTGATCCTCACTGGTGCTATGTATTAAAGCATTGTGGTACAAAGCTTATAGTAATTCCTGTTACATCAATAAAATCAGATTCTAGCACACCTGTTGCACCATATGAATATGATATAGAAGAAGATGGGGGTATAAATGGCAGGATGCATTTAGATGATATGAGATGCATTGATAAGATGAGAATCATTGAGAAAAAGGGCTACATATCTGTTATCACTAAACGAGAGGATATTGAGACTGCCGTTGAGAACTTTTTTGGATTCTCATCAAAAACTATTGACGCTGAAGAATAAATGTGTTAGAATTAGGGTGACTTAAAAAAGAACCCTTAAGTGGGCAAACAAAATGTATAGTCATTAACTTGACAATATTAGAGCAACGAGTAATCGTTGCTCTTTTAATTTTTTAGTCCATATAAGTGTTACCTCAAATGTGTATACACACCTTAAGTTGGAAGATGCACAGAGAGAAATGGAGAGGCTTGAAAGGATAGAAAAAGAAATGAAAAAGTGTGCCAAGTAAGGAAATAAAGGGCATAGGGAAAAAGTACTGATGAGTACGAATCGGGTTTATACCTAGATTTGTACTCATTTACTTATCGAGATATGGTAAAATATGCGATTTTATGCTAGGATAGGTACACTAGGTTAGATGTCGTGAAAGTGTGATAAAACCTAGGAAAAATAAGGATATACAAGGAAAAACGAAGATATGCAAGATAAAATTAAAGTGCTCATGGTTTGCCACGGCAGAATCCGTACTTTTGTCTGAAGTGGCTTAAAATCAAGGCTTTTGGGGAATGAGAATGGTATTTGTACCCCCCCATTGTACCCCCTATTTTGCGCGAGTGTACCGCGACAACCTAAAAGCAAAGCTTTCGGGTTGGAATTTGTTAACCGGACTGTCCTCGATAAAAATGAATATGATTTGTGGTGAAAGAAGTTCCTGCGGGGAGCAGATGGACCGATTTTGAAAAACTCTGTATCAATTGCTAACTTGAAAAAGTAAATTCCAGTGCAGAAGTAAATTCCACACTCATTTAAAAGTTCTTGATTTTCTAAGAGTTTTATAAGCTCAAAACGCTTATTTCTGTTATAATAGGAGTAACTTCTTGGAAAAAAGCTGATTTGATGGTATGACAAACGGACCACTGGAAGGTAGTGTGCGAGACTAAATTCCACCGGTCATGTGAGGAAAATGTGAAAGTTTAATTTCCAGTCCGACAGCAGATTTCTAAGTGGTTGTTAATGGTTGAAGCGAATCAGCTTAGGCGTTAGATTGACCAAATCAGGGTCAATGCGCTTAAGCTGAAATGCGTTTAGGGTTTCTTTTCCGAGGGTCTCTAATGCGGCGTCATAAGGTGTTCTTCCGTTAAGACTTTCCCTTGGAGTGGAGTTGATGTGATTCACGATTAGATTCACATCCCATTGTGTCAAAAATTCAAAACTAGTTCCTTTGGGAAGCACCATGCGAAGCATGGTGTGAGCCTGCTCAAGACCTCCTTTTTGTCCGCTACGCATGGGATCACAATAGTAGATGCTGGTACGCTGAATTTCATCCAGTCCTGTTTCAAGAGCGACAGGATCTCCGAATTCTGAACCTCTGTCTGTCAAGATATATTCAAAGACAGATAAGAACTCATAGGTGCCCATACGTTTTTCTAAACGGTCAAAAATAAGCCGGACAGCGCCTTTAGTACAACGATTCAGGAGAAAGGCAAGGAACAGCTTTTCCTTAGTGAAGAAAAAGGTCAGTAACGTCTTGCTGGATTCTCTGGATGAGTGTACCGTATCCATTTCTACAAAAGAGGATAACTGCAGCTCACTAAAATCACTGAATAACCTTTTCTCGAAGACCGTTCTGTTTGTAATCTGTGTTTTATGGCACTTTCGTGGCTTGAAGCAGGGCTTACGTTTTAAATCAATGTTCCTGGCTGTAAACAGACCTTGATCCAGATAGGTGTACAAGGAACGGACTGACATATCCAGTTCTGGATGATTGGTAATGATTTGATATGGAGATTGTCCCTGCTCGATTAAAGGAGAAACAATGCCATCCTTTTTGCGTAATTCATGTTTTGTCATGTTTATACCGGCTCTGGAACCGGAAAGCTTTTCACGGTATTTTCTATCAGCAAAACGTGCATCGTATCTGTATTTCTGGGCGATGGTGCAATGATTTATCTTTTTTGTGCAGCCATTACAGACATAGGGTGCCTTATCCAGTCTTTTGCACTGTTCCTTCACAAAATCCTTGCAAGTTTGATTACAGGTGGGGCAGGAAGTACATTTTACATCGCAGAGAATGATTTTTCCGCAGACATTGGTTTTCCGGCAATGGAAGCGATGAATACAAAAGTTATGGGCATTATAGAAAGTACCTTTGTGATACCAGTCGGATAGACGGTGAGCCCTTACTTCTTTGGAAATGGTTGTTGGATCCTTGCAAAGAAAGCGGGCAATGTTCTTAAAGGTTTCTCCCTTGTTCAGTTCATTTTCGATATAGATACGGTCTTCAAGGGAAAGGTGCTTCTGGTTTCCTGGAATATATTTACTCATGGATATCCTTCTTTCTACTGCTGTCAGAAAGAAAGATAACTTTACCATTTTTATATGAAAGAGTAAACCTTTACTGTGCGGGAGTAAATTCCACCACCAAATGTGGTGGTGGAATTTAAAATTTCATTTTTGGAATTTTATAATTGCCTGATATTTTTATTGCCCTTTTAAGGTTTTAATGCTACAATCAAGCCAAAGCATTATATTTCTGTTGAGCGACACCACAGTACACATTTTCATCGGTGCGTATCACTTTGAAGAGGGCAGAACCACTTAGTATTTTTCTACAAAGACATGGAAATTTTCAATGCTTTAAGTTACCTATCAATAGCAGGGAAAATGGATATGTCGATTGAGAAAATCTTATGTGAATGAAGTGGACTGGGGTTGCGGATGCTTTATTTTGATAAGAGATTTCGTATCATGCGATATTATATTCTCACTGCTAACACAACTGAACAGGAGGAGAATAATGTCGGGAGAGACAAAAGAGGTTTTGGGCAGTAATTATGGTCAAAACGATGTAATCATCAACGGATTGATTGACAAAATGACACTGTTTGATGACAATCTGATGAGTCTTGTATTCGG
>OLYY01000084.1_pt1 | contig 61432 bp, 36 predicted proteins | sample 1673561 | NCBI WGS metagenome assembly OLYY01 (sample SAMEA103958115, study PRJEB25191) | human gut metagenome | biome: human-associated habitat [ENVO:00009003]; feature: intestine environment [ENVO:2100002]; material: feces | place: Germany | collected 2013/2015
CTTGAAATATGCCCTGACTTGAGCTCACGAAAGCTGAAATGAAATTGATTAAATAATTATTCTCCTGAGAATTTCCTGATTATTTTATTAACGAATATGGAGTTATACTTCATCTTATAAAATATTTTGATGGAACCGTTGTTGATATTAAAAATATTGTTCCTTGTAAAGATAATCATGGGTATCTAATAGTAAATTTATATTTTTGTAAAAAAAGAACTACAAAGTATGTTCATAGATTAGTTGCAGAAGCATTTATAAAAAATCCTAATAATCTTTCTGAAATAAATCATATAGATGAAAATAAAGAAAATAATTTTGTTGATAATTTAGAATGGTGCAACAAAAAATATAATATGACTTATGGTACTAGAATTGCTAGAATGATAGAAAAGGAAGGTCATAAAATTATGAGGATTAATATTTTAACTGGAGATAAAGATATCTTTCCATCAATAAATGAATGTGCTAGAGTTACAGGTATTGGTGCTGCTGCTATAAAGTATTCTTTAAAACATAATTCAATTTATAGATGCTGGTATAAATTTAGATATTTACAATATGAATAATGATTATCCTTTTTTATCGTTCATTAATGAGGATAAATCACATTATAAACATGCTAAAGATTGTGGATATAAAGACCCAGATGATTTATTTCTTATAGGCGATAGTGGAGGTTTTCTTATGAATATTCAGCCAGGTGTTAGATTTATTAATACTGAACTTTTAGTTGAAATGGCTGATTATTTTAATAGAAATAAAGTGTTTACTAATTATAAAGTTGATAGTATTCCTCATCGTCAAGTAAGAAAGAGAGAACAATATAGACGTAAAAATGGTTTTACTGCACCTTGCCTTTTATATCCTGATGGCAGTATTCATAATGTTAGAATTACAGGTTCTCATTATAATTTTCTTAATTATACACGTATCGAGCAATTAAAAGAAAGTACTGTTAAAGTTGGTAATATAAATACTGCTGAAAAATATTATAATTTTCCTAAATTTATTGATGCGCAATTTTGGACTTTTCATGCAATGGAATTTGCTCAAAATAATGGTTTTCATTTTCTTATAGATAAAACTCGTCGTGGAGGATTTTCTTATATCATGGCTTCCGATTCTGCAAATACTGTAAATCTTCAATCTCGTAAAGTAGTTATTCATGTAGCTGCTGATTCAAAATATCTTACTCAAAAAGGAGGTCTTACAGATTTTGCTACACAAGATATTCGTTTTTATGAACAAAATACTCCTTTTGTTAGAGGCATTCTTAGTACAATGAAAACTGATTTTCGTCTTGGTTATAAGTTACCTAATGGTACAGAAGCAGATAAATCTTGGGGTAGTTCTTTGCTTTCTGTTTCTGCTATGAACAATCCTGATTGTGCAATTGGTAAAGATGCTATTAAAGTCAAAGTAGAGGAAGTTTCCACTATGGAAAACTTTGATGAATTTATGAATGTTACTGAACCTGCTATGAGAACAGGTGCTTATACAACTGGTTTTCTTTGTGCTTGGGGAACTGCTACTTCAGGTAATATGCAAACTTTTGAACAGAATTTTTATAATCCTAAAACTTTTAATTTTATGCCTTTTGAAAATGTTTGGGATAGAGATTCTCGTAATGAAGTTTGTGGTTTTTTTAAACCTTACTGTTGGGGACTTCAAGGAGAAATTGCTGGAGTTAAAGGAGTTGATGAAAATGGAAATAGTAATATACTTGTAGGTCTTGAAATAGCAAAAAGAGAACGCATTAAGAAAAAAGAAAGTGCTAAAACTTATGCAGATTATATTAATTATCTTGGGCAATATGCTAACTTTCCTGCTGAATCTTTCAGTAGTGCTACTGAAAATATATTTAGTTCTGAAGAACTTACTGCTTGGGAAAATAGACTTCGTATTGATGAAGATTTAAAATTTTATATTGACGGAGCATTAGAAGAAGTTGCTGGAGGTGTTAAATTTACTTCAAATAAATTATTGAGAGAACAAGGAAAACAAGTATTTGATTATATTCAAGGTGTTCCTCGTAGAAGTAATGAAAATCCTCATGGGTGTGTTAGAATTTTTTTCTTTCCTGAATATGATATTGTTTCAAATGCTTATCAAACGAAGAAAGAAATACCTAATGGTCGCTATAGTATAACTTATGACCCTGTTGGTATTGATAAAGATAAAAATGAAATTACTAATCGTCATTCTCATAATAGTATTAAAGTTTGGATGAATCCTTGTGCTGTTAACGGATATAAACAAAAACTTGTTGCTTCTTATTATGGTCGTACTGATAAACTTGAAGAAGCTGACCATATTTGTTATCTTTTAGCTAAATATTATAATTGCATTGGAACTACAAACGTTGAGGTTAATAGAGGTGAAACTGTTTCTAATTTTAGAAAATGGAATGCACTTCGTTATCTTTCATTTGAACCTTTATATGTTTGGGATTCCACATTAAAAGGTAAAACAAGTTCAACTTATGGTTATAATATGGGTTCTGCTACAAGAAAACTTGATGGTATTAGACTTCTTAAAGAATTTCTTTATGAAGAAATTGGTAAAGATGAATTTGGAAATCCTATAAGAAATTTTCATACTATTTATGATTACCAAACTATTCTTGAACTTAAGAAATGGAATAGTAAAGGTAATTTTGATAGAGTGTCTGAAATGATACTTCGTGGTATAGAATGGAAAGCTATGCAACTCAGAGCTGAATCTGAACTTACAAGTAGAAAACCTCTTGATGAGGAAAATCTTGAACAAGTTGATATTTTAAATAGAGATTGGTTTTAAAATTTAATTGAGATGGTTGAACTTCCAAGAGAATATGATTTTCCTCGTCAGCGAGTTAGTAATGCCGAGAAAAATAAACCTGAATGGTATGCTGGCTGTTGTGATTGGATTATAGCACAAGGTCAGAATATTAGAAATAGTTCTGATTTAGAAAAAAAATATAGAGTTCTTAAAGGCGATATTCCTTCTGAATTTTATAAAAAGATTCTAAATCCTTATAATGCTACTAATGAAAAATATACTCGTTTTCCTGCTACAATGAGGAATTATGATATTATGAAAGGTATTATTAGAAGATATGTTTCTGAATATATCAAAAATCCTCATGATTTTATTGTTGGTGCTAATAATCCAGAAGTCATTCTTGCAAGAAATTCAAAACTTCGTCAAGAACTTGCTTTTATTGTTCAAGAACAAATAGCTGCAAAAATTCAAGAAAGTTATACTAATTGGGTTAATCAAGGTAATGACCCACAGCAATTTAATCCTCAAGAACAATTTAACATTGAAGAATTTATTGCAGATTTTAATGAAAAATATATTGATGATATATCTGCTCAAGGACAGGAAATTCTTAATGTAATTCGTGATATTACAGAAGATAAACTTATTTATTCAAGAGCATATTTTGAATGGGTAACATTTGGTGAATGTTATACTTATACTGATGTTATTGGAGAAAAGATTATTAAACGAGTTGTTTCTTTAAGAGATGCTTTTCCTGTTCCTAATGATAATATGTTTGCTGAAGATTATGATATGTTTGCTGAAAGACGCAAACTTACATATCAACAAATAATTGATGAATTTGATGAATATCTTACTGATGTAGATAGAAAATTTCTTGAAGATTATTATGCTTTAAATGGGCATCCTACAACTCCTCTTGATTTTGCTACTTATGAAAGGTTCTATCCAGATATTTGTAGTAGATTTAATAAAGAAGATAGAGCTTTCTTTAGTAAAGAGCCTAGTATGATTAGAGATTTAAATAGTAATCTTTATGATGTTTGGCATGTAGTTTGGAGAGGTGAAGTTAGAAGATGCATTGTTACTTATCAAAATCAAGCAGGATTTATTTCTACTAGAATGGAAGAAGATGATTATGAATTAAATTTTGATATTGGAGATATTTCTATGGAATATATTTATGTTCCACAAGTATATGAATCTACAAGGATAGGTTGTAGACAATATGCTATTTATCCATATAAAGCTCGTGCCATTGCCTACAATAGAAATGGTAAACTCCCTTATAATGGAATGAATGAATTATTTCCTGGTTTTGGTAAATTTAGTATTCTTGATATTGTTACTCCATTCCAAGTATTTTATAATATTGTTGCTTATCATAGAGAAATGGTTCTTGCCAAAAATAAACTTAATGTCCTTATGATAGCTAAATCTCTTCTTGGTAGAGTACCAGAAGATACAATTTATAAAATGATTGCTGATGGAGTTCTTTATATTGATGATAGTGAAGACCAAGGAATGCTTCGTGCTCAACAAGTAAGATTTCTTCAAAATAATATTGGAGATTATCTTACTCAACTTACTAATCTTTTAGCTGATATTGAAAATACAGCTAAGATGCAAGTTGATATGACTCCTCAAAGATATGGAGATATTGCTAATTCTGCTGGTAAAGGAACTACTCAAGAAGCCATTGTCAGAGGCAGTATGGGTTCTGTTATTATAGAATATATGATGGATTTAATGCGTGAAAGAGATTATGCTCGTGATATGGATTATTCTAAATTTGCGTGGATTGATGGACTTGATACTTCTTATCGCGACGATGAAAATAATCTTAAATATGTTTCTGTTGATATTGATAAACATATTTATGCTGATTACGTAGTTAAGGCTAAAAATTCTATTAAAGAACAAGAAAAACTTGACCAACTTAAACAATTTGCTTTTAGTGCTGCTCAAAATGGTGACCTTACTGCTGCTGTTGCTGCAATTCAAGGAGATAATGTTGCTGCTATCGTTAAACTTATTAATAAATTTAATGATGAAAAGGCAGCTCATGAAAATGAACTTAAGCAACTCGACCAACAATTAGAGCAAATTAAGCAAGAATTTGAGTTGCAAAAGATACAGATGAAAGGAGAAGAAGATAGAAAGACTAAACTTCTTGAAGGTGAAATTGATAAACAGATTGAACTTATTCGTGCTGATGCTAATATGGTTTCTTATCCTGGAAATGTTTCTGATACTGAAAAACAAGAAGGTATTGATAGACTTGAAGCTCAACGTAATGCTATTCAGCAAGATAAAAATAGTATTGAACGTCAAAAGATGGCTATTGATTTCTTTAATGCAGAACGAGATAGACAAGTTAAAGAAAAGGATATTGATACTAAACTTAAAATTGCTAAAGAAAATAAGAATAAATATGATACTAAATCTGGAAGTAAAAAATAAGATGATATTGGAAATGATGATTTAATAGCAAACTGCCCGTAAAGGAATTGACTGAATACTCCTTTACAGGCAGTTTAATTTTGTCTTATTGGTACTTCCTTTGCGTTCTAATGCATTTTTATAGCATCGAATGTGGTACTAATCAGATATATACTATTTTTGCATTAGAAAGGCTTAAAATTGATTGAAATTTATAAAATCTTTTAGTTTTATATTTCACAGTATTATTTATTAAATGAGTTTTTAATAAAGTTATTAATGATTTTATTGTTGAACTTATTAATGAAATTTGTATAATTGCATAAAGTAAACTTCTTAAAACTGATAAAGATATGCCTGATTTTGATTTTGGTTTTGGAGGTGAGACAAGTACAGATGTTACTCCTCCTACTGATGGTGGAAAAGGAAATGAACTTATTCCTCCAACGGACGAAAAAACTAATATTTCTACTGGTAAAGTAGAAACTTCTAATGGTGCTACTGATTTAGGAAATGGTGCTACTGATGGAGAAAAAGAAGAACCTAAAGAAGATAAAAAAGATGAAGGTTATGAAGAAAATAAATCTAAATATTCTCCTGGTACTAAATTTGAACTTGATGATAAAATTTATACAGTTGATGAAAACGGAAATGTCATTGATGATAAAGGTGCTATTTTTAAGGAAGCTAAAGATGTTGCTGATTGGATTAAAAGTTTCAATGTAGATGATACAAATGAAAATGATATTACTATTGACAACATTATAAAAGCTGTTGGCACTGAAATTGTTGATGATGACGAAAAACCTATACAATTTGAAAATACTGCTAATGGTATAAAAAGTTACATCGATGCCGTTATTGAAGTATCAAAAAATGATGTAGCTGAAGCTGCTCTTAATACTTTGTTTACTCAATATCCTTTTATTAAAGATGCTATTAACTATTATAAAGCTAATGGAAATAGTCTTGAAGGATTTAATGAAGTTGTTGATAGAAGTGATGTCACTTTAGACAAAGATAACGAGGAACAGCAAAAAGAAATTATTCGTACTGCTTGGAAAGAAAGAGGTGCTAAAGGCGATGTTGAAGGTTATATAGATTATCTTAAATCTAGTGGTAGTCTTGCTACTATTGCAGAAGATGAACTTAATAATCTTAAACAATACGATGCTGACCGAAAAGCTAAACTTGCAGAAGAAGCAAAGAAAGCACAAGATGAAGAAATACGTTATTACCAAGATTATTGGAATGGTGTTAAAGAGGTTATAGATAGTAGAAAAATTGCTAATTATCAAATTCCCGAATCTATTATTATTAATAGAAATGGACAAAAACTTACTGTTACACCTAATGATTTCTTCAATTATCTTTATAGAGTTGATAAAGAAGGTTTTTCTCAATATCAGAGAGATTTGGCAGCCCAAGACCAAAATGCTCGTAGAGATGATGAAATTCTTCGTGCTTATCTAACATTTGTTGGTGGTAATTATTCTAATCTTGTAGATATGGCTATTAATGAAAAAGAAGTTAAATCTATTAGACTTAAAGCCAAACAAAATAATAAATCTACTTTAAAGATTACTAAACCTACTACTAACGATGCAAAGAATGGAAAAGATATTGACCTTGGTTATTAATCTTTTCTTGTTGTTTATGTTTAATTTAAAAGTTTAAGTCGTATGTATAAAATGCGTAAAATTTCTTCTGGTCGTTATGAAGATAGAGGATATTCTAATGAAGAAAGCATTGCATATCTTCAACTTCAAAAACCGGTAGAAATTAATTCGTTCCTTACTTATAATTATGGTATGGACGACGATAGATTCCCTCTTACATTTATGACTGAGGGTCAAGGTAAAGCAGGAGTTGTTGATATTGATACTGTTCAGTGGACTTGGCCTGTTATGGGTAGAATGAAGTTTACTGATATGGTTACTTATTTCAATCCTGCTAATACTACTCCTGGTAAAGGTGGTGTTGAATTTGAGGTTCATTTTGCTACTCATTGGTTTATTGAGCAATATGGTCTTATTGCTCCTGATGGAATGACCCAAGTTCGTATTCAAAAAGATTTAGGTGAGAGTCCTTACGGATATGCCTATATTCTTAAACTTACAACTCCTAATCCAGAAGCTTATGTAAATCCAGATTTCCTTAAGCAAGGAATGTATTGGTCTATGAGTGCTCCTACTATTAGTGAATCTTACTCTAAAGGTAATAGAAGCAATTCTATGTCTTATGGTAAGATGACTTCTCAATTGGAGTTCCATAGATATTCTAAAGAAATTGCAGGTAATCTTGCTAACGTAGTTACTCAATATGAGTTTAAGAATGCTCAAGGCGGTTCTTCTAAACTTTGGATTAACGAGGAAATGCGTCAATTTAACCTTACAATGCGTGTTATGAATGAGGAAAGACTTTGGCTTGCCGAATATAACCGTAACGTAAATGGTGAAATTGGTCTTAAGGATAGGGATAATGGTAAGCCAATTCCTCATACTGCTGGTATGCTTGAAATTTGCCGTGAATCTAATTATGATACCTATGGAGAGTATCTTACTCTTTCTAAGATTAAGAGAACTGTTGGTGATGTTCTTGAAAGAGATACTGATACTGGTACAATGGATATTGTACTTATGGGCGGTAAAGGTTTCCTTGAGGACTTTGATGAGGCTATGAAGCTTGATGCTAAAGAGAATGGTTTCCTTACTCCTCTTGGTGAAAAAGAAATTCAAGGTTCTAGCGACGGTCTTGAATATGGTGCTTATTTCCGTAAGTATAAGACTGTAGAAGGTCATACAATTACAGCTAAGCATTGCTCTTTCTTCGATAAAGGAACTATTGCTGAAGCTGCAAAACAAAATGGTATGATTCATCCTCGTACAGGTTATCCTCTTACTTCTCATCAAGCTGCATTTATTGATTTTTCTACTTATGAGGGACAACGTAATGTTCGTCTTGTTCGTCAGAAAGGTCAGATTTATAAAGCTAAGGTTATTGAGGGTATGACTGATATTCCAGCTTGCTGGGGTCTACCTAATACCAATCATGCAGCTACCGAAGTTGATATGGCTCGTTATGAGGTTAAATCTTCTATTGGACTTCAGGTGAACAACTCTACAAAGATGTTCTTGCTGAAGTGTTCGCTCTAATAAATAAAAATATAAACAACTAAGTTATGGCTAATTCTGGTACAATTAAATTCGCAATGGGTGCTGTTCCCAATGATAGTAATGAACAGAAAGTTCCTACTGAAGCTCTTCAACCTGGTGCAGGAGAAGTTAAAGTAGATTTAGGTGTTCAACGTGAAGAAAATGAATCTCTTGATAGAGAATATTTTGACAGAAGAAGTGTTAGTATTTCTCTTGTAAAAAATTATTCACTTTATCGTAAAGCTAATGATAAAATTATTGGCAAACGTAGTGATTATATTGGAAGTTCAATTTCTTCTTCTCGTACTCTTTCTGCTAATAAAGCTGAGGTTGAAACTTATTTTCCTAATATTATAGGTTTAGCTCCTAATAATGAAAATTTTATTACAAGAGTAAAACAATATCTTAATAACTTCCAAGTTAAAGTTGATGAGATTGGAAAGACTCTTAATATTAGTTTTCATTATTATAAAAAGAGAGACTTTTTTGCCATTAAAGAACAAGAAAATAAGATTAATGAGGAATATGATGCTTTTCCACGTCAAGACCTCAATAAACTTAAAGAAGCTCTTAAAAACAAAATTGTCAAACTTAATGCTCTTGAAAGCACTAAATATCAATATGGGTATCCTGATAATGTAGAAGAGTATCTTATTTATAGACATTGCTTGCTTTATAACGATGTTGCGAAAGATATTGCTTTTATTAATTCAGACCCTAATGTTCGATTTTATTTTAAAGACGACCAAAAAGAAGCCGAAAAATTGGCTAAGTTTAGGACAGAAGTTAATAGAGCTAAGTCTAATTATCTTAACTGTGTTCAAGATAAAGAACTTTTCGATGCTGTTTATATTCAGTATTGTAATTTCTATGGTTTGCCTATTATTTCTTCTTTGGCTGAATCTATTATTGTAAAAGAAAACAATCTTGATAAATTTAGTGCTACTGAGCCTGTTAAATTTAATAAGATTTGTGGCGATAAAGACATTAGACTTGTTGCTACAATTGAAAAACTTATTTCTCGTGGAGAACTTACAAGACTTCCTAATAATCAAAATATAGTTCTTCCTAGTGGAGAATTTATTGGAAGTAATATTAAGGAGGCTGTAATTTGGTTTAAGAACCCAGATAATGCTTCAGTAGTTTCTGCTTTAAGTAATAAACTTAAAAACTATTAATATGACGATACAAGAGATGCACGTATTGTTTAGGACTTTAGGTCAAGCAATGGGTTTGCAATTAGTCAGAGCTATTCTTCCTGAGTCTATTGATACTTATCTTAATGATGCTATTGTTGATACTGTTCGTAAAATTGTTTTGAGTAATAGCACAATGCAATTCCAAGATAAAGTTACGATTCAGAATGATACGATTAGTCCAATAAATGCTATAAGAACTTTATATAAAAGAAATGAAATTGATTTGTCATTTGAAGATAAACTTCCTATTCATATTCGTATAGCAAGTTTGACAAATGTAATGTATTTCTGTTCCTTTGCACTTTCTTATGGTGATGGACGATATATTAAGTGTAGATTTGTTGAACCAGATAAAGTTGAAGATACTAATGCTGATTATTGCAATCGTGCATCTGTTGCCTATCCGATTGTTACAATGTTTGATGATAACGGAATGACTATTGAGATACAAAATGGAACAACAAATAAAATTCCACAAGTTCTTTTAATTCGATACATAGAAAATCCTGCTATTGTTCATTTAGACGATAATGAAAATTTATGTGTCAATTGTAATCTTCCTGATTATCTTCATCATGAAATAGTTGAAACTGCTGTTCAAAAGTATTTTTCTTCTGTTGGTTCTACTTCTCAAAGTATACAAAGTTAACAAATAAATAATAGAATATGAGACAATTTATTCTTGGTGCAAATGCTGCTTATCCTACAAAAACAGTTGATGCTGCTATTGCTGCTGATGCTGGTAAAGTAGGATTTGCATATCTTGATGCTAATGGTAAGACTGCTTTTACTGCTACTGGCAATGAGATTAACAAGAAAGGAGTTCTTGTTCTTCTTCGTCAAGGTGCTGCAGGAAATGTTGTTCTTCCTATTTATAAGCATCATTTCTCTTATGTAAAAGGTGTTTATAAAGCTGCCGCAAAGCCTGTTTACACTGTAACTCTTCCAGAAGATATTATTCCTAATCAGGATTACACTATTATTCTTGTTAAGAAAGGTGTTAAATTTAATGAAAGGAATAAATGGTCTGCCACTGTTCATTCTAAATCTTCTGATACTAAAGATACTATTGGAGCTGCTCTCCTTAAGTATTTTAAAGACAACGTAATCGGAACAGATGTTACTGTTGCTTATGCTAGTGGAGTTCTTACTTTCACAGCTAACACAAAAGATTGTGATTTTACAGTAGTTCCTGCTGATTATCTTATTGATGCAGCTGTTGCAAATACAACTGCTTTCAAAAAGGCTTATGGGGATGCTGATTATGTAACCGACCTTGCTAATAAAGCTGCCGCAGATGCTGGATTTGAGTATACACTTATGGACGATGTTCATTATATGTATCCTAATTATCCTCTTGACCCACTTGCTCAGCCTAAAGCTACTGATGTTGGTTATACAATCTTTACTCTCAAATTTAGCGAACCTCGTGAAGTAAAAACTGTTGATGATGTTGTTAATCAAATTATTCAGGTTGCTTTTCCGACCGGTTCTGCTTCTATTGAAACGTTTGAGACTGTTTGTAAAGCTCTCGTTGACTAAAAATACGGATTAAGTAAAGGACTGATACTGTCAAAAATAGTTATACTATTAATGGCATTATCAGTCTTTTTTATTGTTATATGGAATGGCTTTTTAAAGGTTTTGAATATGGTTGGTTTCCAACTTTAGTTATATTTAGTTATTTAGTTATTACTAAAATTCTCGATAATAAAAAAGAACGAGAATCAAACAGAAAGACAATAAAAGTTAATGCTGAACTTCTTGATGCGGCTAATAAACTTAATTCTTTTTTAACTTATATTACTAAGGGCATTATAGAAAAAGAAGATGACCGTTGTGTTTCATCTATTAGAACTGCCTTTAAAGGAATGGCATATTCAATAGTTAAGTTTAGTACTTTTACTATTATATCGAATAATGTTAATCGTAATAGAAGTAATATAATTGATAATATAAAGCATACTGTTTATGGAGAATTTGCTTCTCTTTATAATGAATTAATACTTTATTCTAATAATAGTAAGCATGTCGTTGATTATATTAATTCTAATTGGAAAAATAATATAATTGAAGATATTACTAATATTATATTTGATGAATCTGCTACTAAAGAGCAAAGAATATATAATATACATAACAAAATGACAATTCGTACTACTGATTTTATTAATGAAGTAACTAGTAAATATCTTAAAAATGAAAAATGATGTTGGATTACTTTTTATTAATAATTACGCTGATATAGTAATTAATGGTAATATTATTTCTGGAAAAAGACAAGAAAAAGGTTTTATAAATTCTGATTGTAATTATATTAATAATATGCTTAGTAATATTGCTTTACACGCAATTGAAAATTATAATATTTTTAATAAATCGCGTTGTGCTAATCTTGGACACCTTATTAGTGCATTAAGTTATGCCTGAAATTAAAGATGCCAATAAAGAAGAGATACAATTTGAAAAATCTCAATATTTGTATCTTAAAGTACCTTCTGAATATGTTTGTATTTATCATAAACTTCTTACACTATTAGCTGATTTTGGTCTTGATGCTTTGAGAGACTGTAATTCTACTTGTAAAGGAACTAATAAAAGTATTATTCAATGCTGGAATATGTTCCAAGCAGCTATTGCAGCCAAAGAACTTGGCAAAGATAAAGAAGCTGAAACTTTAATAAAATATATTGAAGCTCAACTTGAACTTATTTATGCCGGTACTGAAAACAATATTTATTTAGGAGGAAGACTTTATCGTATTGATGAAAATGGACACGTTTATGGAGATGTTAGTTGTGTTACTAATACTCGATTTAGAGTTACTGAAAGTGGTAAACTTTATCAATATTTTTTAGATGAAAATTCTAAAAAAAGTAAATGTGAAATCGATAAAGCTCATTTGATTACTCAAAACAATAATAATTAATATGGAACTTTATAAACAAGATTTAGGTAAAGTTTGTCTAACTATGAATGGGGAATTTGACCCTACAATTAGTTATGAAGAACTTTGTTGCGTTTATGTAGAAGATGATTCTACTTTACGCTCGTTTATTTCAAGAAAACCAGTTCCTGCAGGAACTGATATTTATGATAGAGAATATTGGCAACCAATTTGCTATGGTGGAGGTAGTCCTACCCCAAGCCAATATTATACTCTTAGAGTAATTACAACTCCTAATGATGCAATTGTTTTAATTAATGGGGTTGCTCAAAAAGAAATAACTGATAGAGCTGGTACAGTTGTTAATATTGAAGTTTCAAAAGATGGATATGAAACTTATACTGCTTCTAAAACTTTAACTCATGATGAAACTTTAAGAGTTACTCTTGAAAAAGAATCTGTTGAAACATTTACTTTATATGTTGATACAGTTACTCCTTCTAATGCAGTTGTTAAACTTAATGGAAGTATAAGAAAGCAAATTACAGTTACTAGAGGAACTGTTGTTAAAGTTGAAGCTAATGCTTCTGGATATAAACCTTATACAAATAATATTACTGTAACTTCCGATAGACATATTGATATTGTTCTTGAAGAAATTGTAGTTGTTTATAATACACTTACAATTAATCCTACTCCATCTAATGCTACTGTTATTATTAATAATGTTTCTTCTGTTGGTTCTGTAAGTAAAAATTATCCTAAAGGAACAACTATTAATTGGAGTGTTCTTAAAGATGGATATATAACAAAATCAGATAATCTTGTTCTTAATGAAGATAAAACAATTAATGTAGTTCTTGAAGAAATTGTTCCTGATAATTTTACTTATAAAGTTAATCCTACACCTAGTGATGCAACAGTTGAAATAAATGGAATTAAGCAAAAACAAATAACTGTTACTGCTGGAACTTCTATTAATGTTAAAGTTTCCAAAAGAGGATATGTTACTCAAACTTTTGTTAGAACTATAACAAAAGAAACAGTTGAAAATATTCAGCTTCTTGTAGATACTTATAAACTTATAGTTAGACCAAATCCTTCAGATGCCATTATTAAAATTGATGGAGTTGTTCAATCAAGTAAATCTTTTGATTTCTTAAATACTTCCGATAATACTATAAAAGGAACTATTGAAGTAAGTAAAGATGGATACGACACAGTAAGCAAAGAATATACAATTACTTATGGAGGAGTTAAGGAAATTACTGTTGAAATATCTCTTGTAAGTAATTATATTAATATAACTCCAACTATTCTTATTTTTAATTCAGCATCTACTACTCCTCAAAATGTAATTGTTGATAGTAGTGATTCTTGGACTGCTAAATAAAATTAAGATATGAGTAAAATTGGGTTTTTAAATGTTAATCCTGTATCAGGAAATACAATTCCAACAACAATTACTATTGTTCCTGATGCATATACAAGCGAAAAACAGCAAACTTTAGTATTTAGAAATACAAAAGGAAAAATTGCTCGATGCTTGGTTACTTGTACTCCTAAAGTAAAACGAACATATATTGTTACTCCTCATTATAAAAGGACGGATAGAACAGGCTATGTTTATTGGTTTACAATTCCTAATACAACAGACGAAGATGTATCTTTTTTAGTTCAAGCGTCTAATTCTAAAATTTATGTTCCACAACATAGCACTACTGAAACTGGAGCGACTGCTGCTTATTTTAATTCTAATATATTTACAAGTATTGATTTAAGTTTAAATACTTTTAGATTTTATGACTATAAAAAAATAAATGCTCTTGAAATAGAGGGTAAAGGAAATTATTTAAGCTCTAATATGGATTATGTAGCTGATGCTACATATCAAGTTTATATTACAGACGGTACTGTTTCTGAACCAAAAGAATATATTCTTGGACTTTCTAATAAAGATGGTCTTTTAAAATATCAAGCATCTGGTATTCTTAAAACTGATACTAGTGGAACTAAATATATTGAATTTACAGTAACTAAAAATGAAACATCTTCTATTAATATAACTTATACTGGAAATTCAGTTCCTGCTTTTTATAAATATGGAGAACCTCAAGATGTTACAATACAAGTTGGACACACTTCTTCTCCTCAATATCAAGCTGATTGGGGTTCTAACTTATCATCAACTGTTAAACAAACTATTGATTTAATAAGTGTTGATGAAAGCGTTGATGTAATTCTTAATTCTACTCTTGCAGAACCTTGGTCATTTATTATTCCAGAACATAATAGAGTTAGTTGGGATGCTACTGTTAGTTCGTTTAAATGTTATACTAATACTGTCACTGCATTTAGTTCTAATAGTTCTTGGCTTACTCCTACTACAGAATCTCCTATTAATACAGATTATGAAATTAGTTATTCTGTTGCTAGAAATAATTCTACTGACAACAGAACCGGTAAAATTGTTTGTACAGATTTTTGGGAATTTGAAGTTACTCAAGAACGTCCGATTACAATGCTAACTCTTTATAGAAATGTTAAATGTGTCGATAAACTTAAAGGATATGGTGACGACCCTGAAACTGTAATTGGTAAATACGTATATGTTGAATATTTCCTTAAAGACCAATATGGAGAACTTTATTCTGCTTCAAATCTTCCAGAAAGAGCAATTACTGGAATTGAAAAACTTAGCGTAAGTTATACTCCTACTGGAACTCAATCTTATAAACAAATTGATAAAGAAGCTAATGTAAACTTTAGTGGTGAAACTACAACTATTGATGTTCTTCCTTATTCACAAGCTATCCCAATTGAAAATATAAAAGAAGGTAATCTTACTCTTCAAAGTTCTTATCTTTCTAATATGGCTCCTACTAGATATAATGGAAATGACATTAATGTTGAAACTACAAATGAAGGCTTTCTTAATAGTTAATATATGGAAAATGCTGTTTTAAATAAAACAAGTGGAACATCTGGAGTTACTAACGTTACTATAACTCCAAATGGTTATAATGGTAAAAATGATGTTCAAGAAACTATAACTTTTACTACTACTAAAGGAAAAACTTCCGTACTTCAATGTATATTTAAAGGTTCTGGTAGATTTGTTTATGATACACCAATTATAACTAGATTTGAATATCCTAATGATATTTCTGCAGCTGGTGGAAATGTTTTACCTGTTATAGAAGGTTATCAAATTTATAGAGAAACTGTTGGAGGTGCTGAAGCAGGTCGTTTAACTTTTGATTATACTTCTATTAGAGCTTTAGGAAATGTTAATTTTAATGGAGCAACAGACCCTTCTACGGGCAGTGTTTCTGGAGATAATCTTGGAACAACTCTTGCTTCTCGTAAAGTAAAAGCTACTGTTTATGCTTCAATAAATCTTAATGAGGTTTCTGCAACTTCTGATTCTGTTCAAGTTTATCAAGAAGCTAATGAAATAAAATCTAAAACTCTTATTAAATTTATTGAAACTGGAGATAAGAGTACGGCTATTAATAAAACAGTTGGCCCTAAAGCTGGCAGTTATGAAATTAATACAGGTATTCAATATGCACAAACTTATACTTCTGGTGCTTCTAATGAAACAACGGTTGATGGAACTACAACAGTTCATAGACCAGGTTCGTTTATTAATCTTTCTCAAAATACAGTTTCTTGGCAAGAAAATATGTCAACTGATACAAGAGAAGGTATGCAAGTTAAACTTGCAGATAGCATTAGTCAATTGATTATTACTTTTGCTATTGCTGGTAAAGAACCTTATATGACAGTTAAACCTACTGAACTTGTATTTAAAAATAGTTCTGTTGAAGCTAAAACTATTGAAGCTGATTCGTTTGATACTTGGCAAATAGTTCAAAAACCTACTGAAACTGCCAATCTTTATATTAAAAATAATACTGATATTGATTTATCAAATCTTGATATTTATTTGCATTATTTTATTGCTGGATTTGAAGATTCAGATATAAATAGAGAGCATCCTATACTTACTCATTCCATTAAGAAAGTTGAATGTGTCGGTGCTATAGCTCCTACAATGAATAAAAATCAATATGTTAAAATACCCGGAGCTATAAATCTTTTATTAGACCCATTTGGAAGTGATTATCAGTATCAACAATACTTTGTTGGTTTAAATCTTCTTATTCTTGGAATGAATGATAAAATTAGTGCTTTGAATCAAGCTATCGAAGATGCTAATGCTGCATTAGAAGAAGGTGAAGAACCACAACCTCTTCTTCCTACAACGCTTTATTATCATAGTGCTGGATTTTTAGCTGCTGATTGGGAAGGAAATATTGGTGGTTCTGTTAATTCTAATGTTTATGCAACTGTTGATGGAGATGCATTGCCCCCTAATTATATGCCATCTGAAGATAAGATTCTTAAATTTATTGCTCATTATCCAAAAATTATTTGTGCTGAAGAAAATATTAAACTTTATAGTAAAGACCAAGCTACTTCTAATATTTATATTGAAATAGTTAGTACTAAGCCAGAATAAATGAATTATTAAAAAAAAAACAATGCCTAATGTAATATTAAATAAAACAAGTGGTTCTTCTGGAAGAACTGTTGTTCAAGTTACTCCTGAAGCTTATATAGGAAGAAATGATGCAACGAAAGAAGTTATTTTTACTAATGCCAAAGGAACTACTGCTAAACTAACTTGTTTATTTAAAGGAACAGGTGAATATATTTACGATAATCCTGTAATTACTGAAGTTACTGCTCCTAATTTTCTTGCTGGTGGTGGAACAAAACAACTTCAATTTAAAGGTTATCAAATATATCGCGAAACTTCTGATGGTGATGAAGTTGGAAGATTAGAATTTACTCAAGATACTGTTGCTGATGGATTTAATAAACATATTGAAAATATTAATGCTCTACCATCTGATGTAACATTAGATAAGGAAAATTGTACAGCAACTGTTGGAAGTAAAGGAACTAACGTTTCAGAAGAAACTACTAAATTCAGTATTAATCTTTCTATTACTTATAATGGAAAATCTACAACTCAACAAAATATTCCTTGGAAACAAGATGAAAATGTTATAACTAAAAAAGAATTTATTAGTTGGCATGCTGGATACGGTGGATTAGTTAAAAATATTAATGTTGCAGCTGATAGTACTTCTTATAAAATTGATAAATTAGTAAACGTTAAAGCTACTTATTCATCAGGTTCTATTGCTAATATAATTGATAATGCATTATTATCTATTGTTAAATCTTATACAGGTTGGTCATTAGATTCTAATACAGGAATTGTAACTTATCCTGCAAATAATACTACCGATAGTATTGATACTATTGAAGTTAGTATGGAATATGGTATTGGAGATGCTCGTATATATATTGTTCTTAGATTTGTTCAATCTGGTATTGAGCCTGCAATTAATATTACTCCTGTTTTACTTATATTTGAATCTGGTAGTACAACACCGCAAAATGTTATAGTTGATTCTACAGATTCTTGGACTGCTAAATAAATAAACAATACGGATTAAGACAGTACTATTAAAGTAAACATTTATTTTGGTAGTACTGTCTTTATTTAATTTTATATAACAATGAATAACGCAAAAGATAGACAACTTTTTGATACAATTGAGAAAATAACTCAACTTGATAGAAAGGATAGAATATTTCTTTGGAAATATCTTAAATCCATGAGAGGTAAGTCTGATGGAATTATAGGAGATATTCCAAATAATGTTAAAGTTAATGGTACTTCTGAAGAGTTCTTTAAATCTCTTAATGATGCTTATTATACTGGAACTATTTCTCTTAATGATATGTTCCAAGGTCAAGTTAATATGTCTGACTTACCTAATAATATAGCAAATGCTGAAGTTACTATTCAAGTTATTGAAGGTATCGGAGGTATTCCTATTTTTAATGTTACTTTAACTACTACTGAAGTTAATGATAATTATTCTCCATATAGATGGGATTATTCTTCTCGTGAAGGAGAATTTACAGAATGGTATGCAAGAGCTATTGGAAATAAAGGTGGTGGAAGTGGAGCAGATGAAACAATATATCTAGATAACTCTGATGAATCCAAAGCAAAGAATCTTGAAGTTACTGCTAAATATTCTACTAATCAATCAATTCCAGTTATTGTTACAAATAACAACGGACTTAAATGTATCGGTAATTATTTTAATGGTACCGTTACTTTTGTAGTTAATGGTGCTCTTAAAATAGAAGATGTTTCATTTAAAACAGGAGAAACTTCAAGCTTTGCTTCTGTTGATATTGATAAACTTAAAGAGTATACTCGTCTTGAGATTGGAGATTCTACTGAGATAAAGACATTTAATATAGAGCAATTACATACAGGAACTCAACTTGTATCTATTGATTACGGTTATGGTGTAGCAACATGGAATAATACTGATGGAGGAGTGGCTAATATTAATACTGCTAATGGACATGTAATAACATATAGTATTGCTGCTGACGGTACAGTGACAAAAGTTAAAGAGGGTGAGAATGTAATCTTGCCTGAAGGCGGTAATGCAGGGCAATATCTTAAAAAAGGCGTTGATGGAAATCTTGTTTTTGATGATTTGCCAAAAGCTGCACAGGATAAGTTAGGTGTTGTAAAGATAGGTTCTGGAATAAATGTTGCAGATGATGGTACTATTTCCGTAGATTTTCTTGACCAAATAAGTTATGGTATCGAATGGGATATTACAGTAGCTGATTCAGCCTGTACTCGTATAGGTAATATGTCGATGCATCGTACTCTTCCTATTCAATCTGCGTTTAAAGGTTGTGTTGCTAAAGGAAATAAAATACAATATTATCTCGACCCTAATGATTGGTCTAAAAAGGCTGATGGCTCTGCTTCTGTGCTTGATGGAACTGACGGAGATGTACGTGTCGATACTGGAAATGTATGGTATTATAAAGGCTTTGAATACGGTAATAAACGTCAGTTTAGAATGTCATTAACCAAAGTTGATAATACTTGGACTGAAGTCCCAAGATTGCTTATTAGTGCTTGGGGAATTACACTTGATAGAACTATTGCTAATACGCCTAAAGCTTGTGTTGTTATGAATACATCTGCTGCTTATAGAGGTGGAAACAATGATTCTTCTTTAGACAGTTATTTAGACACATTGCCTTGTAGAAGTAATCTTGGTAAACCTGCTACAAATATTTCTCGTATTACTATGAGAACATATATAGCTAATGCTGGTAATAATCAAGAGATTCTTTGTTATGACTTTTATAAAGCGATTTGCTGGTGCTATTATGTAGAATATGCTAACTTTAATTGTCAACTTCCATTTAATGCAGAATTAACAAGTGATGGCTATCATCAAGGCGGGCTTGGTAATGGATTAACTACTTTTATACAATCAAATGTTTGGACAAAATTTAATAACTATAATCCTATTACTCCTTGTGGGTATCTTAATGACATTGGTAATTTTAGTGGAGTAAAAGAAATTTCTATACCAACAATTGTTATTGATGATTCTTATACTATTGATGCTGTGACACTAACTCCTTGTAAATATAGAGGATTTGAAAATTTATTTGGAGATTATTATAAAAATCTTGAAGGTATTGTTTTACAAAAATCAGATGCTGATTCAGATAATGTAATTTATGTTACTTCTGATAACACAAAATTTGATGATGATATTTTAAATAAAGAAATAAGAGGAACTGAAACAAAAGATTCTGGTTATATTAAAACATTTGTGTTTGGTAATAAAGCTGAGATAATTCCTGCTACAATCGGAGCAAACGCGACTACTTATAAAAGTGATTATCATTACACAAATAATGATACTGATAAAAAAACGCTGTTGGCTGGTGGTCGCGCTTTTGATGGCGGTCTTGCTGGTTTTGGTTCTTCTCTTTCTGCTGATGGTGTTGGTAGTGCTTTTGCCACTCGTGGTTTATTTTCTTGCATTAGAATATAATTTTTTATAATCATAAGTTTATTAATAATATAGGTTTAATATTGATTGTTATTAGTTAAACTGTTAACTAGTAGTAACGCTAATGATAGCAGTAATGCTAGTTTTAGTTATTCTAATTCTAATAATAGTGTTAGTAATGCTAATGCCAATCGTAGTTTCTTTTATATTTCAATTTTTTTAATGAACAAAATATTAAACCTTACCTCTTGGTAAAAAATAACGTAGTAATCGAACATAGTGTTAGTAAATATAATATTGAACGCTCTATAAATAGAAATATAATTATGAAAAGAATAAATGGTCTTTTTGAAAAAATTTGTACTAAAGATAATATTGAATATGCTGATGACAAAGCAAGTAATGATAAAAAACTTAGAAAAGATATTATAAAACATAATGAACGTAGAAAAGAAGAAAATGAAAAACTTCTTAATGATTTAATAAATCTTAACTATCATACTTCTACTTATACTACTTTTAAAATTTATGAACCTAAAGAAAGATTAATTTTTAAACTTCCATATTATCCTGATAGAATTACTCATCATGCTATTATGAATATTATGGAACCTATCTGGGTTAATATTTTTATTTCTCATACTTATTCTTGTGTTAAAGAAAGAGGAATTACTAAACTTAACAGAGATTTAAAAAAGTGTCTTGAAAATAATATTGAAAACACTAAATATTGTCTTAAACTAGATATAAAGAAATTTTATCCTTCTATTAACCATGAAATTCTTTTTGAAATTATAAAAAGAAAAGTTAAAGATAACAAACTTTTAATTTTACTTAAAGATATTATTGAATCTTCTAATGGAGTTCCTATTGGAAATTATCTTTCTCAATTCTTTGCTAATTTATATTTAACTTATTTCGACCATTGGATAAAAGAAGAAGTTAAATGTAAATTTTATTTTAGATATGCAGATGATATTGTTATTTTAGGAAAAACTAAAGAAGAGCTTAGAAAGGTTTTAATTCTTATAAAAATGTATTTGCATCAAGTTCTTAAATTGGAACTTAAAGAAAATTATCAAATATTTGAAGTTGATAAAAGAGGCATTGATTTTATTGGATATAAGTTTTATCATAATCATATACTTTTAAGAAAAAGTATTAAAAAGAATATTATGAAACTTGTATATTCTTATGTTAACAACGTTATAGATAAAAAATATTTTGAAATTCATTTTCGTTCTTATTTCGGTTGGTGTAAATATTGTAATTCTAAAAATCTTCTTTATAAAATTCAAAAACTTACAGGAATTAAATATACTAATTGGGTTGCTCCTTATATTAAAATTTCTAATCTTTACAATAAGATTATAAATGTTATTGATATAGACGTTCATAATAAGTATTTTAAAATTAATTTTGTTTATGATGGTCATTCTTATTATACTATTTCTACTAATAAAACACTTTATAAGACTATAATAAATAGAACACTTCCAACTACAATTAAAATATGGAAATCAAACAACTATTTAAGACAAATGAACAGCCTATGATTATTAATAGGCTTGGTAATAACAATTATATATATACCTATATTATTGAAACTGGTAATGAAGATGTAATTGATATTGACGGAAAAACAGAAAATAAACCTTATTGGCTTTGTACTTGGGTTAAACTTGCTGGACTTCCTAATTATTCTGATTGTGCTAAAGCTATTATTAGAAATTATTATACTTTAGAAGAAGAATTTAAGTTTATAAATGTAGCTTCTAAAATGCAACTTGATATGCTTATTTCCGATGAAGAGTTTTCTGAATATAAAGAATATCTTGAAACTGTTAATATTATAAAAGATAAAGTACGAAATGATTTTAATATTCAGAAAAAAGACTTTACTAAACATAATTTAATAAAAAATTCAGATATTAAATCTTTTATTAAAATAATTTCTAATAAACTTAATTTATCTGATAATGATGCTGTGAATATTAAATCTATATATCCTACGTGGGAAGAATTAATTGGTAAAGAGATAGATATTGATACTAAACTTATATATAACGATAGATTGTTTAAAGCACTAGTTAAGCATACTGTTCAAACAAATTGGCTTCCAACTGATGCAGCTACTGTTTATGTTGAAATTAATGAACAAAATAAAGGTACTGTTGAAGACCCTATTCCATATAATGGAAACATGATTCTTTATGCTAATAAATATTATTCTCAAGACAATACTATATATAAATGTATAAGAGATAGTGTTATTCCACTTTACGATTCGCTTAATAATTTAATTAATATTTATGTTGAGGTCTATAATGTTTAATAAATAGGTATTTATACTAAAACTATTAATAATATAATTTTAATGGAACAAATAATTTACAATCTTATTAATAACTTTGATTTTGCTTATATGTTAGTTATTAATATTCTAACATATTTTATCAATAAATATACTCCTATTGCTAAACTTGGTACTTGGTCAAAAAGAATTGTGTTTATAATTGTTATGTTATTCGTTACGGCAATTTATTATTTTGCTGGATATACTAATTATATTATTCTTATTAATTCTGCTATTGCTGCTCCAGTTGCTTGGAGTTGGGTTTTTAAACCAATTTTAAATAAACTTAAATTAGATTATAAATCTAATACAGAATAATGTATTAATTGTTCTCCTATTTGTTCTAATGAACTTATAGGAGAACTTTTTAATTATTATAAATTTTCATTTCTAAAAATAAAGTTTATTTTTGTATTAATAATTAATAAAAGTAGTATGGCATCTATTAATCAATTAATTTCTGAGATTGCTCATAGTGTTCAACAAGCGGATAGTGTTCCTGTGAGAAATGCTATTAGACTTGGTATTATTCATGCTCGTAATAGACTAATTCGTAATACTTATAGTTCTCATGGATATGTTGATAAAGTTCTTCAACAAAGATTTAAAATTACTTTAATTAATTGTCCTGATGGTGATATTAGTGATACTTTTAATTTGAATCTTAAAAAAGTTAAACGTAGTCTTAATAGAGTTCCAAGGCCTGTTCGTATTGATAATGGGCATCCTTTTATTTCTGTAAGAACTACTGGATTTGATAATCCTATTGAAATTCCTTTTATTAAAGAACCTTCTGCTAAGTTTTATACTTGTCTTCCTGGAATGACTTGTCTTGAATCTTATGATTATATCAATCAATATCTTTATATTAATCTTCGTAATTCAGATAGATTGCTTCTTGCAAATCAAATTATAGTTGAAGCTGCTTTTGAAAATCCATTTGAAATTCCAGAAGAGCATTTTAATAAAGAATATAATTATTCTGACGATGATGAATTTATGATTTCTGAAGATATGATTAGTGATATTAAAAAACTTGTTCTTGAAACATTTAATCCTAATATTGTAAGACAAACTAATGAAATTCCTACTCCTAATCTTATGAAATAAATTATGAAAAAAAGGGCTGCTGATTATGATATGAAAACCTTTTATTTAGATTTTAAACAAAAGGTTAACAAACAAGTTAAAGAAATTGAAGATAAAATTGGAGAAAATATTGCCAAAGCAGTTAAATATCGTTCTTGGCTAATTGCCTGTAAAGAAGTATTGCTTGATACCCACAATATAGACCTTAATAATTATCCAAGAGAAATGATTGACGGGAAATATTGTTCAGGCACTAAAGATTTTAAAGTTAAAGCAAGTATTGCTTATAATAAAGCTCCTGCTGGCAAACGTAATGAAATTATAAAACTTCTTGCTTATCTCAATATTCTTACTGAAGGATATAAACTTAATATTGCTAAAAATGCTCTTAATAGAGAAGCTAATCTTAAGTTCTCTGAATATAGAGAAATGTTATTTAATTATTATAATAAAATTCATGAACTTCTTATAAAAGGTGATGCTTACACTATTGCTAATTCTGTTGGAACAATGTATTTAGAAAAGAAAGTTGTTCCTTTTAAAAGAAAAACTATTGATTTTAATGAAACAAATAAACGCAAAAAAGAGCTTACTGAAGCAGGTATTGAGCTTTATGACGATGCTAAAGCTAAAATAGCTAAAAAACTTGGTCTTGAATATAATGGTGCTGATTATAGAGTTTTTAAAGAAAGTAATTATTGGTTTCGTCTTAATTTTGTCAAATCTAAGTTTTGGAGAAATAGAAAATATTATTCTTTTGATTTTGCTGATACAATTAGTTCTAAATATAGAGGTTTAACTTTTGAACAAATTGCTGCTATGTGTAAAACTGAAAATGAAATTTTTACTCTTCCTTGCGGACTTAGATATAAAATTAGAATTTATCTTATGAAATATCCAGATAGAAGTATTAATTTTATTAGACATGGAAAACAAAAGATATACCACCATTGAAAGGATTATTGCTAAAATCGATAATGACTTTAATCCTGGAGATAGTGATTGGATACCACGAGTTGCTGCTTGGTGTATTGATGCTATGGAGCAACTTAAAGTTACTCCTACTGTAAGAAAAAGACGTAAACTTACTGTTAGGAATAGATTTGCTAAAAGTGATTGTGATTTAGAATGTACTAATCTTAAAGTATTTGATGAAAATGGTTGTGAAGTTGATGTTATATCTGGCGGTCAACAAAGTCAATGTGGCAATTCCTTTACAGGCAGGGAAGATGAATCTGCTGATGGACACCTTGATTCCAGTGTTACCCCAAGTACTCTTGACAACCATTTAGCTCATAATCAAGATGAATCTATTGGAAGTATTGCTGTAAGAGTTAATAGCAAAGGTTATCCTGCTAGATATAATGTTGTTGATATTGTTGGTAATTATAATTGTGCTAAACATTATATTTTAGTAGATTGTAAAACTATTGAACTTGATTATGATGCTAATTATATTGTTGTCGAATATGATGCTATTAAAACTTATGAAAGTAATAATTATAATACTGAACTTCCTTTCATTCCTAATAATGGTTTGCTTATAGAAGCACTTGGATATTATTGTATTTATAAAATGCTTTGTAGAGGTTATAAGCATCCTGTATTTAATCTTGCTGCTTCTCAATATGGTACTAATCCTTATTATCAATGGAGTATACTTAAAGATAAAGCTAAAGCAAGCATTATTGGTGATAATGTTGATGCTGGAAATGCTTCTAAGTTATTTAGAAGTACATTATTTATAGATACATTTGACCCACGAAATTGATTCTTTGGTACTTTGTTTGACTTGTAGTGAATGATTTTATTAAAAATGTATAACTTATCGTATTTAAGACAAACATTCATTACAGAGCCTAAAATTGATTCAAAATCTACAATAATTTTTATTTATGCCAAATATAAATAAAAAACTTGTTCTTAATAAACACCCGAAAGATTGTGAAGATTTAATTCTTGTTAATGCAAGGAATGTAAAAGTTTCTAATGATTTTAGTTGTTTACAAAGTGAAAATAGTATTTTTCATAATAGAGTCATTGAAAGTTTTATTAATAATAATTTTGGTAATGATTGGAATATTGCTGGAATTATTCCTTGTAATGTAGAATTAATTTTAATAGTTTATAAAGGTGATTCTTTTCCAACAAATGCTTCAATAGTCAGATATAATGAAGATAAAAATTCTTGTGAAATTTCATATAACAAATTTGAATATCACGGAGGAGAAATAAAAGGTACATTTACTTATAATGTACAAAGTAATCTTATACTTTCTATTGCTGAATATAATACTAAGTTTAATATTCCTTTACGAACTATCAATATAGGTAAATTTGGTATAAATGGAGATGATACTGATGTTAATCTTAAAAATGGATTACTTAGTAATGCTCCAGAAGTTTATATTCCAAAACTTGTTAATCAAGAATATACTATTGGAAATGCTTATAAAGGTTGGTATAATTTCTTTATTAGATTTAAAATTAACAAAGTTGATTATACTTCTTGGTTTCATTTAGGTTATCCTATATTTGTTTCTGACCTTATTGAACGAGATATAATTAAATATTATTATTCAGGTTGGATTAATGACCTTCCTGATAGTTCCGGTAAATGGAAACTTTATTTTATGACTGGTTGCTCTGATTATATTTCAGATGATACAGAAATTGCTAATGAAACTGTTACATTTGATATTAGCGGACTTAATAAATCAGAACAACTTGGATATAAATATTATCAAATAGGTTTTATTTGTGCTACAAAAGATTCTCAAAAAGCATTTAAAACTAATGATATAAAAATTAATGTAACAAATTATAAACTTGAAATAAATAATTGTGTTACTTATTCTGTTACTAATCTTATTACAGATAATTATAATTTTTATAACGTAAAGAATATTATTAATTATCAAAATAGACTTTATATTGCTAATTATAATGAAGAAAATATTCCTAATATAGATTTATCAAATGTTATTCTTAGATGGAAACAAGAAAATGTTGTTTATGATGACTATTATAAGCATAGTATTTATTTTGCTGATGAAAAAGGTTGTACTGATATAGAAACAAAAGTTAAAACAAAACAAAATAATACTAATAGAATAATTAAAAGAAGTAATACAATTGATACAAATACTAAACCTAGTTATATTAAATCTGACCATTTTGGTAAAATTAATTTGAATGCTACTGTTTTAACTTTTAAAACAAGTTTATTTAATCAAGGAAGTACTGAGACTGAAACTGCTCATCTTTATAATAGCAATAATGAATTTATTGGAAATATTACTTTAAATTGGACTAGAAATGGATATGGAAGCCAAGGCGGTGGATATATGCAATATGACATTGATGGAATTTATAATGGAGTTCAATATTGGCATGCCCGTGGTTTAACAGCTCTTAATGTTCCAAGTGAAGTTCAATTAACTGTTAGTATTAATAATTTTAAAGAAAATGGAGAAATATCTCCAGATGTTTCTTCTTTAACTTCATTTGATTTTATTAATACAAATAATTCTTATAATAGACGTAAAAAAGAAACTACTCTTATTCCTGGTGAGACCTATGCTTTTTATATTCATTTTGTAAATAAATATGGAGAAGTTTCAAGAGGTTATAAATTACCTAATAATGGTCGAGGTAATTTTAATTTAGTTATTAACAAAAATGGAGATGCTTTATTTAAAGTTCCTTATATTGAATTAAGCAATTTTAAAGATAATATTATTAAACCTAGACTTACTCTTCAAATTGATTTTGGAAATACTTATATTCCTAATGAATATGTAGGATATTTTCTTACATACGAACAATTTGAAAGTACTTGTAAAACTACTGGAGTTCTTACTAAATTTGATTTTTATAATAAAGAACAAAAAGCTACTAAAGTTGCTTCAACCGCTTATACCAGTAAAACTATTGTTAGAAATGAAAATTATAATGCTATTGATTCTGATAATTTAACTACTGTTAAATTTTATAGTAGTGAATTTGATATTACTGATAATCTTGAGCTTAAATATAATAAACTTAGACTTGAAAAGAAAAATTGTTTTGATGTTCAAGATTGGGTTTATGGAGATATTGACGTTGGAGTAACAGATATTTTTATTATTAATCCAGCTGTAGTTAATGCTAAATTTGCTTATAATCTTAATATCCCTGAAAAAGGTGGAACTTCTGTTAATATTGAAATTCCTATTAGTAAATATAACATTAAAGTTGCAGGAGATGCTACTGAAGGTCAAAACGGTTTAGGAACTTGTCTTGAAATTACTTTACCAACTTCTACGATTAAAGAACTTTTTCCTAATGGAGAATATGTTATATATAAAGCAAGTCTTCTTAATGATACTACTGAACTTTATGTTAATGAAAATAAGAATCTTATTAAATTTACTAATATTGAATATTTTGCTGAAGGTAAAGTTAAAGAATTTAAAGAAGGTCTTAATGGGCATTCAACATATAATGATTTTTTAATTTATAATTGGAATAAATTTATATTTGATTCTGGCAAAAATGTTATTCTTAACTATTCATATAATGCTTATTATCCTACTTGGGCTTTTGGAAGTAATTTTCAATTAGATGATAATCTTTTTAAATATTCTCATCCTGCTGCTTATCTTCAACTTGCTGTTTATAAAGATAAAATGCTTGAAGCTAAATCTTTTAAAAATCCTCCTAAAGCTTGTGTTACACAACTTAGTGAAGCAAGTGAAACTGAAGAAAATCAAACTTTTATTTTTGGAAATGGGTGTATTGTAGAACCTTCTGATACTGTTGATTTATTTAAAGAAAAATATTATAATCAAGATGTAAGTAATCCTAAAACTTATACTAATTATGATAAAAATATTTCTTATCTTAATGTTTATAATAAACGTATTTATAGGAGCAATGTTATTCAAGATGAAAGTAATGAAAATGCTTGGAGAACTTTTCCTTTAGAAGGATATAAAGATATTACTGAAAATAAAGGAAATATTACTAATCTTCTTGCAATGGGTACTACTCTTCTTGTTCATACAGAACATTCTTTGTTTATGTTTAATAGAGACAATACTATGAAAACACAAGATAAAGATGTTCAACTTGCAATGCCTGATATATTCGATATTGACTATAAAGAAGTATTTACTTCTACTTTAGGTATTTGTGGATTACAAGATGATAGAGCTTGGGTTGCTGATGATTTTGGTTATATTTTTTATGATAATGATGCTCATAGACTATATCAATTTGGTCAAGGAAAAATTAATAATCTTGATAATGATATTATTCAATGGCTTAATAAATATAAACCTAATAGAGTTAGATTTGCTAATGATAAAATAAGTAATAGACTTCTTATTAGATTTGATTATCGAGATATTACTAAACAAGATAATAAAGTTATAAGCTTTAATTATAAACTTGGTAATTATATTTCTTTCCATGATTATATATTTGAAGAAGGTATTAATACTAAAAACAAACTATATTTCTTTACAGGCAGGAAAGACAATCAACTTAAATCTATTTTTAATATTGATTATTCTAATATTACAAATACTTCTTATAATAATTTTGAAAATTATACTAAACAATTAATTAACAATTCTCAAATTGATATACTCATTTTAGGAACTTATATTACAGATAAAGGTAATTTTACTATTTATGACACAGTTAAATATCTTGAGTATCTTACATATAAACTTTATAAAATAGATAAGTCTAATGAAGATTATATTCAACTGCCTGTAGAGGGATTGAAGCTTCCTTATTCTGGTGATACATTAAGAGTATTTAATCATAACGTTGATACTGGCGTTATTGATATAAAGATTGATACTGAAAAAGCTAAAAATCCTTTTGGTAATTATAAAAAACCTTATTGGGATTTAGATAATTGGAATTTTAGTTATCTTAGGAATAAAGGTTCTCAACACGATGGAAAACAAATTTATGGAGATGTAATGTCTCGACTTTATGGAAATTATTTTATTGCTTCATTTACTTTTAGTGATTCTGAAAGACGTGTTGAGTTTGAAGATTTAAAATATAACGTAACTAAAGATAAAAAATTATGAAAAGAAAAAAGTGTGCTTTAGGAGCACTTGCAATTGGTAGTATTATTAGTGCTTTGGCTTCTGCTATTGGAACAGGTGTTAGTATTTATTCTAATAAGAAAAATGCTGAACGCCAAATAGCAAATCAAAATGAAGCTCAAAATCAGCAAAATGCTATTCAACAACAACAAAATATTCAAGCCAATCTTAGCAATCGTGATTATATTGCTGACTATCAAAATAAAATTATTATTCCTACTCAAAATACTTCTCAAATGAGATGTGGAGGTAAAAGAAAAGTTCTTGGCGGTATTAATGCTAAAAGAGATGCTAATAAAGAATATTTTGACCGAATCCAAATGTATAAACTTGGCGGCTACTTAATGCGTTAATTTCGGTTTGTTGGCTATTTGTTTAGGCTCTGATTAAGTTTTAGTTTGATTATGATAGATTACTTATACATAATACAAATTAAGCTCACAGAGCCTAAAAATCGAGTAAAATATATAAAAATTTTTAATTTTAATGTCTAAATCTAAAAGAACAAATATACCTAATGTTATATCTGGTGGTATAGCCACTCCATTAGGAAACAATATGTATTTAATGATTGGTAGAACTCACGAACAAGGAGGTATTGATATTGGTAATACTAAAAGAGGTCTTGAAGTAGAAAACGGTGAAGTTCTTAAAGCCAATAAAAAGTCTGTTAAAGTGTTTAGTGCTAAACCTATTCTTAATGGAAATAGTCCTGCTGAATTAGTTATTAAAGGAATTAATCCTGAAAATGTTTTTAATGCTCAAGAAAAATTTAAAGATAAAAATCATCTTAAAGATGACGGAACTAGTGCTAGACTTGGACGTTTTAGTAGGGTTAAGCAGAATGATAGTCCTACTAAAGAAGTTAGTAGTGGATATGAAGATTATGTAAATAAAACTATAAGTAAACATGGTTCTACTTCTAATAGTAAAAAATATTATATACCGTATCTTTATGATAAAGAAATAAAAGTTCGCGGTGCTGGAAGAATGTCTTCTAATATGCTTGATTCTATTGCTGTAAATGCTAATAAAGCTAAAATTCCTTTTAATGAAGCACTAGGTCTTGCTATTCAAGAAACTCATGGTGGAGCTATGCCAACTATTGCTGTTCCTGCTGGTATGGATAAAGACAAAGTTAGAGCTCACTTTAATATGTCTTATGCAAGAAATTATGGTGGCATTCCTGCTGAATATCTTATTAATGATTATGAATATCACAATAAAGGTTATAAGGGAAGTAAAAATAATGATTTAACTAATATTGAATCTCCTCTTCAACACGGTTTTACTATGTATAAAAGAGGTCTTTATAATCCTGGTGATAAAAATCATTATAATGATGTTAGAGCTGCTGGTAATAAAGCTGTGTCTAGTCCAGATGTTCAAAAATGGATTCAAGAAAATGGTAAAAAATATAATATTAAACGTATGGGAGGTTTAAATAGAAAACAAGATTATGGTTCTAAAAGAAAACCTTATCCTACTGTAAATTCTTCTGATTTTGCTGGAGGAAATAGAAGTTATCCTATTCCTACAAAAGCTGATGCTATTGATGCTTTAAGACTTGCAGGACTTCATGGAAGAAATGATGTTAAAGCTAAAGTTTATGCTAAATATCCAAGTCTTAAAAAAGCTCCTTTTGGCACAAAATATCCTTATGAAAATGATATTTTAATTGGAGTTAATACTGATAATTTAAATAGTGTTAAAAGTCCTATTTATACTAAATATATTATTGATGAAAATAGGAATAGAAAATCTTATCCCAATCAAGTTGATATTAAACCTCTTAGTGTAATTAATGGTAAACTTATTCCAACAGATAGAAGTCTTCCTAATTTACAAAAGCTTCCTATTGATAATTTAACAACCCAATCTTCTATTGTTGGAGGAAATACAATTAAACCAACTTTTCCTACTGGTTCTATTATTGAAAATTATAAACCGACTGATAATAAATTAATTCCTAGACTTAAAACTTTAAATAATCTAGATACTACTCGTAATATTGGCTTGCTTAAGAGAAATCTTAATTTAGAGAATATTCCTAAATTAAATTCTTTACCAACAGATAGTCTTATAGTTCCTCAAAATCAAAGTAATATTATTAGATTTAATGGATATAATACAGGAAATACTGCAAAAGATATAATAACTATTGGTAAAGTTAAAGCTAACAATTCCTCTACGGGCGGGCAACCTAAAGCTGCTTCTGGCTTTAGTATCGGTTCTGATTTAATTAGAGGTGTTGCTGACTTAGCTGGTTCTATTACTTCTTATAAGATTAATAAAGATATGATTGATAGAATGAAAGTTAACAATTATGTTCCTTATCAAAGATATAAACTTAAAACTAATTATAATATTAATCCTCAACTTGATTCTTCTCGTGAGCAAATTAATGCTATGATTGACGAAAGTAAACATAATACTGCAAGTTCTAGAACTGATTTAGCAAGAAGGCAGCGATATAGAAATCTTGGTATAAGAAATACTAATGAACTTTATGGGCAAAAAGAGAATATTGAAACTCAATTAATTAATCAAGATATTCTTAATGCTCAAAGAACTTCTCAACAAAATACTCAGCTTGTTAATGATTATCTTAGACGGAAAGCCGAAATGGATAATAAACTTGCAGAGCTTAATGCTGAAAACAAAGTTAGTCTTGCACAAAATGCTACTGGAGTTGTTGGAGATTATTTTGATAGACGAGAAACAAGAAATAGAGAAGCTCTTGATAGAGCAGTAATTGCTGCTTCTAATCCTAATGCAATTTCTTATATGGATAATGAAGTTCCTAAACTTGCAAGACAGTTTGGTTATCGTCCTTTAAGTTTTAATTTTGGTAGATTTAGAAAGAATAAATAATATGCTTACATATAAACTTCAAAATAGACCTATTCAGCCAAGTTATACTCTTGATGTTATGGCAAAAGGGTATTCGACTATGGAACAAGGTCATCAACAAGCTATTGATACTGCAAGTAAACTTAAAACTGCTGTTGCTAATCTTCCAATGAATGCTGCGGAAGATGGTTATAAGCAAGCACTTCTTAATAGTATAAATAAAACTATTGAAGATAATACTTTATATGGTAATTCATATGCAGCTCTTGATGATATAGTTAAACAATCTGGAGATATAAGTTCTAATCCAGGAGTTCTTGGAAGAATTAAAGCTCAACAAGAATATTCTACTTATAATGCTAAAATTGATGCTCGTAATGATATTTCTGATGATGTTAAGAGATATAGTAAAGCTATGAATCCGTATTATTATAAAGATAAACTTGATGATAAAGGAAATGTTATTGGAGGAAGTGAATGGAAACCTACATTTAATCCAGTTAAATCTTATGATTTAAATGATATATTTGCAAGAGCTTTACAATATATCAAACCAGACCAAGGTAGTTATGAAAGAACTCAGTTTATTGATGCCAACGGTAATGTTACTTCTAAATATACTCCTGGAAGTTCAGTAGCAAGATATAATACTCTTACTCAATCTTGGGAAAAACTTTCTGAAGATAAAATTAAAACTGCTGTTACAGCTGTTATGAATGCTAATCCTGCAATTGCTGCTAGTCTTCATCAAGATTATGATGTTGAAAAATGGAAATATGATAATAAAGAAGCTACTTCTGGTTATCTTAATAAAGATGGAAGTCAAAAAACTTTTGCTCAATATCTTGAAGATAAAATAGCTCCTTTTGCTAGAGCAGCTGCTTATAATAAAACTATTTCTAAAAATAATTATAATGATGCTATTCTTAATAAAATAATGGCTTCTAATATTGAAAAACAAAAAGCTGTTGCTTCTGGTGGAGGAAATGAAACTATAAGTTTAATGCAAGCTGTTCAAAATGCTCCTGATTATCAAGGAGGAAATATTGTTCTTGAAGATACTTCTCGTCCGGATAATATAGTTCGTAGTTCTCAATTAGATGCTATTGTTAAAGATGCTCTTACTGAAGCAACTGGAGATGCTTCTTTTGCAGATGGAAAATATAATGGTAAAAATATAGATGAAGCTCTTAAATATCTTCAAAGTCGACCAGAATCTAAAGAAAGAAATCGTGCTATCGGTAGACTCAATCAAGCAAAAATGGATTTTGCTGATGTAATGAAAACTCAAGAAATTATTTCTGCTAATATTAATAATGAAGATACTGAAGCAATACTTAGAGTCTATGATGCTATTAAAAACAATCTGCCTTTAGATGAATCTGTATATGGAGATAATGAAAAAGCTAAAGCTATTGCTGATAAACAAAATGCAATTTATGCAAATGCTTTTGGCAATCATAAAAATCTTGCATTTGGAACTAAAAAAGAAGCTGAATTTAATGCTGTTATAAATATTCTTAGTAATGGAGAAGGAGAAAAAGCTCTTGAAAGACAAGGTTATGAAATTACTACTGACAATAATGGAAGAAAATATATAAATATTCCTGCTGATAAAAAATATAAAGCAAGAGAATTATTTAATGCTGTTAAACAAGTTCAAGGAAGTAATTGGTTTGGAAATTTATTTGGTATTTCTAAAAAGCATAATGTATATTGGAATGATGATGGAAATTATGAACTTGCTGGACAAAGAGACCCTGTTAATGGAAATTTCATAAGTATTACTCCTCAAGATATAGCTAAAGATACTAATTTAAATTCTGCTGAAAAGAAAATTGCTCCTTATGTTCAAAAAGATAATTTTATTTATCCTACTAAAAATATTAAAGGTGGCACAAGTTTTCAAGTTAGTGGATATGCTACTGAAAGAGCTGCTATTGATGCAGGGGATACAAAAGCTCTTACTTTTGCAAATAAAGTTATAAAATCGGAAGATGAAAGAATTTTTGGTGCTTTAAGAGATATTGGTCTAACTAATACTAATGTTGAGATATTTGATTCTGAACAAAATAAATTTGTTAAACCTTCTCGTAAAGAACTTAAAGAAATTCAAGATTTTATTCAAACATATAATGGAAACGATTCTAATAAGACGTTTGAAGCTAATACTCAATTTGCTGCTGGGAAATATAATCATCTTTATACAATAACTGAGAAAAATAAAGATAAAGTTACATCTTATCGTTTTACTATTAGAGGTGGAGAAGATGACCCTGTTTATAAAGCTCTTAATAATAGTTATAGTTCTATTGCAGAAAATGAACTTATTATGGCTAATAATAATGGGGAAAAAGCTTTAAGTATTGGTTATATGTTTGATTATGATAATAGTGGAGACCAAAATTTTATGCTTATTCCTAATCAAAATAATACTTTTTCTATTATAGACCAAAATAATCAAAAATATGGTGATATAAGTATGGAGAATGCTATTGCTTTAAGAGCTACTTATAGCCAACTTAAAGATTCTAGAAATAGTTCTGATTCTGTTAGATTAGGAGCTATACAAGATTATATTGCTAAAAATATAATTATCTTTGGTGGAATTAAAAATATTGATGATATTATTGCAGAAGCAATTTCTATTAATGGAGAAATTCCTACCGAAGAAGAAGTCAATGGATATAAACAATTATTTGGTATTAAATAAATTATGCCTACACTTCTCGAAAGATTAAAAAATAATAGTAGTAGTAAAGATACAATTAACGGTATTGATAAGGAGGAGCTTTTAGCTTCTCCTTTAACTGCTACTAATGATGAAGAAATAAGTCGTATAACTACTGCTCCTAAAGTTTCTGGTTCTGCTGCTGAAACCAATGCTGATTTTAGAATGTCTGAAAAAGATTATGATAAATATACTGAATATGGAGCTATTCCAGGTATTGGAGTTACAGAAGAAGATTTAAATAGAGAACGTGCGAAAAATCAAAGTGCTCTTGAACAATTTGGTAGATTTGCTGGTCAACTTGCTATATCTGAAGTTCTTTTAGGTACTTTTAGAGGTTTTAGTGATTTATTTGATTCTGCCGTTAATTTGGCTGGATTTAGTAAAGATAATGATTTTACAAATCCATTGTCTGAGGCTCTTGCTAATGCTCAAGATGCTGTTAGAGAAGATTGGGAAATTTATAGAAAAGAACCTGATAAAAATTTTGCTTTTAATGATTTTGGTTGGTATATGAACGGACTTGTGTCTATGGGTTCTACCCTTAGTTTGCTTATACCTTCTGCTAGTATTGCTAAAGGAGCTTCTTGGTTAGGAAAACTTACTAAACTTAATAAAGTCGGAAATAAAGTTGCAAGGGTAGCAGCTAAAGGACTTAAAGCAGTTGGTGTAACAGATAAAGTTGCTCGAACTACTACTAAAATTAAACAAGGTGCTGAAGTCGGTTCTATGGCTCTTATGAATAGAATTGGTGAAAATTATATTGAAGCTCGTGATGTTTATACTTCTGTATTAGATAGTATGAATAATGAACTATCTAATATGTCCGATAACGACTATAAAACTTTTATTGAAAATAATCCTCAATTTGCAGAACTTTCTAAAGAAGAAATTGCTAAAAAAATTGCTTCTGAAGCTGGTAATAATACTTATGTTAACGATATGTATTTACTCGCTATGGATATTCCTCAATTTAAAGCTATTTCTAATATTTGGAAAGGTATAGAAAATAAAGCTCTTACAGGTGCTGTTAGAAAAGCTCAAGCAGAATCTATTATTAATCTTGCAAAAAAGACTGGTGCAGTTATTGATGAAAAAGCTGTTGAGAAAAATCTTAAAAATAAATTTTTAAAAGGTCTTGCTACTGATATTAAAAATCCATTAAATTCTTGGAGAGTTCTTGAACTTGGTGAAGGTATAGAAGAAGGTTGGCAAGGTATTCAACAACAACGTGGAGAAGAACTTGTTAATATTTATACAGACCCTAATTATACTGCTAAAACTGCTGCTGATTATTTAACTGATGGAAGTATTTGGGACCAAGCATTTTGGGGAGTTATAGGTGGAATTGGATTTAAAATTGCTGGAGGAGGTCTTGGAAAATTTTATAATCGTCTTGAAAATAATTATAAAAAGAAAGCTGGTAAAATAACTCAAGAACAGTATGATGCTCTTGAATTAGGTGAAAATGTTGCTCGTGTTAATGATATTAATAATCGTTTTAATTTAATGAATAATTATGTTGAGCAAATGAGACAAATTGCTGAACATAAAAATCCTTTTGAGACTAAAGAAGGTTCTAATGAACTTGCTGATACAATTAGTGAAGAACAAGAAAATAGACTTAGAAAACAAGCTACTGATAATTTTGTTACTGATATTGCAATTAATGCTGCTGAAAACGGTAACTATGATTTGCTTAAAGAATTTGTTTCAAGTAAAGAGTTTAATAAATATTATGAACAAGAAGGTATTCAAATAGATTCTCAACTTGAACAAAGTCTTATTAAAACTATGGATAAAGTTGTTGAAAGATATAATCAAAATCTTTTTGATTTTATTGATAACACCGATATAGTAAATAATGATATTGCAAGAATAGCCGCTAAAAGTCTTACAAGACTTCAAAATAAAGTTGATAGAATCAGAGAAGAAAAAACTCAACTTGATATAGATTCTGATATTGTTTCTGAAACAGAATTATTAAATCAAAGTCTTGATGATATAATTAATGAAAATCTTATTGCCATTGACAGACAAATTACTGATTTAAATTCTAAACGAGGTAAAATTGATACTAATGGAAGAGCATTATCTGAAGCCGGTTATCAATCAAGACTTAAAGAACTTAATGAAGCAAAAGAGGGTCTTTTAAATCTTGCTGCTCAAAACACTATTGGAGATTTTCAAGCATACATTAAAGGTTCTGGTATTAAAATTAATCAAGAAACTATTGACGAAATTCAAGTTAAGTTTGAAGAACTTTATAAGCCTAAAGTTTTTGAAGCAGGAACTTATACTAACGAACAATTAAGAAAAGCTTTTGCTCGTGCTAATCTTTATGTTGATGATGCTATATATTCTTCTTGGATTCCTAAAGGTAAAAAAGAATTACAAAAGTATTTTGAAGATATAGAAAGTCAAGTTGTTACTAATGCAGCATCTCGTTATGGAGATTCATTAAACAGAGTTATTGATTATATCGGTAGAGCAGAAGATACTGAAAAAGCTATTAATGATTTACTTAATGACACTAATATTTCTCGTAGGCTTCATAATGATATGCTTACTCTTAAAATTGGTGCTAATAACAGAGAAACAATTAATAGTTTATTTGATATGGCTGTTCAAGCCAAACTTGATAGACAAGCACAAAATGAAGCTAATGAAAATAGAGTGGAGAATGATGGAATAGAAACTAATTCCTCTACGGGCAGGACAGATGAATCTGTTCTTACTGTTCCAACTACTTCTGAAGAAATTAGAACTCCTCCAGGAGAAGTTAATGTTCCAGAAACAACTCCTATAAGTTCCCCTATAAAGGAAGAACAATCAGATGAAGTTATTAATAATACTTCTGAAAGTATTGAATATGTTTCTGAAGAAAATCAAATTGCTCCTGAGCCAGTTATTGATGAAAATGAAGTTGAATCTAAGCCTACTGCTGAAGAAGAAAAAGTTCTTACTGAAGAAGCTGAAATGTTTGGTAATACTAAACTTGATATAAAAGAAGCTGCTTATCAAAGTTCTTTTAATATTCTTATTAAACATAAAGAACTTTATGAAAATCTTTTAAATTATCCTAACGATAATGTAGCTCGTCAAAGTTTTATTGATGCTATTATTTCTGATTTAGTTAGTCAAGGTTATGATAAGGCTGAAGCAGAAATAGAAGCTCCTATTGCTCTTTCAAGAACAATGTACTACATTCAACAAAGAGCTGAAGCAGTTAATTCTAAAGCCGCAAATAAAGTAATTCCTGCTCTTAAACAAATAATTGCTAATCTTGAAACAATTATTCATCAAGGTAATCTTGATGTTACAAGCAATAGAAATTTTAGTAGATTCGATGAAATTAATGATGAGGATTCTATTAAAAAATTAATTGAAGATACTTTTAAAGAATATCTTAACACTGTTGGTAGAAATCATATTATCAAAAACGGTAAAGAACTTACTGTAATTGATATGAAAGATGTTATTAATTATTTTTATCAACAGATGAGAAAAAATGAAACTGATGTTGCTAAACAAATTACTCTTGATGATTTTCTTACTGTTCTTGAAGGTCTTAGAAAAATTGCAAGATTTCAATTTACGATAGGAGAAAATGTTAAAACTAAAATTAGTTTTGCCCATACTGAATCTTTAGGATATTCTTTTAGAAATATAGAATATCTTAATAATTCTACTTCTAAGATACTTGATGATTTATATAATGCAGCAACTTCAGTTGAAATTTCTGAAAACAGTTTGCATATTCAAGTTGGGCAAAATGCTACTAAAAGTCCAACTACTATTAGAAAATCTATTGGACAGAAAATTTTTGTTAAAAAAACTGAACGTTGGATTGGAGCTAAAAAAGACCCAGCTTCTCTTAGTTTTGTTGATGAAGAAAGTAATGAAATTGGATTTATAGATACTGTTAATAGAAGTGCCGATGGCAATACTTATCGTAGAAAAGGTGAATACGGATTTAGACCAGAAGTAACTAAAACTAAAGAAGGTATTGAAAGTAATATTGATGGCTTTATTTATGAACTTATTCAAAGAAGCAATAAAGATTATCAAAAACTTTTTGATTTTATTGCTAATCCTAATACTTATTTACAAGGAGATGCTCTTTACGATTATTGTTTAGAACTTTTAAATAGTCCAATAATTAAACCTTTTATTGAAGATGGAACTTTTGGTGTTCTTGACATTAATACTAAAAATAAATCTCCTCAAGGAAAAAATGAATTAATTAATAAAGTTAAAAAACGCATTATTTCTCCTCTTAATGGTATAATTTTTTATAATTATAGAAGCCAAAATAACAAAGTATCTTTAGATAAAGAATCATTATATCTTTCTTATTACAATTATATTCAATCTGTTTGGAACAATTATAATAGAACTTATGATTTACAAACTCAATTAGAAGATAATGGTAAAGTTGATTATGAAATCACTCTTCAATCTCTTGATAGTTCTGAATTAGAATGGCTTTATGATAGTAGTAAACAAAATGATATTGGAAATTTAGGTTTAGGTAAAGCTGTCAGAGAAAAATCTTTAAATGGTAAAACTAGACATCCTGTTATTATGTTTACAAATGTTACTGAAGGTGTTGATGAAAATGGAAATCATTATAATAATCCTGCTACTTTTATGCCAGGTAGTTATGGAATGGTTTTAGAAAATAAAAATGGAAGTCCTATTGTTGCTTTGTTTAATGGTACTAATAAAGTCGCTCAATCAAAAGAACTTTACAAAGGTGTTTATAATGAACTTACAAAAATAGTTAATGATTATTTTGCTAAGAAAAATAAGTCATCTATTGATTTCGATAATCTTTATAATCAATTAAGTTCTATTTTTAGTTATGGAAGTAATTCTATATTTAAAGGGATTATTATTAGTAAAGATTCAACTGGTGTTCATTTACTTAGACAATATAAAAATAAACAAGGTATAGTTAAATATGAACGTATTATTACTTTTAAAAAATTTGCTGATGTAACTTATGATTCCAAAAAGAAAGAACTTGTTGATTCTAAAGGTAAAATAGTTCTTCCACAAGATGAAGCTTCTCATTATACTAATCAAATTATATTTTATGGTAAAAATAAAAAGATTAATGCTCGTAATAAAAATGAATCTGTTTCTACAGGATTAAATCTTGTTGAAGAAATTATTGCTGAAAATCTTGAATTTAATATGGCTAATTTTGCTTTTAAAGATATTGGTACAAATAAGCAACTTAGCCAATATGTAACAAGAAATGCTAATGGAAGCATTCAAGTTAATATAGGTGGATTTAATCATCTTTATGAATCTTATTCTGATTTTCTTGTTAGTAATAATGCTGTTACTACAAGTCATATGAGAAGAGGTTCTCAAGGTACTGTTGCTAAACCTTATAATTTTAATTCTTTATTTGTTAAACTTGAAAAAATTACTCCTCCTAAAATTAATGAAAGCCATCTTCAACAATCAAAAACTACTGCTAAAAAAATTGTTGAAGTTAAACAAAAGAAATCAATTACTTCTAATGAACTTCTTGATGCTTTTAAAGATGAGCTTAATTCTATTGGAATTGATTTAGATAAAATTAAAGAACTTAATCAAAAATTTATTGATGCTCGTTTTGATGGTGGGTTTATTCCAAATGAAGTTCTTATTAGGCCAAGAAGTAATGTTTATGGAGGATATATTACTAAAGGTAAAAAAGAAGAAAAAGGTAAAATTTTTATTGGTAAACTTGGCTTAGACCAAATTCAAAATAAACCTAAAAATCTTCTTCGTGAGCTTATTCATGAACAAATGCATAGAGTTACTGATAAAACTGATTTCTTTAAAGATAAAGAAAAAGTTATTTCTTTAGTTAATACATTTAATGAGTTTAAAAAATCTCTTGAAACATATGATGGAGCTTATGCTGAAATATTAAGAAATTTTGCAGATAACTTTAGTAAAACTTATACAACTGATATTCAAATAGCTAAAGAATGGGTTTCCGAAGTATTTAGTCAAAGTGTTCTTATGCAATATCTTAATACTATTCCTGTTGGTAAAGAAACTGCTACTGAATATAAAGAAGAGCATAAATCTCTTCTTCAAAAAATTATAGATGCAATACTCGATATATTTGGTATTGATAAATCAAAAAATAATACTATATTTACAGAAATATATGATATTCTTGGTGATGATACTGGTAGTACTCTTGACTTTACAAGTAGTATTCAACAAGAAGAAGATACCGGCAGTCTGCCCGTAGAGGAATTGGCAGAAGAATCAACTGATACTATAAGAGAAGATAATGAAATTAAAGAAGAATCTAATACTATTCAAGATAATGCTGAAAAACAACAAGAAGAACAATCTGATATAGATGATTTTCTTTCTGGTTTTACAGATGAAGAATTAACTTCTGAAGCTGAATCAACTACTGATGAAACAGATGATTCTGATATAACAGATAATCCTTTTACTATTAAAGATGATGAAGATTTTTCTATGTTTGATGAACTTACTGATTCAAATGATATTGCTGCTGAAGTTTATGCTGCAAATCCAAATGTTAGCTTGAATGGTATTTCTCGAATATCAACAATGAGTGATTATGTAAATAGATTCGAGGTTGCTGATAGGCACTTAATTCAATCACAAATCGATTCTAATGAATTAAATTTCCGTTGTCGATAAGTTACTCATATTTAGAAAATATTGCAGATAGAGAGCCTTATTTTAGTTCAAAATCTGCAATATTTTTTAATTTTCAAAGTCCATATTAATTGAGATTTTATTGGTGAAACTTAAAATTCATTTATTATGCCAACTTGTTCAATTTTTTCATTCACAATCAATGGTGATAAGTCAGGTAGAATTGCCAGACTTATTAATAACACTGAAGGTCTCAGTGTTAAAGACAAACAAGTACTTGCTGGAAGTATTAATGAAGATGGTACTTCGGGTGCGTTTGTTGAATGGCTCGTTGCTAATGATGAAACATTAGCGGCGGGCTTTAATATTTTTACTGATAAATATGACGGAAATCGTCTTAAAAGTAAATTTAAAACTTATATTCAAATTACACACCCAAGTGTAAGTAGAATGTCATCAAGTACTCAACTTGATACTAAAAATGGCTTTCTTACTACTACTGCTAAAAAAGAAGCTCTCCATCATACAGCTGATGTTTTAAGAGAAAAATATATTACTAATCTTACTAAACAAGGTAAAAAACAAACTCTTAAAGAAGCGTATGAAGATGCTATTGCTGAAATGAGAAAAGAAGCTCGTAATCAAGCTAAAATTATTTATGAGCAAACTAATGTTGAAAATAAAGATTTGGCTAAAAGAATTAAATTAGCTAAAGATTTAGAAAAATTATATTCTGAAAGAAAAACTGAGCTTAATCCTAAAATTGAAAAACTTAATACTCTTATAGAAAAATATACTGATAATAAAGATAAACTTAATTCTATTAAAGATGAAAATACTAAAATAAAATTTAATAACGCTCTTAATAGTCTTAAAAAGCAAATTAAAGAACTTAAAATAGAAATAGCTCCTATTGATGCTGAAGTTAAATCTTTAAGAGGACAATGGTTTGATTCTCTTTATAATCTTCTCGAATATGGTAATGAACAACAACATAATTTTCTTGCTTTAGTTAAAAATATTAATTCTACTACTTGGCTTAACGATGCTATTTTAAGTTCTGGTATCTATGAACTTAAACAAATATTTGATAAAGAATTTGGACAACTTGCTAAATCAGACGCTCAAGTTATTACAGAATCCGATAATATTGATTCAGAATTAAATTTTGATGATGAAGATTCAATAGATAATATGGCTAAAGAATGGGAACATTCTCAACCAAGTAGTTGGACTAAACAATTTAGTAGTGGAATAAAAATGTATCTTGGTTCTTTTTATCAACTTGAAGAACCAATTAAAGACGAACAAGAACCTATGTATTCTTATAATACTTCTCTTGGTACTAAAATTTCTATTCCTTATCAAGTTGTTATTAATCAATTAATGGCTCATGCAAGTTTCGGTTCTGTTTATGATTTTATTCAAAGCGTAGAAAGACTTTCTCAAACTAATCCAAGTCTTTATGGTCTTAGCCAAATGGTTAAGAATATGAAAGATGATATTACTTTTGCAAGACTTATTTTTACTGAACTTAAACAACCTATCATTAATAAATGTATTGCTTATATTGCAGAGCAAAATAGATTCGACCAAAATAATAAAGATAATAATTCTTCTGTAAATCTTTATTTCAACTTAAGAAATAATTTTCTTTCTACTTATATTGATTCATACAATCCTTATGATGAAAATAAAATTACAGAACTTACTGCTTTGGCTAAAGAAATGATTAATAAGCCTAAACTTGTTCTTGAAAAGATTTGGAGTAATAATAAATTTATTATTCCAATAACTGATTATCTTACTAAATTTTTTCCTGGAATAGATATTAAGTCTATTAAAAGAAGTCTTTATAATATGTCATTAATAGATAGAGCTAAAAAAGTTAATGAAATACTTAATGCTATATCTAAATTTAATGCAGGAGTAACTACTACTTTTGAAAGTAAACAAAAAGAAAATACAAGATTTGCTTCTGAAATGAGTAAATATAATAAACTTATTGAGGAGTTAGCAGATTCTTCTATTCATATTGAAAAACCAATTTATAATAATAGTAATATAACAACTACTGCTGCTGAGGCTGGCTTATTTGATATTACAAAAGCTATTAAAGATTTAATTCCAACTACTGCTAATCTTAATGCTCAAAACGCTAAAGGAAATTCAAGTAGTAACCTTTTAAGAAACAATTGGCTTACTAATTTTATTGAACAAATTAGATATACAGAAATAGATAAAAACGGTTATCTTAGTAATAAAGGAATTGAACTTTTAAAACAATATATTACTAAAGACGCTGATGCTAATGGCAATCCGAAATATTATCGTTATAGTAATATTTTATTTGGAATTAATGATGGAAGCAAACAAATAGTCAAAGGTTTATTTACTAAAGATAGAGCTGGCATTAAAGCAAATATGGATATTATTAATGCGTTCGATATTGCTTTATTTGATGGCGTTAGAAGTGTTGCTGAACAAGATGGAACTGTTTATCAACAAATGGCTAAGCCTGATTATTTTCTTGCTAATATGTATGCTTTTAAAGCAGCTATTAATTATAAAAACAATAGTAACCCAGAAATATTAAAGGATTCAAATAGTAAACAAAATAATTTTACTAATATATTTATGAGAATCCCTTCTGATGCTTCTAATATATTTACAGTTCAAATGCCTATTATTCCTACAAATAATATTTTTATTACTGATGAAGTAGGACTTAATTCTGATATTTTTAATAAATATTTAGCTAATCTTAGTGATAAAGTTAATCAAGAACTTATTAAAGACAAACTTCTTAATAAAATTTCAAAAACTGAATTGCTTACTAAAGATAATGCTAAACAATTTTTAAATATTATTAAAAATAATGGAATTAAAGAAGAATTTAATTTTCCTTTTAGTAAAGCAATTAAACAAGGTAAAGATTATTATCTTCCTTTTGGAATTGATATGGGAGAAACTCAAGATAGAGTTATTATTTATCTTAAAGCAAAAAAAGTTGGAGATGCTACTGGAAAAACAAGAAATATATTTAAAGAAGCTACTATTAGTTCTATAACTTCAGACAATAAAGTTAATCCTTTAAATATTATTCTTAATTATTTTGTTAGACAACCAGAATCTTATACTCTTTTACAATCAGAATTTCCTAATCGTACAAGTTATAATTTTAGTTCAGCTGTTCATATTGGACTTCGTAATAATGTTCTTGGAGAACTTCAAAATTTTATTACTCAAGTGATGAATGTTTTTGATGATAAGTTTAATCTTAAAACAAATACTAAAAATCTTTATGATACTTATCATCTTAGAAAAGACGGAAAACTTATTAAAAAAGTTAATAATCATCTTGAATTAGCTGGTAGAGCATTTACTTTTGGAAAACTATTTAATATTAACGGAATTGATTATGGTCGTAAGATTATAGAATCATTATCCCTTTACGGGGAGGGTGCTAATAATCAAACCATAAACAATCCTTTGTTTATTGAAGAAAATGGAACTCTTCATATCAATCCTAATCATTCATTGATTAAATTTGTTCAAACAAATAAAGATAACAAAACTTTAATATTTGATGAGCAAAAAGTAAATGAAATTATTAATCCTATTATACAAGAATGGGTAAAAGCTTATGATAATTATATTCAAGCTCAATCTAAAGAGTTTATTGATATTCTTCCTGCTGATATAAATCAAGACACTATTAAAGCTGCTATTTATAATATGACTCTTGATTATATGTCATTTGATGACATATTTGAGGGTTCTGATAAATTTTATAAAGATGCGCAAACTTTTCTTAAGAGAGCTAAAGAGACTCAAATGGGAGGTAAAGTTTTTAGTGGGTTTGATTTTGGAAAAGAAATTGGAGGTGAAATTACAGAAGTTACTGATAGAAATGGAAATAAAGAAGAAATTCTTTTAACTAATGATAAAGGTGAAAAAGTTTCTATTAGTAGAAATCTTATGACTCCTAACGGTCTTACTAAAGTTGATAAAACTTATGCCCAAAATGGATTTAGAGCTGTTACTATTTATAATACTATTAATTCTTATGATAAAGTTGAAGAACAAAGAAAACAAATTTATCGTGAAAGAATTAGAAGAAGTATTGCTAATAGAGCTAAAGAACTTTATTTAGATAAAACTGCTGAAGAGATTTATAAAATGTCTATTGAAGAATTTAATGAATATTATAAATCTCTTGATAATCAATATATTAATGCTGCTAAATCTCAAATTGAAAAAGAAGCTAATGCTACTGCCGAATACATTACTAAAGGTTATGAAGCTGTTGCAAAAGTAAATGATGCTCAATCTTTTATTACTCTTGATGAATTTATTCGTCGTAGATATTATGATGGTACTATTAATGATTATAAAGATTTGCTTTGGAAGCTTATTGATGAAAATTATGAGTTAACAGGCGATGAGCTTAATGAAATTAATGCTCGTATTCAGCCTCAAAAAAATGTTTATTATGATATTGCTTATGATTCTGTTAATCAAGTTTATTATCCAAGACAAATAAAGAATGCTGAATTTGTAATAATACCAAAATTACTTCCTAAAGGTTCAGATTTAGATTATATTTATCGTCTAATGGTTGATAATGATATAGCACAATTAAATACTAAAGAAACATCAAAAGCTGCAAATAAAAATGTTTTAACATTATGGGATAATAATGGAAATTTACAACTTGATTCTTTTACTGAAGCTATTAAAGATAATACTAATGTAGAAAATTATTATTATAGAAATCTTTATAAACAACAAGATGTTATCGACCATATGGTTGATGAAGAAAATAAAGCTGGTATTCAAATTATGAAGAAGATTCAAGATAATCTTAATAGTGGTAATCCATCTGTTAAGAAATCTGTAAATAATCTTCAAACAGCTTTTTCTGCTAATATTAAAAATAGTTTTAATCAACTTCTTTTTAATATAGGTCTTGAATTTGTTGATAATAAAATTCAAAATAGATTCTATAAAACTACTGATGAAAATGGTAATCCACTTACTACTTCTCAAATAGAATTTAATAAGTACAATATTAATTTTAAAGATTTTTATCGTAGAGCAAGAGTTGAAGCTGAACGTCTTGGTATGGATAGTAATTTTATTGAATATATTACTCCAAACGAAGATGGCTCTGTAGATATGCCTAATTTTATGAATAACGTTTCAAGCAAACTTGAAAGTATTGCTCAAGCAATGTTTAATAAATCTATTACTAGACAAACTCTTCCTGGTTGGCATGCTGCTCAAGTAACTGGAGTCGGTTATTCAAATAAACTTCAATATCGTCCTACTACTTATAATGAAGATGGAACCGTTAAAGAAACAGGTTATATGGAAGTTTATCTTCCACGTTGGAGTAAACTTATTCCTAAATGGACTAAAGATAATGCAGAAGGGCTTTCTAAAGAAGAGTTTGATAAGCGTCTTCTTGCTAAAATGGAATCAGAAGGTCTTGATATTCATATTGGTTATCGTATTCCAACTGAAGGTAAACAATCAGTTTCTGTTCTTAAAATAAAAGGATTTGTTGATTCTGCTTATGGCTCTACTATAATAGTAGCTGATGAATGGGTTAGACAAACTGGTTCTGACTTTGATATTGATACTATTTATGGTATTTCTTATGAAATGTATAAAGATTCAGAAGGTAATCTTCATAAAATTGAATATAAAGAGCCAGCTAATGAAGCGGAATGGGCAAAAGGATATATTGCTTATATTAAAGATATTCTTAATAATAGTAAATCTGATGAAAAAAATATTATTAAAGCTAAAGAAATAGCTAAAGGGCCATTTATTAATGATAAAGGAAAACCAAGTCTTTTAGTTCAATTAAAAGCATTTAATAAACTTTCTAAAGAAATTCATCTTCCATCATTTAATGAATATCAAAATCTTCCTATTGAAGAAAGAATGACTACTGCTGAAAGAAATAATTATATTCTTGACCAAATGGTTAATATTATGCAAGATGTTTCTTCTTATGAAGAAAATCAAGCTCGTTCTAATTTTGATGATATTACTGAAGCTAAATCTGAACTTGAAGATATAATTGGAGTTTCTGCAAAAAGTTATTCTTCTTATAATCCTTTTGACCAATTTAGATTTATGCAAAATGCTATTGATGGAAAACAACTTAAAGCAGCTTCTGTTAATAGAGATACATTTAATTCTGTTAATAATATTCTTAGAACTCAAATTAAACATGGAATAATTGTAGATTATAAACTTGGAGAAGATTATGATTTAGCTACTATTAAAGAAGCATATGGCGATAAAGTAGAAGTTTATGAAAAAAATGGAATTACTTATGCAAGAGTTTATCATAATAGACTTGGACATTCTTTAAATGATAGAAATATTATAGGTAGATATGTAACAGTTTATTCTTCTGAAACAACTGCTCATATTCTTGATGCTATTAAAGAAGGTGCTATCTATAATGAAAGTATGTTTACATTTAGTACTTTTAAAACTCTTGTTGATTTAGGAATTGATTATAAAACCGCTATTGCATTTTTAATGCAACCTGCTATTACTGCTATTAATGTTGAAAATAATAAACTTTTAAGTCAATTTGTTAAAAATTATGGTAATGCAATTGATTTAGGAATTAAATCTATTATTACTAAATATAATGCAATCCCTTTACAGGGAGGGGAATCATTAACTACAATTATTAATACTTTATCTAAAGATTCTAAATTTATTAATACTTTTGAAAAAGTTTTTGATACTAAAATTAATGTTGATAAAAACGGTAATAGTAATCTTTTTGAATTTAAAGCTAATATAGAAAGAGAATCTCTTGTTAATAATCTTAAATCTGAACATAATACTTATGAAGATTTTGTTTATGATTTAGGAATAGCATTAACGTTTAGAAATTATTATTATCTCTCTCAAAGTATTGATGCTATTGCTAAATGCACAAGACCTGATTCTTACGGTGCAAGACAAACTATAAGAAGTACAAGAGCTATTCTTGAAGATATTGAAAATTATACAAATAATGATAAAAATCCTACTACTAATGAATTATTCGGTATAGATGATAATGGAAATGAAGTTCCTATTTTAAAACTTCTTTATCCAGATTATAAATATACTGAAGACGGCATTAATCTTAATACAGAAAAATCTAAATATAAATATCTTGCTAATATTCTTAAATATTCTACTGCTACATCTGTAAGTGTTAATCAAAATTTATTTCTTACAGAAAGTAAAGATTTTAATGATATTACAAAAAATGTTCAACAATTAATTGGACGTTCATTTACTGATGAACAATATAATACTTATAAACGTTATCTTGTTTCTATGTTATATAACAATATTCCTGTTTTAAGTACTCCAATAACTATTAATAAAAATGGCTTTTTTGTTCAAGATGAAACAAGAATTGCTGATGAAGTTAATGAAAGTCTTGAATATTGGAATGCTGAAAAAGGTAGAATTTATGGTTTTATTGAAAAAGAAAATGATAGAATTGAAGATACTATTGAAGTTCCAGAAGGTAAAGATAAAGAACTTTATCGTAACGAAATCATAAACCTCCCTGTAAAGGAATTAATTGCTAATCATAGTGATTTTATTAATAGATATAATAGACTTACTCCTGCTCAAAAAGTTCTATTTATAAAACGAATGTTTAATTATGATGCAGGACTGTTTGAAATTGTTAATGTTCAAAAATTCAATCAAACAGAAGTTAACAATAAAGGTTATTCAAAAAATAGAATAACTATTAAAACTGATAATTATAATATTGAAGATATATTTAAACTTTTTAATGAAGCATTCTTTAATAAAAATTATTTTGTAAGAATGGCTGCTGCTGATTTAGTTAAATACTCTTTTATTGTTGAAGGATTTAATTTTACTTATAATGGTATTTCAAAAGTAATTCCTAATTCTATTCTTAAAGCAGACATAAATAATAACGGACTTGGATTAATGAGTTCTATTACTGATGAAAAACAAAATCTTATTATGTCTATTAATGATAGATTTAAAGATTTACTTAAATATGATGATAATTTTAGACAAAATTATGTCGACAAATTTGTTCGTAGTCATTCTCATTTAATTAAAACTTATAGATTTCCTAAACCTTCTACTGAAGGGCAAACAATGAATCTTGGAAATAAACTTAATAGTTGTATTCTTTCCGATGATTCTATTTATATTCCTTTAACTGAGTCATATAAAGATTTACTTGAACAAATTAGATTAACTGCTGATTCTACTGAAGGTTATGTTAGGCTTCAATATTATACTGGAAAAAGACGTAACCATAATCTTTATAAAATTGTTCGTAACGATAAATTACAAGGAATTTATCTTATTCCATTAAACGAACTTGAGGCTAATGAAACTTCTGATTATTCTATTAATAATGGAAATAATAGATTTAGACCTTATGATTATTATAAAGATATTGTTACTAATAAAATTAATTCTCAATTAACTTTAGATGATATTAAACAAATTGTAAAATCAGAATCTGATAAAACTACTAAAATTCCTACTTATAAATTTAAAAATGTAAAACAAGATATTAATTCTGATTATTTGCAAGTAATGGCTGATAATTTTACTGATACTTCTATTAAAGGAAAACTTATACATGATGCTGCTTCTAAATTTGTTAACGATGCTACTAAATGGTATATTAATTATGGTAAAAGAGCTGATGTAGAATATGGACTTGTTTATAATACATCTGAACAACTTAACCGTGTACTTAATCTTAAAGAAAATGGTGCTGTTTTTCAAGATATTTATATAAACGACCAAAAAGTCACTATAAAAATTACTCCTTATTCTGTTACTAGAATTAATAATAAAATTTATAAGAAATGGAACGTCGAAACCAATAAAAAAGGTAAATATTCTCCTCTTAATACTTCTGAACAAATATTTTATGATAATGAAATAGAAGGTAATAAATATTTTGAAACCAATACTAATAGAGATAGGTCTATTTATAAAATAGAATTTATTGCTGACGAAGCTATTATTAAACAAGAAGCTGATGAAATTAGAAAAAGAAATGAAGAAAAAGCTGAATTTGAAGCTTCTGTTTTTGATGACCTTGATATAGATATTCCAACTGGAACTACTGCTGAAATTACTGATGAACAAAGACTTCCTTTGCTTATTGCAAATGATATTAAATATTCTATTAATAGAGGAAATACTTATAATGGTCTTTATGATTCTAATCTTTTCTTAAGCAAAGGAATTAGACTTGATTCTATTAAAGAAGTTAATGAACATAAAAAAGATATTTATTCTATTGCTAATAGATATTATGAAAGAAAAGCTAATGAGCTTTTAGCAAATGTTTCTAATTTTACTCTTTCTAATGGTAATATTTATTCTATATCAGACCCTAATCTTTATAAGGAACTTAATAAAGAAGAAAATAAAGGAGATTTTGATAGACTTATAAAACTTCTTCTTGAGCTTAGAACTTTTGGAGAAAACATTTATTCTAATATTGGAGCTTATCTTACTAGTGATGATGCTGATACAGCAAAAGCTCTTACAAAACTTTCTAAGACTATTGATAGAATAAAAGGAGATAGTGAAATTATTGCTAAAATTAATAAAGCGTATGATAATGTTTTTAATATCTTTTTAGCAGATAATTATTCTACTAATCCTAATGTTCAATTAGGTCTTGTTACTCTTACAGATGTTTATGGAGATTCTGGATTTGGTGCTCATTGGATTGGAGATATTCACGATATTAATCATAAACAAATTCAAGTTGTTACTAAAATGGTTGAACGTGTCCTTAAAACTGAAGAAATTAAAGGACAAAGAATGGTTGCTGAATATAAAAAGAAAATTGAAGAAATTAAGTCTAAAGGAAATGTTGATTATAATAAAATAATTAATGAATATGGACAATTTATTCAAGATTATACTGATAAATTTAAAGAAGATAAAGTTAAATATCAAAAAGAACTTGATGAACTTCGTGCTACTAAAGGAGAAACTTCTATTGAATATTTAAGAAAAAAACTTGAATTTGATAAATGGAAGCTTAAAAATACTAATCAAAGACTTCCAGATGATTATTATAGAAAAGATATTCAATTAAGAGAAGAAGTTCTTGCTAAAGTTGGTGATAAATTTGCAGAATATCTTACTTTAAGACAAAAACTTTATGCTCTTTATAATGATTCTAAAAATCTTACTAAAGAACAACAAGAAGAACTTATTAATCTTAGACGTCAAGTAGCTAATCTTTCAAATCCTAATAGAGTTTATAATAATACTGAAGATGCAGATTTAATATTTACTGATGATGGATTTGTTATCCAAAACGAATCTGAACAAAAGAAACAATATAATATTGCTTTAGCTATTAAAGAATATATTGATAAAAAGAAAGCTCTCAATAAACAATATTTTGAAGATGTTGTTTCTGAAGATTTTAAAGAAAATCTTAAATATAATCTTAATGTTGTTGAAAATTATAATAAAGAGTACCCTTATGATTCTGAAGAAGTTAAACTTCAAAATATTAAATATGCTGCTTCTGTCGAATGGTTAAGAGATAATGCTACTTTTGTTCCTAATGAAGAAGCTTCTGATAAAATAAATAAAGCTTTTAAAGTTCTTCAAAGAAATAGTAATAAACTTAATGGAAGAAAACTTAAAAAACTTCTTCAAGATATTAAAGATAAAAAAACTACTAATTTATATGATGTTTTTGGTACTATTGATGGAACTAAATTTACTAATGAAGAAAAATCTCAGATTAGAGATATAATACTTGAACAATATAAACCATTTGGTTCTATTGATGAAAATGGAAATTATGATAATAGTAAAGGTTATAATAGGCCTGATAATGAACTTGCTTATTCTGATGCTGGATTAATTAAAGATGTTGATGAACAGCCTATTTATAATTATAGGTTTTATAGAGATTTAAATTTTATTCCTAAAGGTACTGATGGTATTATTAAAAAACAAGAACTTTATACTCGAATCAATAACATTCTTTATAAATGTATAAATAAAGATACTGGCAGAATAGATTTTGATATTCTTTATAAAAATTTAAGTCAAGCTGAAATACAAGATTTAGCTCAATATTATCAAGAACTTAGAGATTTATATTCTGAAGATAAAGATAGCCTGCCCGTAGAGGAATCTGATTCAGAGAAACTTGTTACAACTTTTGCTAAAACTGATAATAAAAAGTTTATGGAAAGTTATGCTAAAGCTATTAGACTTGGTGGTAACGCTTTAGCTGTTTTTAAAATGATTTTCTGTGAGCCTAATCAAAATGGTTTTGTTCTTCAAGATAAATCTAAAAATAAACAAACTGCTGGTTATATTCCTAATAAATTTATTTATGGGTATTTTTCTTTAACTAAAAAGAAAGGAGACCCATTTAAAGTTGCTGATGCTGATGAGATTGTTAATGTTAAAAAATATATTAATAAAGAAGCAACTGAAGCAAGAGAACTTCTTAATTCTAATGTAGAATTTATTAATACTGACCATTATTATACTGAACTTCAAAATGTTCTTAATAAAGCTAAAGAGATAGAAGAATCTCAAGGAAAAGAAGCTGCTGATAAATATTATGACGATTGGTTTAATCTTAATCATACTTATAATCCTTATCAAAGAAAATGGGAAGCTCTTCCTATTTGGACTAAACTTTCTTATAAAGAAGATGGTACTCTTAAAGGACAATATGAATGGAAACCAAGAGAAAATAATATTGAGCATACTCCTAAACAAATAAATCCTAATTATAAAGAAAATTCATATAATTATAGAACTGATACAGGTTCTTATAATAATCCTAATGTTCCCACTTTAAATGATGCTGAAAAAGAAATGAGAAATTATCTTCTTGGAATTATGACTCAATTTAGTCTTAATAAACAAAGTCAAAGATTTATTAAAGAAGGTAATGCTCCTAGACTTTATAATCCTAAAATTGATGCTAAATGGTATGGTTCTCAACTTGCTCAAGCTGCTGGATTGAAATTTAGAAATTATTCTGATAGAACTTGGCATGAAGATATTTCTTATGCAAAAGATTTCGAACCTAAATTTGATATGCTTCAAGAGCTTAAAGCTAAAGGATATAAACAACTTATTAAAGTTCGTCCTAAGTTAACTTCAGAAACTGATGTTGAATATAAAAAATATATCGATGATGTTACTTCTAAAAATAATGAGATTAGAAAAGAAAATAAAGAACTTGAAAAATCTGTTCTAAATACAGATTGGGAAAATGTTTTCAAACAATTTATTTTTAATGCTAATCAATATGATGCTAGAGCTAAAGTTAAAAATCTTATGTATCTTCAACTTGAAGATTTAAAACATAGAAATGCTCTTAAAGTAAGTCCTTTTGGTAATCTTGTTAAAGATAAAAACTTTAATGTTTCTGATGATACTAAATATCTTGAAATTTCTCAAAAAGGAACTATCGATGCTTTTGAAACTTATATGAAGAGAGTTCTTTTTGGAGAATATAAAAAGCTTAATCCTCTTACAAAATATGCAGATTTTCTTCAAAATATTACTTCTGCTAAATATATGATATTTAATATTTATGGAGGTATTACTAATGTTGCAACTGGTTTAGTTAATATTCTTGGAGAACAATTTGCTAAAGAATATTTTGGAACTGCCGAATTTACAAAAGCTGCTGGATTTTATTCAGCTAATGCTTTAGGAATGATGAATGATGCTCTTTCTAATACAGATAAACCTAGTAATATGGCTTCTGCTCTTGCAAGATTTTTTAATGTTGTAAACATTGATGAAATGCTTGAGTTTGGTAGAGGTGATTTTGCAAGTGCAAGTGAAAATGCTCAAAGAGTTCAAAACATTCTTTATTCTATGCAATCAGGTGGTGAACACTTTATGCAAAATACTGTTTTATTTGCAGTTCTTAATAGTCATAGACTTATTACTAATTCAGATGGAAAAGTTGAAGCTATGAGTATTGCTGATTATACAAGAAATCTTGATGAACTTGCTTTAAGAAAAGTTATTGATGGAAATCAAGTTCTTATAGACAGATATAATGATTTTAAAAAATATATTCGTCAAGATAAAAATATTGCTATGAAATATAATAATTTCCAAAGAGACCTTACTACTGAATTTATTAAATCTCTTGCTACTAAAGAACAACAACAAGAAATTACTAAAAAATATGTTTCTATTCGTGATGAATTTCGTAAAAATGCTAAAGAAGAGTTTAATAAAGCTCCTACTATTATGAATCAACTTGATTATGATTCTAAAACAGGTATGATTAATATTAAACCGGATAGTCTTCTTACTGATGAAATGTGTGGTTTTCTTAGTACAAGAGCAATTGAAATTAATAAAAAGATTCATGGATTCTATGATAAAAATGCTGCTGCTGTTATAGAACGATATTGGTGGGGTTCTCTTGTTATGCAATATCATAAACATATTTATCCTGGTATTATGAAACGTTATAGAACTAAAGGTTATTATAATGAAATTCGTGGTACTCGTGAATATGGTTCTTATGCTGCCTTTTGGAATTATTTAACTACCGATTTTAATAATTATAAACAAAAAGCTCGTGCTTTACATATAAAAAATACTGGAGATATTTCTTTTAATGATAGCGATATAACTGCTCTTGAATCAATTCAAACAACTGCTATTTGTGCCTTAGATTGTATAAACAATCTTAAAATTAATTGGGAACTTCTTCCTACTTGGCAACAACAAAATATTAAACGTGCTTTAGCTGATATTGTAGGTATAACTGCTTCATTACTTCTTACTATGGGAATTTATGCTATGGCTGACGATGATGATATTAAAGAAGATATATTTATAAATTCATTACTTTATCTTGCTGATAGAGAATATTCTGAATCTCGAATGTACACTCCTTTTGGACTTGGTTCTGAATTATCAACTATGATGTCATCTCCTGTTGCTATGACAAATACTGTGGAAGATTGTATTAAACTTATAGGATTTGTTATTAGTGATATTACTGATGAAGATTGGAGTCCTATTTATACTTCAGGTGTTTATGCTAATCAAAACAAATATGCGGTTACTGTTCTTAGAAATATTCCTGCTATTCGTGTTATTAGAAGAATTTCTACTATTGATAAAAATAATAATTATTATCGAATTAATTCTAATGCTTTTGCTTCTAAAGCTGCTAAAAATATTGGTAAATCTATTGGAAATAAAGATTAACCTAATAATAAAACTCGTGTTCAGTGTAGTGCTGGACACGAGTTTTTTCTTGTAAAAGAAAAGCCCTTACTGCAAGAGCAGCAAGGGCAATCGACTGTAATATTTGAATAAAACGTTTTATTTCAATGTATGAATAACTTTTATAAAGAAAATGATAGATTACTCATGTTTATATAAAGTATATGTGAGAAAGCCTAATTTTGATTCAAAATTGAAAATTTTTATAATTTTCATACTTACACTCACTATTAAAATCATTATTAAGTCTAACATAAACTTCATTGAGAATAGAAAATATATCATTCCTTTACAGGCAGTTAAATATTAATCTTTTTCAATTTTAGTAAATTTATTTCTAATCCAATTAAATTTAAAAATAAAATCAAGAATAGTAAATTTAATACTTTTCCAAATTTGTATTTCAGCATCACAATCTATTATAACCCAATCATAAAGATTTTGATAATAATCAGAAATATCTTTAATAGAACGCTGAACATCGTTAGTAGCACAAGCGCATTCAATGTTATCTATTTTCTTTTTAGAAATATCACAATAACGAATATTAAGATTATAATAAAAAATCATAATTCAATCTCCAGTGTGTCCATAGCCTCCAACTCCTCTTAAAGTTTCAGAAAGCTCATTTGATACTTTAAAATCAACATTTCCATGTTGAACAAAAACTATTTGAGCAGCTCTTTCTCCAATAACGTAAATATTATCAGCATTTGGATTAAGAAGTCTAAATTTAGCACTAATTTCTCCACGATAATCAGAGTCAATAACTCCAACACAATTAGTTAAATCAAGATTCTTTTTATAAACAGAAGAACGAGGAAAAATAAGACCAACCCAACCTTTAGGAATTTCAAGAGCAATTCCAAATCCATAAGAAATTACATTATTACTTCTATCCCAAAATGCAGAAGCAACAGTAAGGTCATAACCGGCTGAATCATCAGTTCCCTTTACAGGGAGTTTAGCTTTATCTGATAATAATTTAATTTTTATTTCCATATTAAGCAGCTATATTATTAACAGCATATTTAAGAATATTAGCTCTACTTCCATAAAGAAGAGCATCCATACGTTTAATTCCTGAATTATTTTCAAGATTAGAATAATAACCAGAAACAGCATTAAAAGCACCCCAAGCAGTACCTTTTATTCTTTCTTGCCCTATTCCATATTCGTAATATTCGCGCATACTACTAAGAATATTAACTTTTTGAGTAGAAATTTCATTATCGTTAGCAGCATGATAACTACGATTAACTAATTGTGTAGGAGTAAAGCCATTAGTAATAAGATTTCCATATTCAGTTTTAGAAAGAACAACTCTACAAAGATAATCATCAACTTCAGCATCTTTCATTTCAGTTGCAGCAAGTTCACGATAATAATCGCCAACATTACGTCCCATAACATCACAAATACCAAGTATTTGATGAGCTATATCAATATTATCATGAACTGATTGAGTATGTCTAAAACTTACATAGTTGGTTGAAGTTTTAATAGCTGCATTAAGAGTGTTTTGACAAATAACTCTAATAGGAGTAAAAAGAATTTTAACTCCAGAACTTCCATCATGAGAATTAGTAAATACAAGATAATTATCTACAGGGTCGCCATTAACAAGAATATTATTAGGAAGTTTAGCAGAAACAAATATTCTTTCACCTCTTCCAAAGTAACCAGCTGTTTGAAAAATAGCTTGATTTTTACCAATAGCATCATCAAAGAAAGTAAAAGCTTCTGTATTTTGAACTATTTCATATTTTTCACCAACAAGTCCAAGAGGATAATTACAATCAGTACGATAGGTTCCATAAGCTTTTGGAACATTTCGATATTGATTTAAACCAAAATTAAAAGTATCAATATCAGATTCTGGAAAATTACCAAGCATTCTTGGCATTTTAGCATAAAGCTCACATTTATCAACATTCCAAGCCAAATGAGCTTTTTCCATAACTTCTCTTGAAGAATGACAATCTGAAACGTCAATAGCACCTTTATATCTGAATGGTGCTCCCTTTACTAAATAAGCCATCTTTTGTATAAGTTTTATTTAATTCACCATATTTCTTATCTACTTCAATAACATTATCTTGAAGAATTTCAAGTTTATAATATTTAAGAAGTTTTTTAATTTCAACAATAGGAGAAACAGCAATAATTCCTTTATTGCTTACAGCAGACCAAGCAAAAAGTTTAATTGGAGCATATATTGTATAATCTTGTTTGCCTGCCCGTAAAGGAATTGCACATCTATGAAGATACCAATTAGTTATTTCTCCATTTACAGTAATATAAAGTCTATCTGTTTTAACATCAAATGGAAGAGAATATGCAGCTTTATTAACAATAGCGGTAGAATATTTAACAATATTTTTGTTACGAATATTATACCCGTGCATATTAAATTCTTCATCATTAAGGGTTATAGGACTAAAATTACCTGTATTAGAATAATAATTCATTATATTAGAAAGTTCTTTGATAACTTCAGGAGAAGAATCTTTATAAACTTGGTCAAGAAACTGATAAAGTTTACTAAGAGCTTGCCCTTTAGCACCAAAAAACTTTTGAGCAGCAAAAGAATATTCAATTTCAATATGTTCTCGAATATCTTTTGCTGCTGGAAGTACACTATAATTTTTAATCATTTACTTAATAGTTAAAGAAGTATTAATTTCTTCTTTAGCAATAGTAACACCTGGCTGTTCTATACTAATTGCTTCAGCGTTATAAAATTTAATATCTTCTGTTTTAGTATCATCGGTTATAGTAAGATTAACAAGATTATCTCCTATAAGTTTAGCAAGATAACCTTTATCTTTAAATAAATCGAATAAAGTACTTGAAACTTCAATTTTAATTCCAGAAGATTTTAAATCTGCCATAGTAAATTGTTCAAATTCTTCTCCATATTCACTAATAGCAAATTGATTTAATGCTTCAAGAAGATAAGTTAAATCAACTTCATCACCAGTTTCAAGAATACCATTTTTTGTTAAATCAATAATATATGAAATCATGCATTTACGAAGAATTTCATTTCGTTCTTCATCAATTGCAATAGCTTTCTTATTAGTAGTATAAATTTTAAAAGTATCAAGTTCAACAATTTTATTTCCAGACTTTCCATCATATCCGTATTTTTGAACAGCATCGAGCATATAATTTTTCATACGCTCAATAACATTTTTACGAACATTTTGAAGGTCATTAATTCTTTTCTTTTCTGCTTTAGCAGCTTCAAGTTTATTCTTATAAACTTGGATAACTTGACAATAAGAAGTAAGTTTCTTATTAAGTTCTTCTTGAGTAATTTCAAGTTCTTTTAAAGTTTCATCTGAAACTTCACCACCACTTTCTTCAATTTCACTAATAATGTATTGAAGATGATTATCTATTTCATAAAGATTTGCCATAATTTATTTTATTCTACTTGATTCAAAACCTTTTTCATTAATATCAATATCATAATGCTCTTTAAATATCTTTTTAATAGCAGAAGCTACTGCATAAGCATTAGGATGAGGAATACCAGTTGTACCAAAATATCTTAAATCAAGAATATGCCTCCATTCTTTTAATGAATATGTATAAACTACAACCGAATTAGTTCCAAGACAAAGAAATTCTCTTGCATCTTGTGGTTTAAGACCAAGAACTTTTTTAGCAAGTTTATAATTCCATTCAGTAGTTTTAAACATAAGTTTAGCCAACATTCTTTTACAGGCAGTTAAACCATAAAACCAATGAGGAGTTGCAATTTGAATACCTAATTTTTTATTAAAATCAACATATCTTGTAGATTGTTCAGCAATATTATTAGGACTAACACGATTAAGTTCTCGTGTAGTACTTATCTGAGTATTAATTTTAAAAGTATATCTAATTAATTTTTCAGTAATATAATTTCCTTGAAATTTTTCTTTTTCAACTTCCCATTCGGGTTGAATACATTGATTAATTAAATTTTGATGTTCAAGAACAAATTGGCCATTACAAGCTAAATAATAATTTCCTTTATATTTAGCATAACCAACATATGGAGTATTTTTAAATTTAAAAAGACATTCTTTATTAATAGATTTAACAGGAATAATATAATAAAAAGTAATATGTCTAAACATACTAAAATGTTTATCGTGTTGAAGTCTTTTAACTAATTCAAAATCTTTAGAATCATTTCCTTTATTTTCAGAAGCATAACAAATTCTTGCACATTCGGCAACTTTTTTAATTTTGTCATGATTATCAATAGGACTAACAGAAAAAGAAACTAATCGCATTCTTTTATTAATTTTTCTAATGTATTCGTAAAATACTTATATTTATCCAGTTCTTTTATATTTTCATCATTATTCCAAAGACAAAGAGAAAAACAATCTTCACGTTTATTTTTAGGAAATACCCAAATAGAAACATAAGGATACATATTATGGTACTTATGTGTATTATCATTTTCTGATTCAATATCATAAAAAGTAGTTTTTACATCACATTCTATTTTATGAATAAGACATTTATCTTGAATATCTCTTGCAATTTTAAGTCTGTCTTTTATATCCATTGTTTATAATAATTTAATATTCTATAAAATAAATTAAAACATTCTTCACTATTAAGGTTATATTTACTACAAGGTTCATCAGCATCAAAAGGATTGATTTGTAGCACTTCCCCTGTAAAGGAATTAGAACTTTGAATCCAATTAGCAACAAGATTACTTTTATCTTTATCTATATTAGCAATAACTTTAAAAGGATAAAATTTAATATCTCTTTCAATTTCACGAAAAAGTCTTTTATAAAGAAAATCTTTCTCTATAGTTTCATTAAGAAAAGTTTCGAGTATATTACAAAGACCTTTAATAGTAACACAATTATTTTTATTAGTATCGATAAAATATTCTTTAATTTTATAAATACTATTTAAAT
>OLYY01000087.1_pt1 | contig 60330 bp, 50 predicted proteins | sample 1673561 | NCBI WGS metagenome assembly OLYY01 (sample SAMEA103958115, study PRJEB25191) | human gut metagenome | biome: human-associated habitat [ENVO:00009003]; feature: intestine environment [ENVO:2100002]; material: feces | place: Germany | collected 2013/2015
GGCTGGTGTGCACCCCAGCAGGGTACATGTAAGCTGTCTTTAAATGTTAAGGATGGTGTAATTCAGGAGGCACTCGTTGAAACTATCGGTTGCTCAGGTATGACACATTCTGCAGCTATGGCGGCTGAAATTCTTCCCGGCAGAACAATTCTCGAGGCACTTAATACTGACCTCGTTTGTGACGCTATAAACACAGCAATGAGAGAACTCTTCCTCCAGATCGTTTACGGCAGAAGCCAGAGTGCTTTCTCAGAAGACGGTCTTGCAATCGGTGCAGGTCTTGAGGATCTCGGTAAGGGCCTTCGTTCACAGGTAGGTACAATGTACGGTACTCTCAAGAAGGGTCCTCGTTACCTCGAAATGACAGACGGTTATGTTACAGGTCTTGCACTCAATGAAGATGATGAGATCATCGGCTACAAGTTTGTTAACTTCGGCAAGATGATGGAATTCATCAAGAACGGTGACGATGCTAACACAGCATTTGAAAAGGCACAGGGTCAGTACGGCCGTGTTAACGATGCTGTAAAGATCATCGACCCCAGAAAGCAGTAAGGAGGAAATAACAATGGCTTTATTTGAATCATATGACAGACGTGAACCCCAGATTCTCGCTGTTTTAAAGAACTATGGTATAGGCTCTGTTGAAGAGTGTGCAGAAATCTGCAAGGCTAAGGGTCTTGACATCTACAAGCTCGTTGAGGGCATTCAGCCTATCTGCTTTGAAAATGCTAAGTGGGCTTACACAGTAGGCTGTGCTATCGCTATCAAGAAGGGCTGCAAGAGAGCCGCTGACGCTGCCGCTGCAATAGGCGAAGGCTTACAGGCGTTCTGCATCCCCGGTTCAGTTGCTGATCAGCGTAAGGTTGGTCTTGGTCACGGTAACTTAGGCAAGATGCTTCTTGAAGAAGATACAAAGTGCTTCTGCTTCCTCGCAGGTCACGAATCATTCGCAGCTGCTGAAGGCGCTATCGGTATCGCTGAAAAGGCAAACAAGGTCCGTAAGGAACCCCTGCGTGTTATCCTTAACGGTTTAGGTAAGGATGCCGCTCAGATCATCGCTCGTATCAACGGCTTCACATACGTTGAAACAGAGATGGATTACTACACAGGCGAGGTTAAGGAAGTATTCCGCAAGTCTTACTCTGATGGCCTTCGTGCTAAGGTTAACTGCTACGGCGCAAACGACGTAACAGAAGGCGTTGCAATCATGTGGAAGGAAGGCGTTGACGTTTCTATCACAGGTAACTCGACTAACCCCACACGTTTCCAGCACCCTGTTGCAGGCACATACAAGAAGGAATGTGTTGAAAAGGGTAAGAAGTACTTCTCAGTTGCATCAGGCGGCGGTACAGGTCGTACGCTCCACCCCGATAACATGGCTGCAGGCCCTGCTTCATACGGTATGACAGATACAATGGGTCGTATGCACTCTGACGCTCAGTTCGCAGGTTCTTCTTCAGTTCCCGCACACGTTGAGATGATGGGTCTTATCGGTATGGGTAACAACCCCATGGTTGGTGCTACAGTTGCTTGCGCAGTTGCTGTTGAGGAAGCGCTGAAGTAATTGATTTGGCTTAGTAATGCGCTGTTTAGTGCTGAATAAGTCTGAAAAATACCGAAAAATCATACAGTGTATGACACAAATATGACACAAATTTAAGGCGGTCGCTGTTTGGCGACCGCCATTTTGTATTTGTATTTCACAATTTTAGTTTGCTGTCACCGGTAGTCTGATCAATGCTTTTTTCATCGTAATAGGACACGGAAAAGAGGTTATATCAGAACCTTGCCTTTAAGCTCGGCTATCTCCTGCTTGCTGTTTTCCTCCTGAGAGTTGTCGCTTTCACGTGGGGATTCTGCACCGCTTGATTTTCCGCCGTAAGCCTTTTCTGCTTCTGAATTTCCGGAAGGCTCGGCTTTCTGCTCAGCCTGCGATTCGGACTGCGTAACAGCTTCCGTGGCAGTGCCGTCCTGTGCACCGCCCTGAGCTGTGGCAGCTGCCTGTTCCGCCTGAGCTGTGCTTTCGGCATTCTCAGTCGCCGATGTTGTGATTTTTTCATCCATAATGATTTTCCTTTCTGTAAAATGGGTAATATAAAAACAGCACCGTGAAAGTGCTGTTTTAATCCTTGTTTTTAGGATTCCCGTTTTCTTTAACTATCGCACAAATTATTTCCAATATCAGAAACACCCATGCTGTTATAAAGCATTCGTTCGGGGTCTGCCCATTATCAAGGGCGTATAATAATATAAGTGTTGATAACATTTTATCTCCTTTTAGGCATAAGAAAAACACCCTCGAAAGGGTGTTTAATCTATAAATTTAACGGATTCAATGTCGTCATCTATTAAAAGTACTGTCGTACCATCATCATCTTGATAACGGACACCATCTTCATCTTCACCGTCATCATTTGTAACGATGCAATCGCCGATGCATCGCCCTCTGTATATTGTTCCGTCCTTGCAATATACAATAGATTTACGGTCATCAATTTCTAATTGTACTATATAGGGTTTCATTACTTATCACCTCTTCCTTTTGTCGGGAAAACATTAGTGCCTCTGTCAGAATACTTGATTTGAATTGTTCTTGTTTTAACATAACGTCCCAATCTTTTATCGAAAGTAACACCAACATCAAACGGTAATTCAATAAACTCATCTGGGTATTTACTGTTTTTGCAAAATTCCAACTCACCGGTACCTGCACAATTATCAACGATGGTTTTGTGGGTCAATATTATCCAGCAATCGACTCTTTGGCTTTTGCTTTGAATCAGGATTTTTCTTTATATCATCGAGCGCTTGCTTGACTTGCTGTTTCCAGACCTTTCCGGTTATATGTTTCTTTTGATGATTTTCGTCGATTTCTTTCTTAATATTGCCGTTTTTAAGGTCACTATGAAAAGAATTTTCTTTTTCTTTTATTATAGCATCTTTTTCAGCTTTGTCAATTTCTAACTGCTTAATTTTCTCTTGCTCAGCCTTAACCGCCGCCTTATAGCTTGCAGTCGTCTTTGCCGCCTGACTGCGACCGTATCCCGGAGTAGCGGTGCGGTCGGGCTTGTATGTAAGCCCGTTTTTCTCACAGTAGCTTTTAAGCTGCTGTTCCTGCTGCTTCAGCTTATACGCCGCCCTGTCAAAGCCTTCTTTGTCGCCGAGAGTGTCAAGAGCGGTACATTCACGCTTTGAAGCTCTGACCTTACGTTCAAGAGTACGTTGATTGCAGATTTTTTCGTACTGCTCGGCATTTTCCTTTTCGTCATACGGAAAGTAGGTCTGAACGCTGATACCGGGCAGAAACGGATAGATCTGATGACCGCAATTTATACCAAGAAGCCCTGCAGGTTTGCCGTATGAGCTTGACCGCCAAGAATAGAATTTTATCCGTTTGCCGTCAAGGTCAGTGGTACGGTTGATTACCTGCTGCTTGGAGGTGCACCCACCCTTTATTTAATAACCATAGGTTTATTGAAATACTGAAAATAGCGACTCACGGTCGCTCTTTACAGGCTGTCGAAAAACCTATATAATTTTTAAAAATGGGGTCGCAGGGGCTACCGCCCCCGACAGGGTCTAGGGGCGGTAGCCCCAGTAATATAGCCCCTTCCCACGGGGAAGGGGTTTGGGGTTAGGGATTGAGGACAAGCACTTTTTTTGAAAAAACATACTTTTTCTACAAGCTGAAAAGAGCGACTCACGGTCGCTCTTTAGGAATTTATAGATATGCTTATATGTCAGAATAGAATATGCCTGTTGCAAGCTGAACGACTATTGACACCGCTGTTATCGAACACCAGCAACAGAAGCCGAGAATAATCGGCTTGCCGCCTTTTTTGACAAGACTTACAATATTGGTGCCAAGTCCTATTGCGCCCATCGCCATTGCTATAAAGAACTTTGCCAGCCACTTCATGGCAGGGACAAACATATCGGAGTATGCGGCTGTAAATCCGCATTCGGGCAGTACGCCGATAACCGTAGTGAGAAGCGATGCTCCGACAAACCACAGAATAAACCATGGGAAAATCTTCTTGAACGAAAATCCTTTAGCGCCGGCTGTCTTTGCTTTTCTTGCACGGTAAAATGCAAGTACAAGAGTTATCGGTATTATCGCAAGAGTTCTTGTAAGCTTTACGGTAACTGCGGCTGACAGAATACCGCTTGTGTGGTAAAGATTTTCCGCCGTGGCGGCTGCTGCGGTAACTGAAGATGTGTCGTTTACGGCAGTTCCGGCAAATACCGCAAAACCCTCCGTGCCAAAGCATATAGCCTGTCCGAAAACAGGAAAGATAAGCGCCGCCAGAATGTTGAAAAGGAATATTACCGATATCGAACGTGCAACGTCTTCATCGTCTGCGTCAATAACGGGTGCGGTCGCCGCAATAGCAGAACCTCCGCAGATAGAAGAGCCGACACCGATCAGGCAGGCGGTTTTCGGATCGATCTTCATAAGCTTCATAAGCAGGAATGACACGATAAGCGATACCGATATAGTGCAGACAATTACAGGCAGGCTCTTTGTGCCGACCTGTGCTATCATTCCGAGATTGAGGGTAAAACCGAGGATAATTACGGCGTATTGAAGTATCTTTTTTGAAGTGAATTTCACGCCGCCGCTGATTTTACCGTTGCCTGCAAATTTCGGTGCGATAAGTGAAAAGATCATTCCGGTAAGTATTGATATCACAGGTGCGCCTATAAGTTCCATCGAAAATCCGCCTAAATTCAACGAACCGAGAAATGTTGCAAATCCTGCGATAAGTGCGCACATAAGTATGCCGGGACCGTTCTTTTTGATAAATGTCATTATATTTCTCCTTTTTGTTTTTGCTACTTGATTATATCACGGGTTTGTGATAAAATCAAATTATCATTTAATATCAAATGATAATAAAAATTTATGAGGTGGCGCTATGGTAGACAGCAGAATCAAGACATTTCTTGCACTATGCAGAAATATGAATTACCGCCGCACGGCAGAAGAGCTGAGTCTCACACAGCCTGCAGTGACGCAGCATATAAAGTTTCTTGAAAATGAATATAATTGCCGGCTCTTCAGTTATGACAGGCGGACGCTCAGTCTCACAAAAGAGGGCAGACTGCTTCAGAACTATGCCGAAAACGTATTGTATCAGGAGCGGAAGCTGTCTGAGAAGATGAAATTTCCCGAAAGTACAACGCTTTCAATCGGTGCAACGAAAACTATCGGTGAATATGTTATACCGCCGCTTATAAAGCGATATCTTGACAAACCTACAAAAAATATCACGGTCGACGTTGACAACACCGACCGCTTGCTCGGCAGGCTGAAAAACGGTGAGCTTGACTTTGCACTTATAGAGGGATTTTTCGACAGAAATGAGTTTGCAAGCAGGTTGTACCGTCATGAGCCTTTCATCGGAATATGCGGTAAAGAACATCGTTTTGCAGGTAAGACGGTAAGTCTTGAAGATGCGTTTGATGAAAATCTGCTGATACGGGAAAAGGGCTCGGGAACACGAACAATTCTTGAACAGCTCCTGACCGAGCACAACTATATGGTCGAACACTTCCGTCGCATTACTTGTATAAGCAGTTTCGGGCTTATGACGGAGCTTATTTCTTCTGGAACAGGGATAACATTTGCCTATGAGGCGGTACTTGCGAGCGGCTGTGTTGCGCCGTTTTATATAACAAAAACCGATATGTTCAGGGATTTCAATTTTGTATACCTTGACACACCGGACGCAAAGAGTGCGGTGGAAGATTTTATCAATGGCGGTTGCGAACAATCTTTCGGTATGATATAATTATAAAAACGCTTCGAGGTGATAAAATGCACAGTGCCGTATATCCTGTTTTAGGTAACGAAACCGGGCTTCCTTTCTATCTGTCAGGGATAGGCAGGACGGAGCCCGAGTTTCATGTAAAACGTGAAAATGGGCTTACCTCGCACCAGCTCCTGTTTACTGCAAATGGGAGTGGCGTGTTGGAAGTCGGAGAAAAAAGGTATATCCTTGAAAAAAATTCTCTGTTGTATCTTCCGCCTGCACTGCCGCACGAATATTATCCCGAGCGCGGGGATTGGACTACCTGCTGGATGGTGTTCAGGGGAGATAAGCTGGCGGATATTATGAAAAGGATGGGCTTTGACGGTGAGATGGTTGCAACAGGGGCTGATATTTCCGCATTTCAGAAAATATTCGAGCGGATATTATCGCTTGCGTCCGATAACCCGCATAACAACGAAAAATGCTCACTGCTCATATACAATGCCGTGCTTACGGCTAAAGGCATTTTTGACGGAAGAAGCGCTGACGGCAGTACAGGAAGCACTATAGTTGACGAGGCTGTACGGTACATAAACGAGCATTCAGGCGCAGATATAACACTCGGAGAACTGGCAGAACTTTCGGGGGTATCACCACAGTATTTCGGGCGGGTTTTCAGACAGCGTCTTGGTATGCGCCCGATGGAATACGTCGCCCGCGTCAAGGTTTCAAAAGCAAAGACTATGCTCCTCGATTCGGATATCCCTGTGGCTGAGCTTTCGCAAAGACTGGGATATACAAGTCCGACCTATTTCGGTATAGTGTTCAGAAAATATGAGGGAGTTTCACCGTCTGAGTTCAGAAAAAACAGAGGTAATATAATTTAGAGCTATCCGTTTTAAATACTGCCCGGTATTGATTTTAGTTTCAAAAAGTTAGAATTGTCACTAATTTAAGATTGACTTCAAGTCCCTTTCCGATATATATTATTATTGTGATTTAAATATCGGAGAGGGGTGCATTTATGAGCATTTTAAAACGAATTTCCGCACTTGTTATCAGTGCGGCGATGATGTGCGCAGGCACAAATGCGGTATACGCAGAAAATAACGGCGGAGGTGATACGGTGAATATCAAAGTTGACGGAAGTACGGCAAATACTAATGAAAACTTTCTTTACCGCGGTCAGGGAATGATAAGCTGTAACGGCTCATCAAGACTGCTTATAGATTACAAGGAGAAAAGTCCCGAAAGCTATAATAAAATACTTCAATATATGTACGGAAAGAACGGACTGAAATTTACACATTTCAAGGTCGAGATGGGCTCTGATGTCAATACTTCATCGGGCACTGAGCCTACGACTATGAGATATGAGGACGAGAAGGCTGATGTTACAAGAGGTGCGGGTTTTCAGCTTGCGGCTGATATCAAGAAGATAAACCCCGATGTAACGCTTGATATGCTGTGGTGGAGCGAGCCGCGCTGGGTGACCGATGCCAAAGACGTGTATGCGGCAAGGTATAAGTGGTATAAGCAGACGCTTGACGCGGCATATGAAACATACGGGCTTGTGTTCGATTATGTAAGCGCTAACAGAAATGAGCGTTCTGTTGACGCCGACTGGATCGTATATCTTTCAAAAACGCTTAAAAGCGAAAAGGACTGCCCGTATGATTACTCTGAGATCAAGATAGTTGCGGCGGACGAATGCGGCACTTGGGGCATATCAAGGCTGATGATGAAGAATAAGGAGCTGTGTGATGCGGTCGATGTGATCGGTTCTCACTACACAAGCTTCGCTGATGATACTACAAAAAAGCTTGCGGAGGAATACGGCAAGGAATTATGGTTTTCCGAGGGAAGCTCACCTATGACCTATGCACAGTCGGCTTACCGCTTTGACGAGGGTAATTCCGGACTCACAGGTCTTAATGGTGCGCTTGACATTGCAAACCGTATGATCACAATGGTTAGCGGCGGATATATGACGCTGTACGAATATCAGCCTGCGGTTGCGGGATATTATGACGGCGTTACCTACTGTCAGAAACAGCTTATAAACGCAAATACGCCGTGGAACGGATATTATACCCTTGACAGCGGTTATTTTATGAATTTGCATTTCTCGCAGTTTATGGATAAAGGCTGGAGCTTCATATTTGACGCTTGCTACAGCGATGCAAAGGCGGGCGGTGACGGTCATGCACTGGTCGATGCAAAGTACAGCTATATAACCGCTTGCAGTAATGACGGCGACTACAGCACGATAATTACAAACACGACATCAGAGCCTATAACTTATAACTTTGAGATAACAAACCTCACAAAAGCGGATAATGAAGTATATGTATGGGAAACAAGAGGTCCTGATGAGGGTCAGGAGTACAATGCCAATTATTTCAAGAAGATTTCGACAGTTACTCCCGAAAACGGCAAGTATTCGGTTACGATAAAGCCGTATTCAATGATAACTGTATCAACTTTGAATATATCAGAGCCTGAATTTGATGTGCCGCAGGAAAGCGACAATAAGTTACTCTCATTGCCGTACACAGATGATTTCGGTTATTCCGATGAGTTCCTTGCTTCAAGAGGAAACGCTCCGCTTTATACTACCGATGAGGGCGGTGCGTTTGAGGTAGCTGACAAGGACGGCGAAAAGGTGCTCATGCAGAAAATCACCTCCGCTATAAAAGCCGAAGAGTGGGGCGGTACACCTGATCCGACTACGAACTTCGGCGACGATCGTTGGTACAACTACAGCGTAAGCGCCGATATACTGACTGACGGCGAGGGAAGCTATGCGGGTGTCGGACTCAGATACAGTCTTGCGGACAGCGGCAAGAGCGGCTATAGCGTGACGCTCAATGAAAACGGCACATGGATACTTTTCGGTGACAAGCGTAAGATAGATACCGGTGAGATAAACGGCTTTGATGCGTCAAAGTGGCACAATATCAAGATTTCGGCACTGTATAATGATATAACGGTGTATGTTGACGATAGCAAGATAACCGAGTTCAAAGCGGAAAACGCAGGTTACGGTTCGGGAAGAGCGGCACTGTACAGCTCGTACAACAACTGCTGCTTTGACAATGTAAAGGTTGAAGCTACAGATACGGTTCATCCCTATGTCAATAAGTATGACAATTTCGACAACATATTTACTTACAGCGAAAACGGCTGGGAACACAGCACTATGGACAGCTTCAAAAACTACAAGCGTACAATTTCGCATGGCGCTGAAGGAGCTTATTTTACCGTTGATTTTGAAGGAACAGGCATTATCCTTACAGGCGTACAGAAAGGAGACACGGTTGTAAGGATTGATGTTGACGGCAAAACCGTTAATAAGGAATATGCCGTATCAAAAATCAGCAACAGACAGTCGTTCTTGCTGATAAACGGCTTGGAGCAGGGCAGTCATACTCTGAAATTGACTGTCGTAAGCGGAAGCTGTTTTGTCGATGCGGCACAGGTGCTGTACGATTATGAGGCTGTAAATAAAGCCGTAACCAACAAAACGTCATCAGTAGCCGAAAGCACAGATTTATCCGACAGCGTTCCCGAAGATAACGACAAATCAGCAAAAAGCAACGGCGGCGACAGCGGTAAAGGCTCATTCCCGTTTGTTCCCGTTGTCGTAGGAGCGGTTGCTGTGGCTGCCGCAATCGGCGCAGGCGTTGCGATAGCAAAAATGAAAAAGAAGAACGATTGATAATCAGGAGGGTATATTATGTCAAGATTTGAGATAAGAGATAAGTTTTATTTTGACGGGAAACCGTTCAAGGTAATTTCGGGTTCAATACATTATTTCCGCACCGTACCGGAATATTGGCAGGACAGGCTTGAAAAACTCGTAAATATCGGATGCAATACAGTTGAAACGTATATTCCGTGGAATTTTCACGAAACTGAAAAAGGAAATTTCAATTGGAACGGAATGCATGATATCTGCCGTTTTATAGAGCTTGCCGATAAACTCGGACTTTATATGATTATCAGACCATCGCCGTATATCTGTTCAGAGTGGGAATTCGGCGGATTGCCTGCGTGGTTGTTAAAAGACCGTGCAATGCGTCTTAGATGCTCCTACAAGCCGTACCTTAGTGCAGTGGACAGTTATTACAGCGTTCTTATGCCAAAGCTTGCACCTTATCAGATTGATAATGGCGGCAATATAATTATGATGCAGATTGAAAATGAGTATGGCTATTATGGAAATGACACGTCATATCTTGAGTTTCTGAGAGATACTATGCGTAAGTATGGCATAACTGTACCGTTTGTGACATCTGACGGCCCGTGGAGTGAATTTGTTTTCAAATCAGGTATGGTTGACGGTGCATTGCCGACCGGCAATTTCGGCTCTTCTGCTGAATGGCAGTTTGGTGAAATGCGGCGTTTTATCGGAGAAGATAAGCCGCTCATGTGTATGGAATTCTGGAACGGCTGGTTTGACGTCTGGGGCGAAGAACACAATATCACAGCACCTGAAAAGGCAGCTCAAGAACTTGATACTCTGCTCAAAAATGGCAGTATGAATTTCTATATGTTCGAGGGCGGAACAAATTTCGGGTTTATGTCCGGAAAGAACAATGAGAAAAAGACAGCCATAGTGACATCGTATGATTATGATGCACCCTTGACAGAAGATGGTCGAATAACCGAAAAATACGAAAAGTGCAAAGAGGTGATTTCTCGTTATACCGATATAAATGAAGTCCCGCTTACAACACAAATAAGACGTCTGGAATACGGGAAAATCCGATGCACCGCCAAAACCGATCTTTTCAGCACACTTGACAGTATCTCAGACCCGGTAAAGTCGGTGTACCCGCTGAGCTTTGAGGAACTGGACTGCTATTACGGTTATGTTCTTTATAGATTACATATCAGGGAAAACGAAACAGTCAGCACTGTGAGATGCGAAAATACCGCAGACAGAGTACAAGGCTTCAGAAACGGCAAGTATGCGTTTACGGCTTTTGCAGAAACGATAGACGAACAGTTTGAGCTTGCTGAAAAATCCGCAGGCGGAACAACAGATCTACTTGTTGAGAACATCGGCAGAGTTAACTTTGGTACAGGACTTGAGTGCCAGCGCAAGGGCGTTCTCGGCGGAGTAAGAATTAACGATCACAGGCAGTATGGATTTGAAATGTTCAAACTTTCACTTGATGAAAATCAGCTTGGCAGAATAGACTATAACCGTGGTTACAATGACGGTGTACCGGCATTCTATAAATTTGAATTTGAAATAAGTGAAATCGCTGATACATTTCTGGATACCGATGGCTTCGGAAAGGGTGTTGCGTTTATTAACGGATTCAATCTCGGCAGATTCTGGAATATAGGCCCTCAGAAAAAGCTGTATATCCCGGCTCCGCTTCTGAAAAAAGGTAAAAATGAAATAGTTATTTTTGAAACCGAAGGAAACAGCGCAGATAGCATAACTTTGTCCGATAATAACTGAATTTATGTAAGCCTCTGCTTTTTTGCAGAGGCTGTTTTATCAGCTATTGACACATATGTTATAATAACCTCAGACAAAAAATCCGCCGAAAGCGGATTTTGCCGTGCTATACACGGCTTGCGGCGCACCGCAGGTCTGAGAACATTTTAACATAAAAACTTTTGCCAAAAGGCAAAAGGCGGCGTACCGCCGTGTCGGTTGACACCGACAATTTTTATGTTATAATAAAAGTGTATATACCAATCTCTGAAAGGAAAAATTTTCATATGCAGGAATATGTAATGGGAAACGGTGCTATAGCGTTGGGAGCGCTTGCGGCAGGTGTAAACCTTGTTGCGGGATATCCCGGAACACCGTCTTCCGAAATACTCGAAACTATCTCTAAATATCCGCATGACGGAGTACATATAGAGTGGTCGGTAAACGAAAAAGCCGCTATGGAAGTAGCGGCAGCCGCAGCATACAGCGGTGCAAGAGCTATGGTGACTATGAAACAGGTGGGACTCAACGTTGCCGCCGATCCGCTTATGTCACTCGCCTATGTAGGCGTAAAGGGCGGTATGGTGATAGTATCAGCCGATGATCCCGGTCCCATCTCATCGCAGACAGAGCAGGATACCAGAAGATTCGCTGATTTTTGCCGTATACCCGTGTTTGACCCGTCTTCACCGGAAGAAGCTTTCAGCATGATAAAGGACGCATTTGAATATTCCGAAAAATACAAAACTCCCGTCTTGTTCAGACCGACAACGCGCGTCTGTCATGCGTATGCATCCGTTGAAACACCCGAATATGCAGGTCCTAAGGAATATGAGGGCTTTGTAAAGGACTCCAAAAAGTGGGTTATCTTCCCCCGACTTTCATTTGCAAACCACGCTATGATAGAAAAGCGTAACGTTGAAATGGGCAAGGATCTTTCAGGCTACTGCGGCAATACTGTCGAGGGCGGAAATTCAAAAAAAGCTGTTATCACATCGGGTATCAGCTATGCTTACACCAAGGAATATCTTAAAGATTATCCCGATATAAAGCTTATAAAGCTTGCAACAGCTTATCCTTTCCCTGAGGAGCTTGTCCTCTCGGCACTTGACGAAGTTGACGAGGTTATCTGTATAGAAGAGCTCAGCCCGTTTATCGAAGAGCAGGTATTGAAGCTTGCAGGTAAGCACCATTTACAGCTTAAAGTATCCGGAAAGCTTGACGGAAAGGTTCAGCCTAGCGGAGAACTTAGCGCCGATAAGGCGGCAGTTATACTGAGCGACTTCCTCGGTACTCAGTGTGTAAAGAGCGGCTATGATCTATCTGACGCTCCTGCATTGCCTATACGCCCGCCCGTGCTTTGTGCAGGCTGTCCTCATCGTGCGTCATTCTATGCGGTAAAGCAGGCGATGAGGGGCAGAAAGGCATATTTCTGCGGCGATATAGGCTGTTATACGCTCGGAAATGCAATGCCGCTTGATATGGTGGATACCTGTCTTTGCATGGGTGCCGGTATTACTATGGCGCAGGGTTTCCACTGGACGGACGGCGACGGTGTGTGCTTCGGATTTGTGGGCGACTCAACGTTTTTCGCATCGGGTATGACGGGTGTTGTCAATGCGGTTTATAATAACGCAGATATGGTGTTGTGCGTGCTAGATAATTCAACAACTGCTATGACAGGTCATCAGCCCCACCCCGGAATAGGCAGAAATCTTATGGGGCAGATAGTCGATAAAGTTGACATTGCAAAGGTGCTTGAGGGCATCGGTGTGAAAAAGGTAGTTACTGTTAATCCGCTCGACCTTGACGCATCGGTGAAGGCTGTGCAGGAATGTGCAGATATCCCGGGTGTAAAGGCTATTATATTCAAATCGCCTTGCATAGCTATCTCAAAACCTACCGCTAAATGTACGATTTCCGACAAGTGCGTACAGTGTAAGAAATGTATCCGTGAAATAGGTTGTCCCGCACTTATTATAGCTGATGATAAGGTAACGATCGACAGCGGGCTTTGCACAGGCTGCGGACTTTGCAGTCAGGTATGCCCCGTAAACGCTATAGGAGGTGGAGCTGATGAATAAAAACATACTTATCTGCGGCGTCGGCGGTCAGGGAACCGTGCTTGCGTCAAAGATTATAGCGGCGTCAGCTATGATTGAAGGCAGTGCAGTGCATTCCGCCGAAACCATAGGAATGGCACAGCGCGGCGGTTCGGTAACGAGCCATGTAAGGATAGGCGAGGCATATTCTCCTCTGATTCCTTACGGCACAGCCGATTTGATACTTGCCTTTGAGCCTGCTGAGGCTGTTCGTAATCTCGTATATCTTAAAATGGGCGGTATCGTTATTGTAAACAGCGTTCCGGTAAAGCCTGTCACGGAATCACTGATGTATACGGGTTATGACGGTACAGAAATGATAGCGTATCTTAAGAACAAGTGCAGTTGTGTTGTAATTGACGCAAAGAAGATATGCGAACCGTTCGGCTCGTCACGATATTTCAATATTGCGATACTCGGAGTAGCTGCCGGCACGGGCAGGCTCGGCATATCAAAGGAAACCATACTGAAAGAAATAGAAAAACGTGTACCTTTAAAATTTGTCGAAACGAATAAAGCGGCATTTTTTGCAGGATACGGGGAGGGCGAAAAATATGAAACTGAATGAGAAACAGCTGGCGATGGTCGACGCTCAGATAAAAAGACTTATCAAAACGGACAGCTATTACGGAAAGATGTACAGAGATGCCGGAATTGACGGTGTTTCAAGTCAGGAGGACTTTGAAAAGCTCCCCTTTTCAAGCAAGGCAGATCTGAGATATGCTTATCCGCTCGGAATACAGGCTGTACCCGATGAAGAAGTGGTGCGTATCCATTCTTCCTCAGGTACAACGGGTAAGCCTGTAATTATCCCTTATACAGCTAAGGACGTTGATGACTGGTCACTGATGATAGCTCGTTGCTATGAAATGGCAGGTATCACCAACAAGGACCGCATACAGATTACGGCAGGATACGGCCTGTGGACAGCAGGAATCGGTTTTCAGGCAGGCTGTGAGAAGCTGGGCGCTATGGCTATCCCGATGGGACCGGGCAACACAGATAAACAGCTTCAGATGATGGTAGACCTTAAATCAACGGTTCTTACGGCAACATCTTCTTACGCTTTACTTCTTTCCGAGGAGATAAATAAACGCAATATGCGTGATAAGATTTATCTCAAAAAGGGTATTTTCGGCTCTGAGCGTTGGAGCGATAAGATGCGCAACTACATAAGAACTGAGCTTGGCGTTGAAATATACGATATTTACGGTCTTACCGAAATATACGGACCCGGTATAGGTATCAGCTGTGCGGAAGATGACGGTATGCACTACTGGGACGATTATGTTTATATTGAGATAATCGACCCGAAAACAGAAAAGCCTGTTCCCGACGGGGAAGAGGGCGAAGTAGTAATTACTACTCTTGTAAAGGAAGGCGCACCGCTCCTGCGTTTCAGAACGCACGATATATCACGCATTATCCCCGAACCCTGCAAGTGCGGAAGTCATTATCCCAGACTTGACACGGTAAAGGGACGCAGTGACGATATGTTCAAGGTACACGGCGTAAATATGTTCCCGAGCCAGGTCGAAGAAATACTCGGAATGGTGGACGGCGTTTCAAGCGAGTACAATATCAATATCGCACACGATGAAAGCATAAACCGTGATGTTATCCTCGTAACTGTCGAGGCAGAGGGCAGAGTCAGCTTCGACAAAACAGGCGATACTATAAGAGAGCTGTTCAAGTCAAAGCTCAGCGTTACACCGAAGATAACCGTTGTTCCTGTCGGAACGCTTCCGAGAACAGAGAAGAAGGCAAAGAGAGTTATCGACCACAGAGAATAATAGGATATATACAGCAAAACCTCCCGCTTTTAGTTCGGTACTCATATAGAAGTTTTTGAACAACTATTATGTAAAGACCTATACAGCAGGCTATAACACAAGAAAGACAGATACTTCAATGGTTGAGGTATCTGTCTTTTCTTTTATAAAGTTGTTAATATTTTATTTGTATCTAATGGCATAGGGCGGATATAAAATATGTCCAATCAAAACAGCTGTATTTCAATGTACAAAACGCATAAATCAGTCCTTTCAAAGTTGTGAAAATATACAATTCTACGGTTTAGGTTATAAATTACCAAGAAATCTATTGACATAACGATCAGCTTGTGCTATGATATAGTTACAGCAAAGGTTACTAATTACCTAAGATTATTAGGAGGGATCGAATTGAAATCTACAGTTGATATGATTCGAGAAATTTCTTATGAGCTGAGCGAGGCTTATCGTGGAAAAATAGCGTATAATGGTGGCGCTGTTATTTCTACAGCTTATGCTTTGAGCATAATTGGGAAAACGCCGACAGTCTCCACTGATTCATTGGAGACATTCATTAAAAGCTCTAATGTATCCCCCGATGTTTCTGAGGTTCTTTCCAGAAACTTGAATGGCTTCTGGGAAACCGTTCTGAGCTTCATTGGCAGATTTGATGCAGACGTATTAAAAGAATTGGTTCTCTATGATAATTCATTTTTTGAAATGAGTACCCCGGTATCTTTAGCAAATCTTGCAAGCAGCATACTTGAGATTAAGGAACATGACAAGGTGCTTGATATCTGCTCGGGAAGCGCAACCTTTCCAATATATGCTTTGCAGGATACAAAAGTAAGTGAATATACCGGAGTTGAGATCAATTTCAATGCAAATGACGTGGCAATTCTCAGAGGAGCACTCCTCGGTGATAACTACTCCTTTGTGATCAATAATGCACTGACATATAAGTACCCTGAAAGTTATGATAAGATCTTTTCAAATTATCCTTTCAGTCTCAGAGGATCAGATCTTGATGAGTGCCGCCATGAATTGCAGAACCACTTTGGACTTGACAGCTCTTATATTTCAAGATGCTCATCTGACTGGCTGTTCAATGCGATCATCATTCGCTCACTGAAAGAAACTGGCAAAGCAGTAGCTATCATGACAAACGGAGCTGCGTTTAACAAGCCCGATATGTATATGCGTCAGTATTTTGCAGAGAACGGTTTTATTGAAGCAGTTATCAATCTTCCACCTGCCCTATTCATCGAAACTGCCATACCAACCACTATGATAGTATTCAGTCATAACAACACTACGATCCGACTTGTAAATGCAGAAAACAGCTTTTCTAAAGAAAGCAGAAGACTCAATACACTTTCTGAAGAAAATATCCGGTTTATACTTGACTGTCTCAAAAACGGCGGGGATGATACGATAGATGTTTCTACGGCAGATATGCGAGAGCATGATTATAATCTCATGGCTTCACATTATCTGGAAAAGCCTGTTGTAGAAAACGGAGTATGTTTCGGAGATGTCATCAAAAATATTGCAAGAGGTTCACAGGTAAAACCTGAATTACTGGAATCTATTAAGTCTGTAATGCCTTCCAATTACAGGTTCATTTCCCTTGCGAATGTGTCGAATGGTTCTATAGATATCGAAGAAGGACAGCAGTATATTACAGAGCTGCCGAAGGCTCTTGAAAAATTCGTTGTTCCCGAAAACTCTATTGTTCTTTCCAAAATGGCATCTCCTACTTTCCGCTCCGCCGTTGTAAATTCCGATAATGATCATTCTATTATCGCAACCGGAAATCTCTACATTATTGAGATAGACGAAAGCAAGGCTGATCCATATTACATTCAGGCATTCTTTGACAGTATCGCAGGTGAAGCCGCACTGAGTTATGCTTCGGGTGGCACAGCCGTTAAAACAATTTCCGTAGAAGCTGTTAAGAGCATCTTGATCCCTCTGCCGTCACTTGATGAGCAGAAGGTAATTGCGCAGAAATATCAGGCAGCACTTGATGAATACGCTGTGCTGAAACGAAAAATGAAAAAAGTATTGGAGCGAAAGAGAACACTGCTGGACAGTGAAACAAACATTTAAGGAGTGAGAGTATGTCGATCAATTCTTTACAGAAACAGACAAATATCAATATTCAGGAGAAAGCAAATCTCATCTGGGAGATCGCTACACATCTTGTCGGATTATTCAAGCCGCACGAATACGGCAAAGTCATTCTGCCGATGACGGTGCTGAAGCGTTTTGACGATGCTCTTGCACCGACAAAACAGGCAGTCGTTGAAATGGGTGAAAAACTCGCAGGAATGAAAGTTGAGGGTGAAGCCCGTGACGGCATTCTCTGCAAGACTTCCGGATATTCCTTCTATAATACAAGCAAGTTCGATTTCAAAAAGCTGGTATCAGATCCCGACAATATCGAATCCAATTTTGAGAACTATCTGCAGGGCTTTTCCTCAAACGTCAAGGACATTATTTCAAACTTCAAATTCACCGATCAGGTGCGGACTATGGCAGACGGAAATGTTCTGTTCGTGGTGATACAGGAGTTTATCTCTGCTAAGGGCGATATGGCACCCGACAAGATCACATCTACCGATATGGGGTACATTTTCGAGGAACTTATCAGGAAGTTCTCCGAGAGCTATGACGAGCAAGCCGGAGCGCACTTCACCAGCCGTGACGTTATCTACCTTATGACCGAGTTGCTTATCGCTCCCGAAAAGGACGATATCAAGGCGAACGGCTGCACAAAGACCGCATACGATATGGCAATGGGTACATCGCAGATGCTCGGCTGTCTGACGGAATGTCTGACCGACATCAGTGAAGATGCCGACCTCACCTGTTTCGGAGAGGAGTTCAACCCTGAGACATACGCTATCGCAAAGGCTGATATGCTCATCAAGGGCGGCAACGCTTCGGGCATGATGTACGGCGATACGCTCAACGATGACAAATTCAGCGGTTATGAGTTTGACTATATCATTTCCAATCCGCCTTTCGGTATCGACTGGAAGCGAGAAAAGGCAGAGGTCGAAGCCGAAGCCAAGAAAGGCTATGACGGAAGATTCGGTCCCGGTCTTCCGGCTATTTCCGACGGACAGATGCTCTTTATGCTCAACGGTGTCAAGAAGCTGAAAGAGGGTAGCGGACGTATGGCAATCATTCAGAACGGTTCTTCCCTGTTCACAGGTGATGCAGGCAGCGGTGCTTCGGAGATACGCCGATATGTTATCACAGAGGATATGGTCGAAGCGATCATTCAGATGCCGACAGACCTGTTTTACAACACAGGCATTTCCACCTATATCTGGGTGCTGACAAAGGGCAAGCCTGCACACCGTCTCGGAAAAGTTCAGCTCATCGACGCTTCAAAATGCTTTGTGAAACGCCGCAAGAACATCGGCAACAAGCGTGTTGACCTTGATGACAAGTGCATTGAGCTTATCATGAAAGCCTACATGGAGTTTGAAAATGAAGTATATACTGACGGCGAGCTTGTTGTGGAGTCAAAGACTTTCGACAATGATTTCTTTGGCTTTACTAAGGTGACTGTCGAGACAGCACAGGCTGACAAGAACGGAAAAGCTATCCTGAAAAAGGGCAAGCCGCAGGCCGTCAAGGGCGCAAGCGACAGCGAGATCATTCCGCTTTCGGAGAATATTGACGAGTATATCGCAAAGAACGTCCTGCCGTACAATCCGCTGGCATTTGCTGACCGAAAGAAAGACAAGGTGGGCTATGAGATACCGTTTACAAGGCTTTTCTACAAGTTTACCGCACCGCAGTCCTCGGAGGATATCTTTGCGGATATCAAGGCACTGGAGGAGGAAGAAACAACACTGATGAAGGAGCTGTTTGGTAATGCGTGAGATGAAAGATAGCGGAGTGGCTTGGATTGGGGAAATTCCTGAGCAGTGGGATATTTCGACTATAAATTCACTATACACTCTTAGAAATCAGAAAGTAAGTGACCGTGATTATCCGCCGCTTTCCGTTACAATGAAGGGAATCGTTCCTCAGCTTGAAACAGCGGCAAAGACAGATGCACATGATGACAGAAAACTTGTAAAGAAAGGCGATTTTGCTATAAATAGCCGTTCTGACCGCCGTGGTTCATGCGGAATATCTGATTATGACGGCTCGGTATCACTCATCAATACAGTTTTAACTCCTCGTGGAGAAATGCACCCTGTTTATTATAATTGGCTGTTTCATTCTTCAAGTTTCGCAGATGAGTTTTATCGCTGGGGACATGGTATAGTTGATGATTTATGGACTACTCGCTGGCAGGAAATGCGGAACATTACGATCCCCGTTCCTGAGTATGCTGTCCAACAAAAAATCGCCGCCCACCTCGACCGCAAATGCGCCCAGATAGACGCTCTCATCTCCAACGCACAGCAGCAGATTGAAAAGCTGAAAGCCTACAAGCAGAGCGTTATCACCGAGACTGTCACAAAGGGGCTTGATCCTGATGTGAAGATGAAAGATAGTGGGGTTGAGTGGATCGGGGAGATACCGGAGGATTGGGAAGTAACAAAATTCGGAAGAATATGCAAAGTTAAATCAAATCTTGTACATCCAGAAAACTATCCTGATTATATTCAAATAGCTCCAGATAACATTGAAAAAGGTTCTGGAAAATTGCTTCCATGTCAAACTGTAAAAGAATCTGGTGTAATAAGCGATAATCACCTTTTCTATAAGGGACAAATTATTTATTCTAAAATACGTCCGATTCTTAACAAAGTGACAATTGCACCATTTGATGGTTTATGTAGTGCAGATATGTACCCAATTGAAACGACTCAAAATTATAGATATGTTCTGTATTATATGCTTTCTAATCTATTTTTGATTCAAGTGAAAATGGTTACAGAAAACAGAGTAAAGATGCCAAAAATAAATCAGGAAGAAATATCTCAAATAATGACTGTATTTCCGTCTGTTGAAGGACAAAACGAGATTGTAACATTTCTCGATAAAAAATGCACCCAAATAGATAGCCTGATTGCAATTAAACAGCAAAAGATCGAAAAGCTCCAAAAGTACAAGAAATCCTTGATATATGAATATGTGACAGGCAAAAAGGAGGTATGACCTTGGAAACCAAAGAAAAACGCTTTGAACAGGATATCGAGACTTTCTTCCTCTCCGATGAGGGCGGATATGTTTCGCTGAAAAGTAGTCAGTACGATGTTGACAAGTGCATCTGTATGGACGTGCTGTGCAGGTTCATCAAAAAGACACAGCCGAAAGCGTGGGCGAAGTATCTCAAATACTACGGCGAGAACGCACAGGAAAAGCTCTATTTCCGCCTTGAAAAGTGCATCAGCGAACAGGGCTTGATATACGTTCTCCGCCACGGCATCGAAGACCTCGGCATCAAGCTGAAAGTCTGCTACTTCAAGCCCGAAACTGCCCTCAATGACCTCGATGTGGAGCATTATGAAGCGAATATCCTCGGCTGCACAAGGCAGTTCCGCTATTCTCCCCACAACACCAATACCATTGACATGGTGCTGTCAGTGAACGGTATCCCCGTTGTTTCGATAGAACTGAAAAATCAGCTCACCGGACAGGACTATCAGTGTGCGATCAGGCAGTACAAAAACGACCGCAGCAGCAAGGAGTTCTGTTTCCGCCTTGATCACCGTTTCCTTGTATATTTCGCAGTTGACCTCTACGAAGTATGGATGACAACACAGCTCAAAGACGGCAGCACCTATTTTATGCCGTTCAATCAGGGTTCAAACGGCGCAGGAGTCAGCGGCGGTGCAGGCAACCCCGACTATCCCGACGGCTATGCAACGCACTACCTGTGGGAAGAAGTATTGCAGCGTGATTCCCTCATGGATATTCTTTACAGGTTCGTTTCCCATGTCAAGGAAAAGGACGAGGAGACAGGCAAGACTAAGGAAAAGCTACTGTTCCCACGTTATCATCAGTATGATGTGGTGCGGAAAGTCCTTGCCGATGTCAAAGAGAACGGTTCGGGCAAAAACTACCTGATACAGCACAGCGCAGGTTCGGGCAAGTCAAACTCTATTGCGTGGATCGCATACCGTCTTGCATCTATCCATGATGCCAACGACGAGGGAATATTCGATTCCGTTATCGTAGTTACAAACCGCGTTGTCCTCGACGGACAGTTACAGGATACGATCAACAGCTTCGAGCATAAAGTCGGCTTGGTAGAAGCGATAGACGATAAGAAGAACTCCCACAGCCTTGCAGAAGCGATCAACGACGGCAAGAAGATCATTATCAGCACCGTACAGAAGTTCCTGTTCGGCTACAAAGATATGGACAGCTATAAGGGCAAGAAGTTTGCTATCATCATTGATGAAGCACATCAGGGACAGAGTGGCGAAAGTGCAAGAATGCTCCGCAGAAGCCTGATCGACATTGGTGTAGCCGTTAAGGAATACGCAGAGGAACAGGAGATCGACGTGGAAGATGTTGACCTCACCGATGAATTTATCAACAGCGTTGTAGGTCAGGGCAGACACGCAAACCAGTCTTTCTTTGCTTTTACCGCAACACCGAAAGGTCCGACGATCGAGGTGTTCGGCACTGAGTATATCGGTGCTGACGGTACACCAACAAAAATGCCGTTCCATGTATACTCCATGAAGCAGGCTATCGAGGAAGGATTTATTCTTGATGTGTTGCAGGACTATACCACGATCCGTGAAGCATTCAAGCTCGTCAAAGTTTCCGAGGACAATCCCGAACTGATAGAGGGTGCGGCATCGAAAGCGCTGTTCAAGTATTATAAGAAGCACGGCTATACGATCACACAGAAAACAGAAATGCTCATGGCGAATTTCCTTGCAAACGGCAGATTCCAGATCGGCGGCAAGGGCAAAGCTATGGTCGTTGCCGACAGCAGAGCCAACGCAGTACGTTATTACCTTGCAATCAAGCAGTATTTGAAAGATCACCCGCAGGAATCCGCAGGGTGCGATGTTATGATCGCATTTTCAGGCGAAGTTACTCTGGAAGAAATGCCCATGGAGAAGCCGTTTACTGAAGCCATTATGAACCTTGACGAAAACGGCAAGTGCATTACAACTGACAAGAAGTTCAGAAAGGTGTTCCACAGCAGTCAGTATAATATCCTTGTTGTAGCCAATAAGTATCAGACAGGTTTTGACGAACCGCTGCTGCATTCCATGTATGTAGACAAGAAGCTGAAAAGCGTAGCAGCCGTGCAGACACTTTCTCGTTTGAACCGTACTTGCTTCGGAAAGGCAAGCACCTTTGTTCTTGATTTTGAAAATACAGAGGAAGACATCAAGAAAGCGTTCCAGCCGTTCTATGAGGAATCTTCCATGGAAGGCGCCACAGACCTGAATGTGGTGTATGATCTCAGGAACAAGCTGAACGAGTATATGCTGTTCAATTATGATGATGTCGAGAAATTCAACGACTTTATGTCAAAGCAGACGGGAAAAGGGCAGAACGCAGCCGCACTCGGTAAGCTCGCAGGAATGTTCCGACCTGTTATTGACAGATACAGAGATCTTTCCGAGGACGATCAGTATGCAGTCCGTGACTATCTCCGCAAGTTTACAAGAACTTATGCGTATATCACCCAGATCGTCAGACTGCACGACAAAGACCTTTTTGCTGAATATCTGTATACGTCTAATCTTCTGAGACTACTTCCGAAATCAGGCAAGGATATCGTTGATATAGATGACAAAGTCAGACTGGAATACGCTAACCTGAAAGAAACGCATATCGGAGCGATCATACTCGATGAAAAGAAAGTTGTATGGGTTCCCGGCGGAGCAACTGCTCCCAAGAAGCCTAACAAGAAAAAGGACACTTTACAGAGTATCATAGATAAGGTCAATGAGCGATTTGACGGTCAGTTCACCGATGCAGACAGGGTTATTATCGAAGGTATCTACCGTATGTTCATGGACGATAAAGACGTTAAGAAGTTCAAGAAATACGCCAGCGACAACAGCACAGAAATGTTTGTTAATTCCCTGTTCCCGGAGAAATTCAAGGAGATCGTTACACAGTGTTTTCTTGATAACAACGAATCATTCCAGAAGCTGTTCAACGATCCTGAGTTTTATCAGAAAGTGCAGGATGTTATGGCAAAAGAGTTGTATAAGTCGTTGAGGAAAGACTCGTAAGATTTAAGAGCCGTATGTGAGTTAAGCTCATTACGGCTCTTATAGGATAAAATGTAAATCTGTAACAGAGAGGAGAAAAATATAATGGATGCACCTTTACGCATAGACGAGCAGATAATGAACAGTGACAGAGTTATTTGCCGTCATATTGATAGCATAGAAAAATCTACAATTGGAGAAATATCTCAGGACATTCTTTCGCATCTTCGCCATTTCGTCGAACATATTATGCTGAAGATTTATGCCAATGGAGAGGATATCGAAGATTCACATGAAAATGTTCAAAAAGCAGTAAAGTATGTTAAAAGCGAGATGAAATTGAAGCATATTGCACGTTTTCATCGTTTCTTGCAGGTATCTGTATCTCATAGAACTTTAGCAGAAGAAAATGCTAATCGATTGATGCTCAAATATTATGAATATCTTCTGAGAATAAAGAATTATCTTCAGGACAATTATTCTATGGAAGTCCTCCATAACCTTGAAAAGTTTCCTATTGAATTAGATGATAGTTATAAAGAATACTATGAGAAGATTTCTGAGAAAATTGAATTATACCATACTCCTATAAGAGAAGGATTTCGATTTGACCGGTTTTATATCCAATCAATAAAGCCATTTTTTGTAAACGGGAAAGTATACTATGAAGTCGCGTTCATACCGGCAAATGATAAAGCAAGCAAAACAGATCGGATTATTGCGTTTACAGACATTGAATTATCCGATTATTACGCTGTCAGATTTGCTATAGCCAATAATTCGATTGAAATTTTTGGAAAAACCATGCCCATACGAGTTATTGTCAATTGGGAAGTGAATATTCGTCCTTGTGAATTCGATAATTTTGCAAAACTGATTTACAAGAATGCCCCTAAGTTATCTAAAGCCGAACAGAAGAATTTATCACAACATTTAACTGATACCGGAGCCAATTTATCCGAGCTCCTTGATATTTCAGATGAAGCCTTTGCTAATTTACGCAGTGAAATCATTCCAAAGTCAAAATCAAAGTTTTTCTTTGATATTCTGGATTATTGCAGAGAGCTTTGGAAAAAACAAAGTCCAGGTTCAAATTTGCTTAAATATTTATTATTTCACATGAACAACAGAATAATAAAAAATCAATATCAGGAAATATGGAGATGGAATTATCAAAGTGGCTATCGAGAATATGTAGGTAAAAATTCACTGCTTTCTGATCTGTATTTGGCTGATGAATGTATACCGTTTGATGAAATGCCCTTTTGTTCCGCACCGAGAAAGCACGTTCCGAGTGTTTCAGACTTATTTGAATGCTTTGATGTATATGGACGTGAACATGAGGTTTTAGCCTGGTATATCAAGCATAATACTGAACATGAAGGAATCCTCTTTACAAAATTAGAAAAAAATGATGAAGGAAAATATACATTATTTGGTTTTGACAAGTTAGAAAGCCTTGTAAAAACTTATAATCAGCGTCTTTATCATAATTCGACTCAACAAGCACGCAAACTTATCATCAAAAACGGTTTTATTTTCATAGAAGGCTACAAAGAAGATACCATATCCATTATACAGACAATAATGAGTTTAACAACTTCTGGAATAGACAACTATTTAAATACAGCAAAACACTGGGTAGAAACGCAAGATCACAGTAATGTTTCGGAAGAGAAAAAAGCAGCATTGATAAATATGTTTGATAAATCTAAAGTTGCTCTAATCTACGGTGCAGCAGGAACGGGAAAAACGACATTGATCAATTATATTTCAACATTTTTCAAAGACTACTCCCGGTTGTACTTAGCTCACACAAATCCAGCAGTAAACAATTTGAAAAGAAAAGTGAACGCATCATCAAAATGCAATTTTATGACTATCACCAAATTTAATAATCCGTATGCTAAAGATGTAAAAAGAGATTATGATATTCTCATAATAGATGAGTGTAGTACTGTAAGTAATAAAAGTATGAGAAAGGTTCTTGAACTTGCTCAGTACAAACTTTTAATTTTGGTAGGAGATATATACCAGATCGAGGCTATAGAATTTGGAAATTGGTTTAATGCAGTAAGATTCTTTATTCCTCCAACATCAGTATGCAAATTAAAAAAACCATTTAGAACAGAAAGTAAGCAATTATTAGACCTATGGGATAATGTCAGAAAAATGCAGGGTAATAATGAGGATAGTGATGTTCTTGACAGATTACAAGCAGGTGAGTTTTCGGCAGAACTGGATACTTCAATATTCACTTCTGCAGCAGAAAATGAAATTATACTTTGCTTAAACTATGGAGGACTTTATGGTATTAATAATATCAATCATTTCATGCAAGAAAACAATAACGGTAAAGAGATTTATCGTGGCATACAAAGATACAAAGTCGGTGATCCTATTCTATTCAACGATGCTGCCGATTCGTTTTTTAGCAGTGATGAAGACGAAGTTCCTGTTATTCATAATAATATGAAAGCTAAAATCGTAGATTTCGCTGTTTTAAATGAAGGTCAGGCAAATGAGTCGATTCAATTTGATGTCGAACTTGATAAACCTCTTATAGAATTAAATATGGATAATCGTAACTTCAACATCATAGGAACGAATCAGGAGGGAAACTCGATTATTCGGTTTGAAGTCTTTAAGAATAAAAGCACTGACGAGGACGATGAGGAAACTTCAAGGGCTACGGTTCCGTTTCAAATAGCTTATGCTGTCTCAATCCATAAAGCACAAGGTTTGGAATATGACTCTGTTAAAATAGTTATAACCGATGAAATAGATGAACTTATAACTCACAGCATATTCTATACTGCAATTACTCGTGCTAAGAAAAGACTGAAGATTTATTGGTCTAAATCTGTTGAACAGAAAATACTTGAAAGAATCAAGCCTATTGATAACCGTCAGGATATTGCATTATTGAAAAGCGAAATAGTCTGAGGTGATTTTAGGAGGGCGATCTGCCGTCACTGACACCTCGCCCTCTTAGATTATTTGTCAGCATCACTGCACTCGTCAAGTTCGTGCATAAGCTGAATATATACGCACTCCACACGTTCATGTTCCTCGCCGTCCGTGGACATCATCATTTCAAGGAAATGTGCCTTAGCTTCTTCGTAGTCCGTCCAGACCTCACGCTTACCATTGCATACGGTAGTGACCTTGTTTGTTCTCGGCATTGCCAATTCAGGTGTTTTCAACATAATCGTTACCTCCATAAGTATTATCGTGAATCCATTATATCCGATAAAACTACTGGAGTCCAGCTCTGCGGAATAATTGTAACCATTTTTGTGAAGTGCGCAGCAATTTCAAACGCCGATCTGCTGCAGGGCGCACATATTAAAATCGGTGCTGTCGGGATTTCTCCTGACAGCACCTTTTCTCTTATTGCTTCAACTGCAAGACCTTCGTTTGCAGAAACAGCAGAGGGTCGATGATCTGACCGGCAAGGCTCTCGACTTCTTCAATATCTTCCTTGTAAACCTTGTTCGTGACATTTGCACGACGGGCGATCTGGTTGATATTGTTGGCAACATTATTGGCGATGCGTGCGAGCTCCTTCAGCTCATTTTCGTTGACCTGAGCAATGTATCCCTCAAAGATCATGGCTCTTACAAATCCACTGAGACTGCTCATACCGCTGTTAGCAAACTTCTTCTTGATAGCCGCCATTTCTTCGGGGCTGACACGGACTTTCAGGTACAGTGTACGCTTCTTTTCGTCTTTCATTTCTCTTGTTCTCCTTTTTTTATCAATTCGGGGTCGTAGGGGCAGCGCCCTCTGCCAAGCTTTGTACTATGTGTGAAGTCGCAATTTGCGCCCACATAGTACCGTGCTTGCTGGTAGAGTTTCGCCCCTGTGGGGCGAATGTTATTGTAGCTTTAGCAAAAATAAACCACCGCTTGAAGCGGTGGAATAAAAGACTTTAGTAAAAAGCCCTCCTATGATATAATAGAAGTGGGTTTGGCAACCACATGAATATCAAAAGGAGGACTGTCAAATAAATGACAATCATAGTTTATCACATTCAAAGTGGAATTGCAAGTATCACATAGTATTCGCACCGAAATACCGAAGGCAGGTAGTGTACGGGCAGTTGAAAGCAGATATAGGGGAAATACTGCGAACATTATGTGAACAGAAAAAAGTGAATATAATCGAAGCAGAAGCATGCCCGGATCACATACATATGTTGGTGGAAATACCACCGAACATAAGTGTAGCGCAGTTTATGGGGTATCTAAAAGGAAAGAGCTCATTGATGATATTTGATAGGCATGCAAATTTGAAATACAAGTATGGGAATCGGCATTTTTGGTGCAGAGGATATTACGTAGATACAGTAGGAAAGAACAAAAAGGCAATAGAAGAATACATAAGAAACCAACTTACAGAAGATATAGCAAACGATCAAATAACACTGAAAGAGTATATTGACCCGTTTACGGGTAGCAAGAACCAGTAAGCAAAAAGAAACAGCCACTTGAGTGGCTGCTGTAAATGAGATGCGGTTGCCAGACTTTTCAGTGTGCCTTCAGGCACAAGCCGGTATTATGCCCTTGAAGGGCAAGTGCATACCACGCGTTCAACGCGTGGTTTTGATTACATCTTTATTATTCCGAAAGCGTTTGCGACCGAGCTTATAAGAATTATCGCCGCAAATACGGGACACAGATATTTTATCATAAAATTGAATATCTTCTTTCGCTTGAAAGTGCCGTTTTCCGCAGTCATTTCTTCTTCGATCTTCTTCACGCCCACAACTCTTGAAACAAGCAGACAGGTTGCGATAGCCGCTATCGGCATCATTACCGAGTTTGTAAGGAAGTCAAAGAAATCAAGCATCTGCATTCCGAGTATCTGCGCAAAGCCGAGCGGTCCGTAGCCAAGGCAGGACAGTGTTCCGAGTGCTATCATAATAACGGTGACTATTACGGTCGATTTCTTTCTGCCCCAGCCGAGCTGATCCTGAAAGGTCGAAACCGCACTTTCTGTAAGTGCAATTGAGCTTGTAAGCGCCGCACATAAAACGAGGAAGAAGAAAAGTATTCCGACAAATGTTCCTGCCGAAAGCCCTGAAAAGACCTTAGGAAGCGTAATGAACATCAGCGATGGTCCTGCCTGCAGTGTATCGGGATCGCCGCCCGAGAACGCAAATACGGCAGGTATTATCATAAGCCCTGCCATGATTGCAATGCCCGTGTCGAATATTTCAACGTTGGTAGTAGACTTTTCTATTGAAACGTCTTTTTTCATATATGAGCCGAATGTTATCAGTATGCCCATTGCTATTGACAGCGAGTAGAACATCTGACCCATAGCGGAAACTACCGTCATCCACGAGAAGTTAGAGAAGTTCGGTATCAGGAAATACTTCACACCCTCAAGTGCGCCCGGCATAGTAACGGAATATACGGTTATCATTATCGAAAGGATAACAAGCACAGGCATCATAAACTTTGATACACGTTCAATGCCGTTTCGTACCCCGCCGAAAATTACCGCAACCGTAAGCGCCGTGAAGATAAGGAAACATATCTCGGCACTGCCGCCGCTTGAAATAAAGCCTGTAAAATATCCGTCGGAGGCGAGCTGTCCGCCGTTTCCGATTATATATTCATAAAGATATTTGATGACCCAGCCGCCGATAACAGAGTAGTATGGCACTATCAGAATCGGTATTACTGCATTTATCCAGCCGCCGAGCGTCAGCCACTTTGATTTTCCGAATGAACGGTATGCGCCGACAGGGCTTTTCTGCGTCATTCTGCCTATTGCGGTTTCGGCGGTTATCATCGTATAGCCGAATGTCAGCGCAAGGATGATATATATCAGCAGAAAAATTCCTCCGCCGTATTTTGCCGCAAGATACGGAAACCTCCAGATATTGCCCAGTCCGACCGACGCACCTGCTGCGGCAAGAACAAATCCGAGCTTTCCTGAAAAAGAACTGCGTTTATGCTTTTGTTTTTCCATTTTTACTCCTTGATAATGTAGATAATGTATATTTCCTCTTTTAATTGCAGATATTCTTTCGCCGTAAGAACGGCTGAATCTGAAATATGAGGTCAGACGAAAGTGCCGGAGATATGATTTTCACAAGTGCGTTTAGCATGGTATGTAATGTGACTCGGTAAAAGCAATAGCTCAGATGAATTTGAAACAGTCCGAATATTTTTCGTTATAAAATGAAAGGTATCCCCACAGCACGACATTAAATTATATTATACTACTTTTTTTATCTGTTGTACAGCGTTTTTACGGCAAAGATGGCAATTAAAGCAAATTCTATGAATTTTTCCTGTCGCTGTAAATAATCAAAATGCCCCCGCCAGTAAAGCAGGAGCGTTTTGTTTTATTTCAGCAATTTACTTGTTGTTCTTGCGAACCGTTATAGCCATAGCTGTAAGACCGCCTACTGCCGCCGCACCGAGTGCCGCAAGCTCGAAAGCGGGAACACCTGTGTTTACATTGCCTGTACTGCTTGTGCTGTCACCGGGTGTTACCTGAGAAACCGTGTCGGGTATAGCTGTGCTGTCATTTGTGCTTTCGTCAACAGAGGTCGAGCCGCCGGGAGTGATGATTTCCTCCGCACCGCTTACAACTCCGTCAACAATCTCCTCTGCGCCGTTTAACACACCGTCAATGATGTTATCGCCGTCTGCCGCAGACGCAGATAAACCGCATAAGCTCATAGCGGCTATGGAAGCTAATATAGCTGCTGTCTTTTTCATACCGTTTTTCCTTTCGTTTATTCTGTTTATATAGGATTTCAGTATCCGTTTTGCTGTTCGGCATATTTATAATCAATATGCTGTGCGTTATTATTATGAGCGTATGAAAAAACGATATTCTGTAAAAACGCAGAAATGCGATGGTATAAATTACAAAAACGGCAGTATCGCAACCGCCGTTTTGATGATATATAATTTTTATAATTATTCAAACAGACATCCGAACTGCTTTACGAATGCGTCTGCGACCACAGTGCCGCCTTCGCCGTTCGGATGACCGCCGTATACCGCCTTTCCGGGTTCGTCTTCAGTTGACAGCAGAGCAGAGAAGTCAAAGAACTTTGCTCCGTATTTTTCGGCAATAGCCGGTATTTTTTCGTTGAGTGCAGTCCTTATGCCCTCGTTTGTTTCCTTGAAGTTCTGAGGAGGTGCGTTGAACAGGATTACATCACAGCCCTTTTCGGTGAGATATGAAACTATTGCGTCAAGATATTCATCTATTTCTTCTGCTGAGCTTTTCTTGCCGCCGTATTTACCTGAAACAATATCGTTCGTGCCGAATGCAACAATTACCGTGTCGTACTGTGATACCCTTGACAGCCAGTTCTCGTTTGATGCGGCATCGCTTGCTCTTGCCCAGCCAAGACCGCAGTTGAAGAACGCTACATCACTTCCAAGCTGTGTTGATATCTTTGAAGCCCAGAACTCGTATTTCATCTGCTCTGTCTGACAGCCTTGCGTTATGCTGTCGCCGATTGCGGCTACCGTATGCTTTACATCTCTCTTTGCACCTATAATCTGGGGGAGCGGAATCTCGTCGCAGAACTCAAATGTTTCACCGTCTGCGGAGCTTGCGGTGGAAGTAAGACTTGACATCTTGTTGCACGGAATGCCCTCGCCCGATACGGTCCACTCCCATACCATATAATGACCTTCGGGGATATTCATTGTAACAGGGTCGCTCCAGTAGCTCTCATCAGCAGTAACTTCCTTTGTTTCCTTACCACCGAATGTTACAGGCGTGCGGTTTGTTATTTTGTCTTCGGTGCTTGTACCGCCATCGGCTATAACGGCATTTGAAACGGTATATGCGCCTCCGTCCTTTCCGACAAATGCGTCCTTGCCCTTTGCATAGGTCGAGTCGACCATATTGGTAAAGAAGAACTTGTATTCAAGCTCGCCGTACTGCTCAACGGGAAGATATGCTCTGTAGGTTATATTTTCGGCTTTTTCTATATAGAAATTGTTTCCGGTCGATACAACAGTATTAGAAACATATGTCGTAAAATCGGTGACAGGCTTTTCGGACTTTGTTGATGTGTCGGAGGATTCTTTTGATGACGTTTCTGAGGAAGCGCCTGATGCGGTTGTACTGTCTGTAGAAGATTCTGTTGCAGAAGCGCTCTCCATAGCAGATGAGTTGTCCGCTGACTGTGAACTGCAGGCTGTAACTGCGCATATTGATAACGCAAGCAGCAAAGCTGTTAATGATTTTATTTTCTTCATAGATCGTTATCCTTTCACAGATATATTCAAGGCATTGACTGCATAAAATAATCTGCCGTCCGCCGCCGGTTTGTCGAATATTATTTATCGTGTCTTATTCTATACCGGCTGATTGTCTGACGTTTTTCCAGCTGTTATCATCGATCACATAATTATCGCCGCTCTTTTTGCCGTAAGGAATATAGAAATCGGTAATGCTTGAACCTGTCTGGGAAAGAGTATAGAGAATTGACTTTATCTTTGCGTCGTAGTCCCCCTGCTCGATGTTTGTATTTGTAAAGTTGATAATGAAATCCATATATTCGGCAAGCGTCTTTTCGCCTGTTCCGATGAAGTTCTGATCAATAAACGCCGAGATAGCGGTTGCCAATACCTTGCAGGGATAAAGCTCGTCTTTAATACCGTAATCCGGGAGCGTAAGATATGTGTACATCTGATCAGCGGTAAAAATCTGCGTACCCTGTTTTATTACAGTAACGGTGTTGTCCTTTTTATTCTCGTACTTTATTTCGCTCGGGATAGTGAGTGTTGTGTTTCCGACCATATCAAAAAGTTCGCTGAGAGTGGACTTGGTGAAACGTATATACTTGTTTATTGTAAGACCGGTCTTTTCGGAAAGCTGTTTTGCTACTTCTGCTTCGCCCGACTGCTCGCATATCTGCTTTATTGTGCCGCCGGCAAGTTCGGTGCTTGAAAGATAGGGCATAAGCACAAAAGTGTTTGCTGTTGCACGGTAGGTCACAGTCATATATTTATCAGGCGCTTTGTCTGCGTCTGCCGAAAGAGTAAGCAGTACAGAAAAATTATATGTTGAATCGGGGGTAAAAGCTGTGCCCTGTGGCTGTGAAACATTTACGGTAGCGTCGTTTTTCTGCGACTCGTAAAAGTTATTCAGCAGTATAGTTGATACAAGCGCTGCAAGAACTCCGGTTACAATAAAGGTTATAGCATATATGTACCAATTACTTCTTCTTTTTATCAATTTTATCAACCTCCGAAGGCTTGAAATTTACTCAGAAAAATAGTATAATACTATAATAGCACAAAATGAGAAAAAAAACAAGGTGTATTTTTCTGTCACAGAACCTGTATTCCTGCTGTTTTTCCCTTAATAATTTACATAAAGAGGTTATATTATGAACAGATTTTTAAAGCGCGCGTGGGCTGAGATCGACCTTGATGCACTCACACATAACTATAATGAGATAAAGAAGCTTGCAAAGGGCAAAGAGATACTTGCGGTGGTGAAAGCGAATGCCTACGGTCATGATGATAAGGCTGTATGTCTTAAACTCCAGGATCTCGGCGTAAAATATTACGGTGTTTCTAATTTGTGGGAGGGTGAAAAGCTCCGTCAGCACGGCATAACGGGCACAATACTGACATTTGGTTATACCGATGAAGATTATTTTGACGAATTGCTTGAATACGGCATTACCCAGACTGCCGGAAGTGTGCAGTATGCGAAGGAGCTCAGTGATTATGCTGTAAGCAAGGGCGTGAAGCTCCCTGTGCATATAAAGGTAAATACAGGTATGACCCGTGTCGGAATCGATACAGAGGAGGAAATGCTTGATATTCTTGCTATGCCCGGACTTGACTGCAAGGCGGCATATACTCACTTTGCTGCGGCTGACAGCTTTGATGAAGACGATGTTCAGTATACGAATAAACAGCAGGAAAAGCTTATGAAGATTGCAAGCGATAAGGGCTTGCTCATTCACTCCCAGAACAGCGGAGGAATAGTGTATCATAGTGATTTTGGCGGCGATATAGTCCGTGCCGGCGTTATCCTCTACGGTCATTGCCCTAACTATCCGCTCGAAGTGCCTTTTGAGATGAAGAGCGTTATGACGGTAAAATCGGTCGTTTCTCAGCTCAAAACCATTCCGGCAGGTACGCAGATAAGCTACGGCAGAACGTATACTGCCGACAAGGAAATGACGGTTGCAGTTGTACCGATAGGTTATGCCGACGGTTATTTCCGTGATTTCAGTTCAAAGGGAAAGATGTTGATAAACGGCGTTTTGTGTCCCGTTGTCGGCAGGGTATGTATGGATCAGACCATTGTTGATGTAAGCGGTGTACCTGATATAAAGACAGGCGATATTGTCTATGTATACTCAGATAAGTGCAAGGAAACAAGCGTTGACTATAACGCAAGCCTTATCGGAACTATCGGATATGAGCTTACCTGTGCGGTTGCTCTGCGTATACCGAGAGTGGTTATCGAAAACGGCAAGATCAAAGAGGTAGTACGTTACGGACTCATATAAGCGGCACGGGTGCAAATAAAGTAAAATAATCCCGCAGGTAAAAAGCCTGCGGGATTTTCTGTATCCGGTTACTTTGATATATTCGGGTTTGCCGTACCGCAGTTTGAACAGAACTTCTGTCCTGCGGTGTTTTTGTTTCCGCATACACAGTACCAATCGTTGTTCTGAGCAGTAGTTGCGGTCGAATTGTTATTTGCAGGCTGACCGGTAGAAGCGGTATTGTTTTGTACAGATGCCTGATAATTCTGCCGGGGCTGACTGCTGTAATGGTTATTATTATAGCCGTCATGGTAAGGCTGAGCGTTGTTCTGATAACCGTAACCGCCCTGATAAGACGGGTTATTCTGATAATACGGTGCGGAATATGCTTGCTGCTGAGCCGCCGTGTTCTGTGCCGCTGCTGCTGTAAGCGCTTTGTCGGCAATGGTTTTGAAGCCGATTACTGACGCAACTATTCCGAAAGCGGTTATAAGCACGCAGAATACCATAGCTACAATAAGACCTGTTGTGACCATTGAAAGCGCAAAGTCTACAGCCTCGGTCGCAGTGGCAAAGCCTTCATAGTCAAGATCGCCGCTTGCGACAGCATCCCACATCAGCTCTCTGAACGCTTCACCGCCGAAAAATCCGTTGAGAATGCCGAGAGTTACAACGCTTATCAGCTCAAAGAACGAAAGTATCGCCGTGATTATTGTTGTTGTCATGACACCTGTACGCTTGCTTGTTGTAGGTGTCTGCTTGTATTTTGAGCACAGTACAAGCACCACTATTGCCAATGCTATAAGTATCAATGTCGTACATCTCCTTATCGATAATTCTTACCTTATGTGTCCGCAGTATATGCAGAATTTGTTGTCAGATTCGTTGTACTTACCACAGCTTTTGCACTGCCATGCGTTGTTTTCGGTTGTAAAGCTCTGCTGAACATTTGCGGCAGACTGTGTGCGGTATATCTGCTGTGCCCTTGCGGCGTTTACTCTCTGCTGTTCGCTGTAAGCCGCAGAGGTGAGCTCATTGTTGCTCATACACTTGTATCCCTTGATACAGGCAATTACGCTGAGCGTAATCACACCGCCGTAATATATTACAATAATTGCAAACATTACCGAAGAGAATACAGAAAGACCTGAGTAGGGAATATCGCTTTCCGTACCGTAATATGATGGAATCACACCGAACAGTACAGCGAGTGCCATTATTCCTGTGAGCACTGTAAGTATTATGGTTATAACATTTATGCCTGTTCGCTTTGACAGGGTCGGATAATCTTTGTACGAACCGCACAGGACGAGCAATGCTATCGCAAGACCTATATGAAGCATACAGGTTCCTCCTTACTGACTGTTAGCGTTGCCCGAAGTGCTGTTTTTAGGTGCGCCGCACTGTGAGCAGAAATCTCCGCCGATATCCTTGTTTACCGTACCGCATACTTTGCACTGCCAAGTGTTGTACTGAGGGTCAGGCATTCCCTGAGGAGGTACCTGATAGCCTTGTCTATACTGCTGTTGAACAGCGGTTGCCTTGTCAATTGCTTTCTGCTTTAGTTCTTTATCGGACAGTGTGGTATATCCTACGATGCACATTATGATTCCGGCGATGACGGTTGCGAGCACTACTATATAGTATGAAATATATATAGCATATTCGCTTGTACCGGGCATGAACGATGAGAAGTTATAGCTCGTGAAATAGTCGTAAGGGTTGCACAGCAGTCTGAAAAAGTCTACTTTAAATAAAAGCAGAAGTGCGTCGAACACGGTAAGTAAAACTGTTGTCGCAGTAAGTGATTTTCTCTTTCCGAGCGTGGGTTTTCTTCTGTATTTGGCAGTTATAATAAGTACGGATATTATGAATACCACAACCGCTACATAAAATATGAAACCGTCAAAAAGGTTGGACAGAAGTTTATCTGTAGTGCTCTGATAACCGTCTGCGTTGTCTGTGTAAAGTTCTATCAGACGTGATGCCGATAATAATTTGCTCATGTTGCTTCCTCCTGAAAAATTTGAATTTTTAGTTTTCTGTCTGCGGTAATGCCTTGCTATTTACTGTAAAAGCTTACCTTAATGTGATTTTACCACATTATGCGGCGAATGTCAATTAAGTAAAAAATATTGACAATCATCGCAGTCGGATATATAATATGTATTAGCGAATCGGTACGATATTGTCGTTTTTATCGGATGTTACCGTTTTGCAAACGGCAGGCAAAGAAACAATGCCGAGGAAAGGATTTTGATTATGGCAGTATTGGTAACAGGCGGAGCAGGATATATCGGCTCTCACACCTGCGTGGAACTTCTTAACGCAGGCGAGGATATTATTGTAATAGACAACTTCTATAACTCAAAGCCGAAGGCTATTGAGGCTATCAAGGAAATCACAGGCAGAGATTTCAGATTCTATGAGAACGACTGCTGTGACAGAGAAGCTCTCGACAGGATTTTCAGAGAGAACTTCATCACAGAAGTAATACATTTTGCGGGCTACAAGGCAGTAGGCGAAAGCTGTGTAAAGCCTATAATGTATTATGAAAACAACATCAACTCAACTCTTGCACTTATCGAAACAATGCAGAAATACGGCTGTAAGAAGCTTGTATTCAGCTCGAGTGCAACGGTTTACGGCATACCCGATAAAGTACCGGTAACAGAGGATTTCCCTTTGAGCGCTATCAATCCCTACGGCTCTACAAAGCTGATGATTGAGAATATGTGCAGAGAACTGTACGCGTCCGATGATCAGTGGAGCATTATCCTTTTACGTTACTTCAACCCTATCGGTGCGCACGAGAGCGGCAAGCTCGGTGAAGACCCCAACGGTATACCGAATAACCTTATGCCCCTTATCCTCCGCACAGCCTCAGGAAAAATGGCAACGCTCAGCGTATTCGGTAACGACTATCCCACTCCCGACGGCACTTGCGTAAGAGATTACATTCACGTTGTTGATCTTGCACTCGGTCACGTTGCCGCAATCAAGGCGGCAAGAGCGCATACAGGCTGTCCCGCATACAACCTCGGTACAGGTAAGGGATACTCTGTGCTTGATATTATCAATGCATTTGAAAAGGTAAACAAGGTCAAGGTTCCTTATGTTATAACAGGCAGACGTCCCGGTGACGCAGCCGCTTGCTACTCAAATCCCACACTTGCCAAGAAAAAGCTCGGCTGGACAGCAAAGAGAGGTCTTGAGCAGATGTGCCGTGACAGCTGGAACTATATAAAGGCAAATTCCTGATAAAAGTTACAGAATATATAAAAGCCGCTTGGCGCATAGGCTGTGCCGTGCGGCTTTTTTGTAAACGGAGAATGATATGAGATTTACATTCTGTCCCGACTGCGGAGCGAAGCTTATCGGACGTGCAATCGGCGATGACGGTCTTGTGCCGTACTGCGGGCATTGCGACCGTCCGTGGTTTGATATGTTCTATAATTGCGTGATAGTCCTTGCAAGACGAGGCGATAAATATGCCCTTATCCGTCAGCACAGCGGCGACGGCAGTATAAGCGAGGAAAGATTCGTCTGCGTGTCCGGCTACATAATGACAAACGAAACAGCCGAACAGGCGGCGGTGCGTGAGGTTACGGAAGAACTCGGACTAAAGCCGGTCAAGGTACGCCTTGTTGCTTCATACGCCTATCAGAAAAAGCAGATGCTGATGACGGGCTTTCTGGCTGAGCTTCCCGAGGGCGATTTCTCGCTTTCGGATGAGCTGATTGCGGCGCAGTGGTTTGACGAAGCCGAAGTCGGTGTAAGGCTTGCAGGCAGCTCTGTCGCAAAGCTGTTATTCAAAGATATAAAAGGAGCAAAGCTATGAGAAAAGATCTACCGCCTATAGAGCCGTATGAGCGTACCGCTCATTATTACGAAACCGACAGAATGGGCATAATACACCATTCAAATTATATAAGATGGTTTGAAGAAACAAGAATACATTATCTTGACAAAGCAGGCTACCCCTATTCCGAAATGGAAAAGGACGGAGTTATGATACCTGTGCTTTCTGCTGAATGTACTTATAAGAATGCCGTGCGTTTTGACGAAACAGTGCTTATAGACCTTAAGATCACAGAGTTCAACGGCTTTAAAATGACAATTGATTATGTGGTAAAAGGCAAGGAAAACGGCGATTTAAAAGCCACAGGCAGAACACGTCACTTCTTCGTGAACAGCGATTTCAAGCCGGTAAGAGTAAAGGACAAGTATCCGAGAGTGTACGAAGTTTTCAACAGTCGCAAGGAGGAAGAATGAAAAGGATAAACATAAACGAGAATAAAATCAACATTGTATTTGATATTGAGGATAACGGACAGATAAAGCTGATGCACTTTTCGGCGCTCCCGTTCAATGAAAACGATATATGGGACGAGATGTTTGAAAAGGATCATTTAGGTTGTTTTGATATAGCGCAGGTTGAAATTGCGGGACTTGACCGTCCGTGTGAACGTCACGGCACGAAGTACATAGTAACGGCACCGGGCTACAGACTTAAGTACAAGGATTTTTCCGATACCCGTGACAATATCGGCAGACTTATAAAGGTAACGCAATATGACGAGCCGACAGGTATAGAAGTAATCAGCACGTTCCGTTTCTATGATGGCATAAGCATAGTGCGCACCTATACGGAAGTCAGAAATACATCTGCGACCGAAACATACACGCTGACCTATGTTTCATCGTTCAACTATCTCGGTTTTGAAAAAGAGGGTATTCTTCCTCGTGACGATAAGTTTATTATAAAGATACCGCATAATTCGTGGCAGAAGGAAATGCTGTGGCAGGACTACACCTTTGAACAGCTCGGTATGCCGCAGTCACAGAAAGACGGCTGGGAACACTGCGGTAAGGCGATAAATGTAACAAATGTTGGTAATTGGTCAACAAACGAATATCTCCCTATGGGATATATTCAGAATACCGAAACAGGAAACGGGCTTTTCTGGCAGATTGAGCATAACGGCTCGTGGCACTGGGAGATAAGCGACCAGAGAGGACATTTTTACCTTGCACTCAGCGGACCTAACGAACAGCAATCCCACTGGTTCAAGAACCTTGCTCCCGGGGAGAGTTTTACGTCCGTTCCTGTTGCAGTCGGCGTATGTTGTGACTTTGACGAGGGTATGGGCGAGCTTACAAGATACCGCCGTGCGATACGCAGAAAGAATGCCGATAACGAAAAGCTGGCGGTTATTTTCAACGACTATATGAACTGCCTTTGGGGCGACCCTACCGAAGAAAAGGAAATACCGCTTATAAAAGCCGCCGCAGAGGCAGGATGCGAGTATTACTGCATTGATTGCGGATGGTATGCGGATGGTTTCTGGTGGGACAGCGTGGGCGAGTGGCAGGAGAACCGCCGCCGCTTCCCGAACGGTCTTAAGAAGGTGACCGATGAGATAAGAAAATACGGTATGATACCGGGCGTATGGCTTGAGATAGAAGTTATGGGCATAAACTGCGAAATGGCAAAGAAAGTGCCTGACGAATGGTTCTTTATGCGGCACGGCAAGCGTGTATACGATCGTTCACGCTATCAGCTTGACTTTTCAAATCCCGAAGTCAGCGCTTATGCCGACGGCGTAATTGACCGCCTTGTAAAAGATTACGGTGTAGGCTACATAAAAATGGACTACAACATAGAACCTGGCATAGGCACTGAGATTAACTGTGACAGCGTCGGCGAAGGACTTATGCGACACGAAAAGGCATATCTTGCGTGGCTTGACGGCGTGTTTGCACGTTATCCGGAGCTTATCATAGAAAATTGCTCAAGCGGCGGTATGAGAATAGACTATGCTATGCTCAGCCGCTATTCGATACAGTCAACGAGCGATCAGGACGATTACAGAAGATACGCTACAATAGCGGCAAACGCACCGACAGGTCTTTGCCCCGAACAGAGCGCTATATGGTCATATCCGCTGACAGACGGCGACAGGGAAGAGGTCGTGTTCAATATGGTAAACGCTATGACACAGCGTATCCATCAGAGCGGACACCTTGCAAATCTCAGCCCCGAGCGAATGTCACTTGTAAAAGAAGCGCTTGAATGCTATAAAAGTATCCGTGAAGATATTAAGAGATCGGTACCGTTCTGGCCTTTAGGATTATCTCATATCGGTGACGAATGGGTAACACTGGGTCTTAAAGCAGAAAATAAAGCCTATCTTGCGGTATGGCGCAGACAAGGAAACAACGAGTGCTGTAATATACCGATAAGATACGCTACAGAAAACGCAAAGGCACGTTGTATCTATCCGTCGTTCGATGAGGGAAAACATATGTTCAATCCTTTGTCAAGGTCCCTTTCTGTAAAACTGCCCGAATGCTTCACGGCAAGGCTTTTTGAAATAGAATTGTAATAAAAAGGATAAGTGTTGACTTTTATACTTTAGAGTGATAAAATAGTAGTATTATTATAGAGGTATTTTACCTATTTGCTTTTGAGAAAGGGAAACGCAATGAACACAAAACTTGTTTCAAAGGATAAAGACGAGCTTTTCAAAGCGATAATGGAGCTTAGAAGTATTGAAGAATGCTATGACTTTTTTGAGGATCTGTGCACTATAAGAGAGCTTGAATCAATGGCTCAGCGTCTGCACGTTGCAAAACTGCTTGTAGAGGGCAGAGTATACAGCGATATAGTCGAAGAAACAGGAGCCAGTACTGCCACGATAAGCCGTGTAAACAGGTCTTTACAGGGCGGAAATGACGGCTACTCCATCGTTTTCGACAGAATGAAGGATAACGATTGACCGAAAGGGTGATAATATGTCGGCATACGGTTGTTTTGCGGACGTTTACGACACGCTGACTTCCAATATCGACTATAATGAGCTTGCCGGGTATTATGACAGAATAATTACTTCTCACGGCGGCAAAAGGGGTATACTTCTTGACCTCGCCTGCGGTACGGGCAGTATGTCGATGCAGTTTTCCGCTCTCGGATATGATGTTATCGGAGTGGACCTAAGCACCGAAATGCTCAGTGTAGCAAAGGAAAAACCGCACAAAAACATAGAGTATCTGTGTCAGGATATGTGCGAGCTTGATATGTACGGTACTATTGACGTTACCGTATGTGTGCTTGACAGCATTAACCATCTTGACAGTAAAGAGGATATGCTGCGTTGCTTTAAGTCGGTATCTCTCTTTTGCGATCCGAAAGGACTTTTTGTGTTTGACATTAACACTGTGAGAAAGCACAGAGAGGTGCTTGCGGATAATACATTCGTGTACGATATGGAGAAAGTCTACTGCGTATGGCAGAATTATTTTGACAGTGACAGTGGCGACAACAGGGTAGATATAGCACTTGATATTTTCACTGAAAACGAGGACGGCTCTTATGAGCGTTCCTGTGAGGATTTTTCAGAGATTGCTTTACCGCTTGAAGAAATTGAAGAATTACTGCATAAGGCAGGATTTAAAATTCTTGACAGATATAATTATATGACAACTGAAAAGGGCAGTGAGGACAGCGAAAAGGTGCTTTACTGCTGTGCAAAGGAAGCAGAATAAATGGGAAAGATAGTAAGAGCATTATCAGCAGACGGCAGTGCGCTTTGCAGTGCAATCGACACTACCGATATTGTAAACGAAATACACAGAATACACGGCACATCGGCTACAGCGTCAGCGGCGGCAGGCAGACTTGCCACTGCGGCTTGTATTATGGGTGCGCTTATGAAAAACGAAACCGACAGACTTGAGCTGAGGATAAACGGCGGCGGAAAAATCGGTACAATTACGACCGTAGCCGACTACAGAGGCAACGTGAAATGCTGTATGGATAATCCTTTTGCCGATCTGCCGCTCAACTCCAAAGGCAAACTTGATGTCGGAGGAATAGTAGGCACGGACGGTTATCTTTCGGTGATAAGAGATCTCGGTATGAAAGAGCCTTATGTAGGACAGGTGCCTATAGTGAGCGGAGAAATAGCTATGGACGTAACGCAGTATTATGCGGTAAGCGAGCAGATACCTACCGTCTGCGCACTGGGCGTACTTGTCGATACCGACCTTACGATAAAAAAGGCAGGCGGATATATGATACAGCTTGTACCGCCCGTGAACGAAGCCGCTATAGATTTTATAGAAGAAAATATCAAGGATATGCAGTCTGTGACAAAAATGCTTGAGGACGGACTTACTCCCGAAGAGATAGCACTTAAAGGTCTTAAAGGTCTTGATGGTGAAATTCTTGACAGCTGGGAGGCACAGTATTACTGCGACTGCTCAAGAGAGCGTACCGAGCAGGTGCTGATAACACTCGGCAAGGACGAGCTTGCAAAGCTTGCAGAGGAAGAGCCGGTCACGGAAGTGTGCTGTCATTTCTGCGATAATAAATATCGTTTTACATCGGAAGAACTGAAAGAACTTATCAAGAGGATATAATTTCTTATGAAAAAATGGCTTGTCAGAAATACGGACAATGCACTTGCAATGAAACTCAAGACCGACACGGGACTGCCGATGCTTTTGTGCAGTCTGCTTGTCGGCAGAGGAATATACACAGCCGAGCAGGCACAGCAGTATTTCAACGGTACAGAGCTTTCCGACCCCTTGCTTATTGCGGATATGGATAAGGCAGTACAGGCGATAGAAGAAGCGGTTGACAATGAAGTAAAGATAACCGTATACGGCGATTATGACTGTGACGGTGTTACTTCTACCGTTATGCTTTTCACACATCTTGATGCAATAGGTGCTGACGTAAACTGGTACATACCCACCCGTGAGGAAGGCTACGGGCTGAACGAAAATGCAATACGCAAACTGCACGAGGACGGTACGGGTCTTATAATAACGGTTGACAACGGCGTTTCAGCCGTCAACGAGGCCGAGCTTATATATGAACTTGGAATGAAGCTGGTCGTCACCGACCACCATCAGCTTCCTGAGATTCTGCCTAAAGCGGAGGCTATCGTAAATCCGCACAGACAAGATGACAGCTCTCCCTATAAAGAACTTGCAGGCTGCGGCGTTGCGCTAAAGCTCATTATGGCACTGGAACGTGACGTTGAAGGTGTTCTTGAGCAGTATGCCGACCTTGCGGCTATCGGCACTATAGGCGATGTTGTTGCACTGACAGGAGAAAACCGCATAATAGTAAAGCGTGGACTTCTTGAAATGCAGTACAGCGAAAATCAGGGACTTCTGGCGCTTATCAATGCGGCGGGACTTGATGCCGAAAGTATTACTTCTACAGGCATAGCGTTCGGCTTATGCCCCCGTATAAATGCCGCAGGACGTTATGACAGTCCGAAAGCGGCGGCAGAACTTCTTATGGCTCAGACCGGACAGATAGCTGAGATAAAAGCGCAGGAACTGAATGAGCTGAATGCTAAGAGAAAACAGATCGAAAACGATATTCTCGAAATGGCAAAGGCTCAGCTTATTGCCGACCCTAAAGCGTTCAACTCCCGTGTGCTTATTGTTTGCGGCGAGGGCTGGAATCACGGAATTATCGGTATAGTAAGCGCAAGACTTCTTGAACTTTACGAAAAGCCCTGTATCGTCATAGGCATAGAGGGCGATGAGGCAAGAGGCTCAGCGAGAAGCATCGAAGGCTTTTCGCTTTATACCGCACTTGATGCGTGCAGTGAGCATCTTACACGTTTCGGAGGTCATACGAAGGCGGCAGGCTTTTCACTTCCGAAAGACAAGGTAGATGATTTTATAGCTCAGCTGAGAAGCTATGCGGATGAAAAATTCCCTTCAATGCCGGTTATGACAACGGAGGCTGATATTGAGCCGGAGCTGTCTGACCTTGAAATATCTTCAATCGAGAATCTTCGTCATTTACAGCCTTACGGTGAAGAAAACAACGCTCCGCTGTTTTTGATGAGAAACTGCATGATAATATCATCACGACCTCTCAAAGACGGAAAGTATACGTCGTTTACGGCAGAGTATAAAGGTTCGCAGTTCAAGTTCCTCTGTTTCAGCATTTCATACGATAAATTCGGATATTTTCCCGGCGATAAGGTCGATGTGCTCAGCAATATCGAGATAAACGAATATAATGATAAAAAAAGCGTCAGCGTAAGAGTAAAGGACATACGCAGAAGTGATTTTCCGCAGGATAAGTATTTTGCCGCAAGGAATTTCTATGAAAAAATCCTCAGAGGCGAAAAAACCGATCCACGACTTCTTAAACGTATCCTGCCCGATAAGGAAAACATGAAGCTCCCGTTCGACCTTGCAAGAAAGTTGACTTCTATAGATTCAGCCGCACAGATTGCAATGTCACACGGAATGAATTACTGTCTGTTTATGATGTGTCTGCACATATTTGCGGAGTTCGGACATCTTAAGCTTGACAGAATAAACGGTACAATGGAGTTTATCAAGGGCGGCAGACGTATAGAGCTTGAAAACTCGGCAGTTGTTAAAAGGATAATGAAATCCTGCAGCTGAAAAATTACGGAGTGAACGGAGGCGATAAGCATGACATATACGATAGATATGCTTATTGACAAGATAAAGGAAGTAGGAAAGAGCTACGACCTTGATAAAATACAGGCGGCTTATGAGCTGGCGGAAAAAGCGCACGACGGTGTTTTCCGCTCGTCCGGAGAGCCTTATATTACGCACCCTGTAGCAGTAGCATATATACTTGTAGAACAGTTCTGCATGGATACGGATACAATATGCGCCGCACTTCTGCACGATGTTGTAGAGGATACCGATGTCGGACTTGACGTTATACAAAAGAAGTTCGGCGAGGATGTCGCTCATCTTGTTGACGGCGTTACAAAGATAGGTCAGGTTCCCCTTAACACCCGGGAGGAACAACAGGCGGAGAATATCCGTAAGATACTTATTGCAATGTCAAAGGATATTCGTGTTATTATCATAAAGCTCGCCGACAGACTTCATAATATGAGGACGCTTGCGAGCAGACCGCCCGAAAAGCAGCGCAAGACCTCTCTTGAAACGATGAATTTCTACGCACCTATAGCCCACAGGCTCGGTATCAGTGATGTAAAGGAAGAAATGGAAGACCTTGCCCTGCGCTATCTTGATCCTTACGGCTTCAAGGAGATAGAGTCGCTTCTTGATGTCCATAAGGATGAACGTGATACGTTTATTGACAAGATAAAAGGTATGATAAGAGAACGTATATCCGATATTCAGCCTCCGCCGATAATCGAGGGCAGAGTAAAAAGCATATACAGCATTTACAAGAAGGTTTATGTCAAGGGAAAGGATTTTTCAGAGATATACGATATATATGCCGTGAGGATCATTCTTCAGACAGTTGTCGAGTGCTACAACGTACTCGGTATTATTCACGATATGTTCCGTCCTATCCCTTACCGTTTCAAGGACTATATAGCCATGCCAAAACCTAACCGCTACCAGTCGCTTCATACGACCGTTATCGGCAGGGAAGGCATACCCTTTGAAGTACAGATAAGAACGCAGGAAATGCACAACACCGCTCAGTACGGCGTTGCGGCACACTGGAAATATAAAGCCGGAATATCTGGAAACGTTGCAGGCGAAAAGCGTTTTGACTGGATAAGACAGCTTCTTGAACAGCAGCAGGAAGCAGACGATGTAGAACAGATATCTGAAGCTATCAAGGTCGATCTTGCCCCCGATGATGTATATATCTTCACTCCCAAGGGTGACGTCATAACGCTGCCTGCAGGCTCTAACGTTATAGATTTTGCCTACGCTATCCATACGCAGGTCGGCAACAAGATGACGGGCGCTAAGGTCGGCGGCAGAATGGTGCCGTTTGATCATACACTGCATACGGGCGATATTGTTGAGATACTGACCAGCGGAAGCGATAATTACGGTCCTAACCGTAATTGGAGCGAGATAGCAAAGACCAACGAAGCCAAGGCAAAGATAAGAGCGTGGTTCAAGCGTGAACGCAGAGAAGAGAATATCGAGTGCGGTAAAGCGGCATTTGAAAAAGAGATACGCAGAAACAATATTATTGTTGACGACGAAATACTTTTACAGTCTGCTCACCGTCAGCGCTTGTCATCGGTTGACGATCTGTATGCGGCTATAGGCTACGGCGGTGTACAGCTTTCCAAAATCATTACCCGCCTGAAGGAAGAGCAGGTAAAACAGCAGAGATTAAATGCAGCTCAGGCTCAGCCCATAGATATAGAAAAGACTATAGCCGACAACAATAAGAGAGCACAGAAGAACGGAGTTGTCCTCGACGGAATTGACGACTGCGCCGTAAAATACGCACAGTGCTGTAATCCGCTCCCCGGAGATGATATCATGGGCTTTATCACCCGTGGCTACGGGGTTTCGATTCATAAAGCGGATTGTCAGAACGTAAAGCTCGGTATGCAGGGCGAAAACAAGGACAGATGGGTAAAGGCGCATTGGGCGGTGAACTCGAGCAGCTCGTTCAGAGCGACTGTTGATATCATTGCGGACGACAGAACGGCGCTTATTGCGGATATCACAACGGCAATTGCAAGCAACCATCTGCCTATTCACGAGATAAATGCGCATTCGCTTAAAAACGGTAATGCGAACATTGTTCTTACAATCGAAGTAAGCGGTATTGACCAGCTGAAGAGTATAATACTCCGACTTCAGAAGATACCCGGAGTAATCTCTGCCGAAAGGACAGGAAAACAGTAATGGAAATTAAAACACTCACCTTAGGCGAGCTTGGCACAAATTGCTATATTGTGATCAGCGCCGCAGGAAACGCCGCAGTAATAGACCCTGCGGACGATGCACAGCGCATTCTTGATGCTCTGGGAGCCGAAAACGCAGAGCTTAAAATGATACTTCTCACACACGGACATTTTGATCATACAGGTGCCGCCGCAGATCTGAAAGAACAGACAGGCGCAAAGGTGTACATACACGCAAAAGACGAATGTATGCTTGACGACACAATAAAGAATGTTGCATATCTCTGCCCCGATTATTCCTACAAGCCGTTTTCGGCAGATAAACTTCTTTCTGACGGCGATATAATACGTCTTGATGAGATAGAGTTCAGTGTTATGAGCACTCCCGGACATACGTCCGGCAGTGTGGTTTATTTTGCCGATAACTATATGTTTGCAGGTGATACAATTTTTGAGGGCTCGGCAGGAAGAACCGATTTCTATTCGGGGGATTATATCGCACAGCGCAACAGCCTTGCAAGACTTGCGGCACTGCGTGAGGATTATATAATCTATCCCGGTCACGGCGGCTCAACCACGCTGAAGCAGGAAAAGAAGTTCAATCCTTACCTCGGACAAAGTCCGGTGGATTTCTTCTGATATGATAAAATCGTTATATTTTGATAACACGGCATATAAATCTGCCTATGAGCTTGAGCGGCTGATAAGGAATTTTTCCTTACCGCACAAGCTTGAATTTTATACAGACAGAATTCCGGACGGTACAGATTACGCATACTTTTGCGCCGATAACGGCAAATTATCCGTTACCGTATCTGATAATGATACCGTGCATAAGGAATCCTCAGACGTATGCGAGCTGTCCGATTATGAGAATGAGCTTTGCAGACTGCTGTGCAGATGTATGGAAAAGCATGGTCACAACCAGCTTCCGTGGGGAATACTTACGGGAGTACGCCCGGTGAAATATATCCGAAGCATTTACGAAACCCGTAGCAATGCGGAAGAATATCTTCGTAATTCGTTGCTTGTAAGCAATAAGAAAATACGGCTTGCAAACGATGTAATACGCATTCAGAAACCGGTTCTGGACTCGCTTGACCTCAGGAAGATAAGCCTGTATGTTTCGATTCCTTTCTGCCCGTCACGTTGCAGTTATTGTTCGTTTGTATCTGCATCGGGTGAGGGTGCGCTTAAACTGACAGACGATTATTTTGAACTTCTTCTGGGAGAACTTGATATCTATGCGGATATAGTAAAACGGTTCTCGCTTGAAGTTGATACGGTATATATCGGCGGCGGCACGCCGACAACGCTGTCGGCAACTCAGCTTGACCGCCTTATTGATAAACTCGGTGAATTTGATATTGCAAATATCCGTGAATTTACCGCCGAGGCAGGAAGACCCGATACCATAACGGAAGATAAGCTGAGGGCACTTAAAAACGGCGGCGTCCGCAGAATATCGATAAATCCGCAGTCCATGAATGACAGTGTACTGCAAGCGGTCGGCAGACGGCATACGGTAAAGCAGGTATGCGAGGCTTTTGACATAGCACGGAAAGTAGGCTTTGATTGTATCAATTCCGATATTATCGCAGGACTGCCTGCCGAAACAGAGCAGAGCTTTGAGCAGTCGCTGAAACGGCTTTGCAATTTATCACCCGAAAATATCACCGTTCATACGCTCAGCCTTAAGCGTTCATCTGCCTTATTCAGACAGTTCGGTGACGATATCGGAAAAGGTGCGGAAAATATGACTGATACGGCTTATGATATGCTTACAGAGAAAGGCTATCTGCCGTACTATCTTTACCGCCAGAAAAACATAGCAGACAATCTTGAAAATGTCGGATATTGCAAAGAGGCTTATGAAAGTATCTACAATATCTGCATAATGGAAGATGTGCAGACTATACTTGCAGCAGGGTGCGGCGCATCAACGAAGCTGTTTGACGGAAAAAATATTTTGCGTGTTATAAATTATAAGTACCCTTACGAATATATTTCGAGGTTTGAGCTTATGAATGAACGTAAGCGCAAAATAGAAGATTTCTTTGAAAGCAAATTAACGCTTGCATAATTTTACTTATTGTGATACAATATAAAAAAGCATTTCTGAAAGGAAACACGGCTATGGATTTAAAAGATGAACTTGATTTTATAACGGCAAAGGCAAAGCAGCTTACTGATACGGGCGTCCGTAAAGCTGATGAGGTCATCAGTATATCAAAGCTGAAATTAAGATGCGTTCAGCTTGACACTCTGATCAAGGCAAAATATACCGAACTCGGCAGGACGATGTACGGTATGGTCAAGAATGACAGCTCTGACGCTGACAGGATAGCACAGGCTGTAATGGAGATAGACCACCTCTATAAGAAGATGGCGCAGTACAACGCAAGAATAGAAATGATGCGGAAAATCGTTACTTGTCCCATATGCGGCACAAAAAACAAATTCAGCAATACTTACTGCACAGGTTGTATGCACAAGCTTGTTTCTACAGATGAAGAACCCGAGGATTATGCTTACACACCTGAAGACGATGAGAACAAATAATATCACTTTGTCAATAGGCACGGCTTGAAAAGGTCGTGCTTTTTTATGCAAAATTTGCTTAAAAACTGCAAATTTTGCAATACGGGTTTACAATTCCTTTAAGCTCAGTATATAATAGAATACAGGCACAGATATATATTATTCATAGTGTGCTTGTTGACGAGAAGAAATTGATATATTGATATCCTCTTAATCCATTTCCCATATAAATACCCCCGTGCAGATCACGCACGGGGGTATTTGTATATTTGCCGGTTTTTAATTAATTCCGGTAATCTATATCTTCTCCTGTCAGCATAGGAAAAGAAACAAGCACTGTACCGTCAAGATTTTCCTTTCTCATATCTACTGCCGAAATACGATGATTATCGTAAGTTGTGTAATAATAAATGCCTTTATCCGCATTACAGCACGAGGTATAGATAGTAATCTCGTATTCGCCGTCTTTTACCTCACAGCAGCCTCTCTGCTGGTCAACTGAGCCGAGTATATGGAAAAACTGGCTGACGCTTTCGGTTTCGCCTTTTGCCGAAACCGAGTTAGCTTTTACAAAAGCCACACGCACAAATCTTGATTGTGACGATAAATCGCCCGGCAGTCCGATAGCTCCCATTCCTCTGCTGTAGGTTTTAAGTTCCAGCTTATCCGAGAAATTGTTCTGAGGCTGTTTTCTTGATAAATGCATATAGTCGTTCAATCTGAACATCTGCTCGTCAAAGGGCGGATTGTTGGTGAGCACACCTATCGGATTATCATAAACCTTTATTCCGTCCGATACCGATTCAACGGTTATTGCGCTGTTCCTGTCCGCAATTATCCAGTGTAGCTGACCTGCCGGCATATGCTCGTCAAAGGGCGTATCGGTTATATTGATTTTAGAAATCAGCTCTTTCGCTTCATTTACGTCTGCACACTTTGCGAGAATATACGGAATAAATTCATACTGTGCTACGTTGTCCTTATCGGGAGCGTTTTTAAAATAACGGGCATTGCCGACAAAGTTAAGCCCCGCCATACAAAGCCCTTTTTCGTTCATTGCATCATAGAACAACGGGTAACCTTTGGCAATATGAGCCGTACCGATCACTGCATAGTGGCTTTCGCAAACTCCCATATTCAGAAATTGCAATCTGAAATTTCTCGGCATGATTACAATATCCTCACCGTATGAACATTCGTAATCAAGCGTTCTGCCGAAATAGAAATCTTCTGTCTTGTATGTTGCGGCTGTACACATATTCTTACCTCCGTGTTTTTTGAGTTTCTGATATTATTATACTACATTTTCCCTCGTAAGTAAAGAAATATTACGATAAAAAGGGCAGTGCCGAAACACTGCCCTCAGACTATTCGCTTAAAAATCTCAGTCGTTGAACTTAGCCATAAGCTCCTTGATAAGCTCCTGAACCTTGTCTGCGGTTTCCTCAACGGGAACTTTATATGAGAAGCTCTTATCTCTTGCGGAAATCTCACAGCAGTTGTCCTTCAGGTTTCTAGGGCTTACAACAACTCTCAGCGGTATGCCGAGAAGGTCTGCGTCAGAGAACATAACACCTGCGCTTACCTGTCTGTCGTCATAGATAACCTCAGCACCTGCGTTCTGTAAAGCGTCATACAGCTTATCTGCACAAGCCTTAACATCTGCGTCATCTGAACGTACAGCGCAGATATGAACCTGCCACGGAGCGATAGGCATAGGCCAAATAGGACCGTAATCATCGTGGTGCGCCTCGCATACCGAAGCCGCAAGTCTGCCGACACCGATACCGTAACAGCCCATGATAGGTGTCTTTTCCTCGCCGTTGCTGTCAAGGTAGGTCATACCCATAGTCTTTGTGTACTTTGTACCGAGCTGGAATATGTTGCCGACCTCGATACCTCTTGATATTGAAATCGAGTGCTTGTGGCAGTTGGGGCAGATACCGCCGTCAAGAATCTTTGCAAAGTCGTGATATTCAACATTTGCACAATCACGGTCAATGTCAAGACCGGTGTAATGATATTCTTCCTTATTTGCACCGCAAGAAAGGTTGTTTGTATTCTGAAGCGAAGTATCAAACAGAACGGTCATATTTTCGGGAAGACCGACAGGTCCGATATATCCTGCGTTAAGACCGCACTCTTCTGTGATTACGGCAGGGTGAATCTCACAGCCTAAGAAGTTGCGGAGCTTTGTTTCGTTTACGTCAATGTCACCTCTTGTGAATACGACAACATAGCTGTCGTCTGCGTTTCTCTGATATACGACAGCTTTACAGCTCTTTTCCTTGGGAGTATGCAAAAAGTCGCATATTTCTTCTATCGTATGAATATTCGGAGTATGAACAAGCTCCATAGGTGCGGAAACTTCATCTCTAGTGTTCTCGATAATGCTGTCTGCGGCTTCCATATTTGCATTGAAACCACATTCGTGACAGCTTGCGATTGTATCCTCGCCTACGGGTGTAAGGAGCATGAATTCGTGTGAAATACTGCCGCCCATCATACCTGAATCGGACTTGACCGAGATTACCTCAGGAACACCTGCACGTCTGAATATGTTTTCATAAGCCTTGTGACACTTATCGTAATACTGCTCAAGATCTTCCTGCGATGTGTGGAACGAATAAGCGTCCTTCATTGTGAACTCGCGTACTCTGATAAGACCGCCTCTCGGACGAGCTTCATCACGGAACTTTGTCTGTATCTGATAAATCATGAAAGGGTACTTTGTGTAGCTCTTGCCGTATTCACGCACAAGATGTACAGCGGCTTCCTCGTGCGTCATACCGAGTACCATAGGCATTCTGTTGCGGTCTGTGAAACGTAACAGCTCACTGCCGATGCTTTCGTATCTGCCTGACTCCTGCCAGAGTGAAGCGGGCATAACAACAGGAAACTGTACTTCCTGTCCGTCTATCTTGTCCATTTCTTCTCTGATGATCTGTTCGATCTTCTTTGTGATTCTCTTTGTGGGCGTGTATGACGAGAAGATACCGTTAGCCATATACTTGATATAGCCGCCTCTCACCATAATTGCGTGGCTGTCAATCTGACAGTCCGAGGGTCTTTCTTTAAAACGGTCGCCGACCAGCTTGTCGAGTTTCATTGCATATCCTCCTGAATTCCGGGCATAAAAAAAGCCCGAAGCATTAAATTTGCTTAGGGCGAAACATTGTTCCGTGGTACCACCTAAATTCGGTATAACCGCACTTGTATCTCTGTAACGGGAGAAACCGGTAACACTCATCGTGTACAGCTCAAAGACGGGTTCGATAAAACCTTGTCGGGAGCTTGCACCAACCGCTCTTTCTCTGTGACGCAGATTTATCTACTGTTTCTTGTCATAGCTTTTCTGTATAGTATTATTTTAGCACAGAGTAGAGGGATTGTCAAGGGGGAAGAGGGAACACCGCAGAGCATTTCCTCTGCGGTGTTTTACGGAGTATGTTTGTTTATCTTTAAGCTGTATTCTGAATTTATGATGCAAGTGCCTTACCGAGAGCAACGCACTGCTCGGTAGCTGTGTCGTCGGGAGCTTCGTTGCAGATAACGCCTTCGCCTGCCATAACTGCGCCGTCAGCGATGCACTGTTCCTCCCAGTTTCTCATCCATTCGCCGTCGCCCCAGCCGTAAGAACCGAAAAGTCCTACCTTCTTGCCTGACAGCTTTGCTTCACAAGCGTTGAACATAGGCTCAAACTCGCTGTCCTCAAGCTGTTCACTGCCCATTGAAGGACAACCGAAAGCGATAGAATCAAACTGATCTACCATATCCGCCGAGAAGTCAGCCGCTGTGAATACGCTTACCTCTGCGCCTGCGCTCTTTACGCCCTCTGCAACCGAGCCTGCCATAGCCTCAGTGTTGCCTGTTCCGCTCCAATATACTACTGCTGTTTTCATAATAAAAATCCTTTCATTCTGATATTTTTTATATTATGCAACCGTAAGCTGCACGATACTCCTGCCGTTTGCCCACATCTTTTGGTAGACAGCTCTGCACTTGTCAAATCTTGCAAAGGTGCGCATAGCCTCGCACTCGTTGCAGTATACCTTCCAACAGCCCGTGCATCTGCTGTTTTTGCCCCCGTTATCAATAAATCCGATAACATCTCCGAGCGGATAACCTAAGAACAGTCCTATCTCGTGCGGAAATAAATCGCTTTTCGCCAGCTTGCCGCCAAGTACCTCAAGGCACAAATCAATATCTGTATTCTCGTATCCGTGACATTTCATAAAACGCTCAACGCCCGGTCGGCTGAAATCCTTAGCAAGACGTTTCGCCCTGTATACATATATAAGCGCCGTGTTCTCACGCTTTCTCAGAACCGTTACGGTAATGCCCTTGTCGGACAGTTCCTTGTTCCAACGCTCTACAGCCTTGTTAAGCTCATCCGTACTGCTGTATCTGTAATTGAAAAGATTCGCCGTCTTTAGCGATGCAAGAGTAGGGGAGCAATTGTCAATCAGATATTGTTCAAAACAGCACCCGTTCATATTGATGCACTTCTTTCCGCTAAAAGCTGTGATAAAGCAACCACACTGCTTGAGTGTACTCTTGCCACAGGAACGCTGTTGCGCTTCGCCTCCTGTGTTGCACTCAGCATCATCTTGTGCGATACCGTATTTGTAAACAGTATCAGTAAATCGGGAGTGCCGACCTTCTTTTTAAGCGAGCTGTTTTCCTTTACAAAGACTTTAGCCTTATCGTAACCGTAAGCCTTGCATATATCCGCATAGCGTGTTTCCATGCGCTCGTTACCGCCGATTATTACTACGCTCATATCCTGTCCTTTCTGATGAAATGTGTTAGTTAAAACTAACCGTATTCGTTTAAATAAACGGCGAAATGCCGTTTATTCGTCAAGTTGTCGTATGTAAACTGTGTTAGCTTAAGCTAACTGTATATAGTTTATCATACGGTTTTCGTTTTGTCAATAGGGCATCGGCAATTTTTATAGAATTTTTTTGCCTCCGTAACAAATTCAAAAGCAGGCTCGCCTTTTATCAGCTTCTTTGAATACAGCCCCAATAACACCGGTGCCAACCCGTCGATGCGGATATATTCAAGTTCGCTGTCATTCATACACGGCATCATCGGAAAAGCGGTTACCCCAAGCCCTGCCTTTGCCATAGCAAAAGCCGCCTCGCAGCCGTCCGCAAGCAGTACGTTGCTGTTATTCGGCATACCGAGCTTCATATACCCTTCCATTGCCGCATCGGGACACTTGTGCCTTTTAATAAGTATAACACGTCTGCCGTTTATATCGTTTATATTTATGCTTTTTCTTCCGCTCAGCTCATCGTCTTTCCGGCATATCAGCATAACCGGACACTCACACAGTGCAGTAAAGCACTCTGCTTTTGCGGTTTCGTTTTCAGCCTTGATAGCGAATATGATCTGCAGCTTGTTTTCCTCAAGCAGATTATCAAGCGATTTAAACGGCATCATAGTAATCTCCGGCTCAAAATTCGGATACATCTTCCCGATAATGTTCATCACCGGTACAGCCGCATCAAGCTCGTACTGATTATGAACACCGATAGCTACTGTCCGCTTTTTCTCCTTAACATTGGTACTCAGACGATGGATAGAATTCATCGCCGTCCTGACTATCGTTTCCGCATCGCCTATAAAGATCAGTCCCTCTTTTGTAAGCTGTACGCTTTTGTTCGTTCTCAGAAACAACCGCACCCCAAGCTCCGCCTCAAGCGATGAAATCTGATGGCTGACGGCAGGCTGGCTTATATTCACTATTTCTGCCGCTTTTGAAAAATTGAGGGTTTCCGCAACCGCAAGAAAGCATTCAAGCTGAGTAGTATTCATAACAAACTCCTTTTTTAATTAACGATAAATATTCTTTATTGATTATAACATATTTGTATTTTACATTCAAGACCGTTTGGTGTATTATTATCAAGGAGATAAACTGTTAGCATATTATCGGTAAGGAGGTTAACCGTTATGAATGAAACCAACATTCAGGCGATAATGATTGATAACAAGACCATAAATCAGCGTATCGAAAACAGCCTGAACGTGATTTTTGCAGATATTGACATTACTGCGGCACAGGGCAGAGTGCTTATGTATATTGCAAATTCCCCCGAAAAAGATATATTCGCCGCCGACTTGCATAGACGTCTTTGCATCTCAAAGCCTTCGGTTTCCGCACTTATTAAAAAGCTGAAAAAATCGGGATATATAAGCTGTACAGGCTGTGAAAGCGATGAACGCTACAAAAATCTTACCGCAACAAATAAGGGCAAGGAAACTGCAGGGCTTATATCCCGTCATATGAGAAATATAGAGCAGGCGGCATTCCGCAGCTTTACAGATTCCGAGCTGGATGAATTCATGCGGCTTCAGAAAAAGCTGCTGAACAATATAGACAACATAAATACAGATAACTTGAAACAGAAAGGATGACTGATTAAGTGAAAGAGCTTCTTAAACAGGTAAAGCAGTACAAGAAAGATTCTGTCTTAGCTCCCGTCTATTCGGCACTTGAGGTTGTTATGGAGGTAATAATCCCTTTCGTAATGGCGTTGCTGATCGACGAAGGCGTAGAGAAAGGCGATATGAACAAGATACTGCTTTACGGAATAATTATGATAGTCCTCGCTATGATAAGTCTTTTTGCAGGAATGATGGCAGGCAAATATGCCGCAAGCGCATCATCGGGCTTTGCCTGTAATCTAAGAGAGGCGATGTACCGTAACATACAGCGCTTCTCATTTTCAAACATAGACAAGTTCAGTACGGCAGGACTTGTTACCCGTATGACGACCGATGTAACAAACGTTCAGAACGCATATCAGATGATAATAAGAATAGCCGTGAGAGCGCCTCTTATGCTGATAAGCAGTATGGCTATGTGCTTTGTGGTAAATGCGGATATGAGCTTTATATTCCTCGGCGCTATAGTTTTCCTTGCGGTAGTTCTTGTGATAATTATGCTCAGGGCAATGAAGATTTTCAATGTGGCATTCACAAAATATGACGACCTTAACGCAAGCGTACAGGAGAATATTTCAGGCATCAGAGTGGTGAAATCGTACGTCCGTGAGGATTATGAGAATGAAAAGTTCAAGAAAGCCTCCGGCAATCTTTATAATATGTTCAAAAAAGCCGAAAGCACCCTTGCTTTCAATAACCCTGTGATGATGCTTGTGATCTATGCCTGTATTATGGCAATCTGCTGGTTCGGAGCTAAGTTTATCGTTGTTGACAAGACCTTGCAGATAGGCGAGCTTACATCGCTGTTCAGCTATGTAATGGGTTCACTGATGTCGCTTATGATGCTCTCGATGATATTCGTTATGATTACAATGAGCGTTGCAAGTATGCGCCGTATAACCGAAGTTCTGCGTGAACAGCCCGATCTTGCCGAGCCTTTCGCTCCCGTAGAGTTAATGTCAAACGGCAGCATAGACTTTGATAATGTGCATTTCAGATACCATAAGACAAGCGAGGAGGAGGTCCTCACCGACATAAACCTGCACATAAAGTCAGGTGAAACCATCGGCATAATCGGCGGAACAGGTTGCGGAAAGACCAGTCTTGTAAATCTTATCAGCCGTCTTTATGATGTACAGCAGGGAAGCGTAAAGGTAGGCGGCGTTGATGTAAAGGACTACGATATGAAGTTCCTGCGTGATCAGGTATCGGTAGTACTTCAGAAGAACGTCCTGTTTTCAGGCACTATACTTGATAATCTACGCTGGGGCAACGAAAACGCCACCGAGGAAGAATGTATCGAGGCTTGTAAGTGGGCTTGCGCTGATGAATTCATCGAGCGTTTCCCCAATAAGTACAATACGGTTATTGAGCGTGGCGGTACTAACGTATCCGGTGGTCAGAAACAGCGTATATGTATAGCAAGAGCACTTCTCAAAAAGCCTGCCGTGCTTATCCTTGACGATTCCACAAGCGCAGTAGATACAGCTACAGACGCAAAGATAAGAGCGGCATTCCAGAAGTGCATACCCGGTACAACCAAGATAATTATTGCACAGCGTGTATCAAGCGTTCAGGATGCAGATCGCATAGTCGTTCTTGACGACGGCAGAATAAACGGTGTAGGAACGCACGATGAGCTTGTTGCCAATAATGAGATATACAGAGATATATACGAATCTCAGACAAAGGACGGCGGCGACTTTGACCGCCCCCAGAATTAAGGAAAGGAGCGTAACGTAATGGATAAAAGAAAAATGGGACCCCGTCCCGATGTTTCACCGAAGGAACAGGTAAAACTGCTCGGCAGAATTATTAATTACACATTCAGCCGTTATAAATTCTCGTGCATCTGCGTAGTTGTATGTATTCTTGTGCAGGCGGTCACAACGCTTGCCGGAATGCTTTTTGTACAGTCGCTTATCGACGATTATATCAAGCCTATGATTGCAGCCAAAAGCACAGACTTCACACCTCTTGCGTTTGCAATGCTCAAACTTGCGATTGTTTACGTTGTCGGTCTTGCGGCATCTTATGCGTATAACAGGATAATGGTAAACGTAGGACAAGGTACGCTCAGAAACTTCCGTAACGACCTTTTCACCAATATGGAAAAGCTCCCGATAAAGTATTTTGACACACACCAGCACGGTGATATAATGTCGGTTTATACAAATGATATTGATACATTCAGACAGTTTATCTGTCAGAGTATACCTCAGGTGATAAACTGCGGTACTACAGTTATAATCTCGCTTGTTTCTATGCTTATTATGAGCATACCGATGACGATACTTGCCGTAGGTATGGCGGCTGTGATGCTTGTTGTAACAAAGAAGATCGCCGCAAAATCAGGTAAATATTTCGGTAAACAGCAGCACGATCTGGGCGAGGTTGATGGCTTTATTGAAGAAATGCTTGACGGTCAGAAGGTAGTAAAGGTGTTCTGTCACGAGCAGGAGGCAATAGACGATTTTGTAAAGATAAACGATAACCTAAGAAACAGTGCATATAAGGCAAACAAGTATGCGAATATCCTGATGCCGATAAACGCCAATATAGGCAACATCAGTTATGTTTTATGTGCGTTGCTCGGCGCAGTGCTTGCAACAAACGGCTTCGGCGGTCTTACTCTCGGTACTATTGTTTCATTCTGTACTCTCAACAAGAATTTCACAAACCCGATTTCACAGCTAAGCCAGCAGATGACGTTCGTGATAATGGCTTCAGCAGGTGCAAAGCGTCTGTTCGACCTTATGGATCAGAAGCCTGAACACGATGACGGTTATGTTGAACTTGTCAATGCCGAAATAGACGAAAACGGCAATATTACGGAGGTCGATCACCGCACAGGCAAATGGGCGTGGAAGCATCCTCATAAGGCTGACGGCACAGTTTCGTATAAAAGGCAGGAGGGCGGTATCGTCTTTGACGGTGTAGACTTTGGCTACACTGACGAAAAAATGGTGCTTCACGACATAAAGCTATATGCAAAGCCCGGTCAGAAGATTGCATTTGTAGGCTCGACCGGTGCAGGAAAAACTACCATAACCAATCTTATAAACCGTTTCTACGATATTCAGGACGGTAAGATAAGATATGACGAGATCAATATTAATAAGATAAAGAAGCCCGAACTGCGTAAGTCGCTCGGCATCGTTTTACAGGAAACCAATCTGTTCACAGGTACGGTAATGGATAATATCCGCTACGGCAAGCTGGACGCTACGGATGAAGAATGTATAGCCGCCGCAAAGCTTGCTAATGCCGACAGCTTTATAAGAAGACTTCCCGACGGTTATCAGACTATGCTTACAGGCGACGGCGCTAATTTAAGCCAGGGTCAGCGTCAGCTGTTATCTATAGCAAGAGCGGCGGTCGCAGATCCGCCTGTACTGATTCTTGATGAGGCTACCTCGTCAATAGATACCCGTACCGAAAAGCTTGTACAGGCGGGAATGGACGCACTTATGCACGGCAGAACAACATTCGTTATCGCTCACAGGCTTTCAACCGTGCGCAACTCCGATTGTATTATGGTGCTTGAGCAGGGCAGAATTATCGAGCGTGGCACGCATGACGAACTTATAGAAAAGAAGGGCAAGTATTACAGCCTGTACACCGGTAACTTCTCGGAAGAAACCGCCTAAGTGCCGATGCGGCACGGCAAATTCGCCGTTCTTGGTGTTGGCAATCTGCGTGACATCCGTTACCGGCGGTGTGGCAATGTTGTTTCTGATTTACCGTTATGGAAGTCAGTGCTTTGCGTAACCTCATTTGAAAGACAGATAATATAAGTTAGATACACAGAAATCCGCTGTTTTTATAACGGCGGATTTTTAAGTATACGGTTATATAACGTTTAAAAAATGCCGTGACAGCTCACGATCGGGTCAGTCACGGCGGTTTTATGTATTATTTTGAACTGCTCTGATATTTCAGCTTAGTTGCAAGTCCTCCTCTGATATGGCGCTCGTCCTTGTTTTTTTGTAATATTTTCTTGACTTTTTCCGCAAGATGCGGATCTGTTTTCGCAAGTCTGACAGTCACGTCCTGGTGAACCGTACTTTTGCTTATTCCGTACACTTTGGCTGTACTGCGAACCGTTGCTTTGTTATCTATTATATATTCTCCGAGTATGACACATCTTTCACGTTTCGTATCCGGTACTGTTCTTGTTCCGGCTTTCACAAAATCGCCCCTTTCATAAGACAGCACGGCTTATGACAACCGTGCATATCGTTTGCTCAAATATATGCTGTAAGGAGCGTAAATATGATAACACCGTACCTTAACAGGTACGGTGCAGTGTTATCAGTTGTGCATTTCGTTTGTATCTCTGCCGGTGTCTATTACTTCGTTTTGTCTGAAGAAAAGCGATATGCACCATACAGCCGCAAGCGCTACTACTATATACAGAATCCTGCTTATAATACCTGCACTTCCGCCGAATGCCCAGGCTATTACGTCAAATTGGAACAATCCGACCAGTCCCCAGTTGAGTCCGCCTACAAGCAATATAAAAAGAGCTATCTTGTCAAGCATAATTACCGTTACCGTCCTTCCGTTAAACGTGAATGCCTGTGATTTTGCATCACATACGCACTCTTTTAGTATTGTTACCGCAAAAAAGAGCATTATACTTGTTAGAAATGCACAAAAAAAGCGTAAAATTATAAAAAATAATCAGAAATATCACAAAACGATAAAAAATATGAAAAAAGTGTTGACAAACGGGTGGATTTCGTGTAAAATATATTACTGTCAGGTGGCGAGAGCAAAACACAAAACGAAAGAAAAGCGGTAACGTGAGTGCTTAAGATGAGTGTTTTGAATCAAAACCTTTTATGTGGAAGCTTAGCTCAGCTGGGAGAGCATCTGCCTTACAAGCAGAGGGTCATAGGTTCGAGC
>OLYY01000102.1_pt1 | contig 53913 bp, 57 predicted proteins | sample 1673561 | NCBI WGS metagenome assembly OLYY01 (sample SAMEA103958115, study PRJEB25191) | human gut metagenome | biome: human-associated habitat [ENVO:00009003]; feature: intestine environment [ENVO:2100002]; material: feces | place: Germany | collected 2013/2015
CGTGCTTACAGCGTATAGCTGCTTAGCACATTATTGAATTATTAACGAACTATTGCAAATAATAGGAAATGAAGAGAAATATGGCTTAACAGAAGTTGAAAGGACCTTCTTGTGTATGTACTATGCTGAGCATTCTGCCAAATTTCGTGACGACTATTATCATGGGGAAATACCTGAAGTCGTCAGGCAGATGTTTATAGGAATCAACAATGTGGTTTCCAAAGCTCCTCAAAACAAAGATAAAATTCTATATCGCTTTTGTCAGGATGAAGACCCTAAAGGGATGAAAGTTGGTGATGTGGTAAATTTCCCATATAACTTGACTTGTACTAATTTTGATTGGAATCAAGCAAAATACAAGAATGTTTATGTGATTACTCCATTACCAAATGGAAAGACAAGAGCTCATAATCTGTATGAGATATATGAGCATGGGGATGAAAAACAAGTAGACTTCTTACGAGATACTTCTTTTATGGTTACTAAAGTAGAGGAGACTAAAGGAACCCCTTATAGGAAATATTATTTAAAAGAATTATCTGATGCTTGATTTTATGTTCTTCATAGAACAATAATTTGATGTTTGCTAAGGAGGTAAAATTACTTTAAAACAACAATATTATGTGGATAAGACATCTTCCTGCTGATTATTATAAGCAGCAATCTGATTTTGATAATTTAGTTTTCTTGTGGAAAACTAATAATGTTTATGTTATGGATAATCATCTTGCTGCCGCATGGTGTTGGATGCAAGAATGTAATACTGATACTAGATATAATTTTTTGCACATTGATAGGCATAATGATCTTGGCACAAATACACCTTTTGATATATATAGGCATATCAAGGATAATCAACATCTGTCTATAGATGAATACACAAATTTATCTTGGACAAATGAAGGTAATGGTATTTCGCTGGGATAATTATATTACTCAATGCATGTACTTATTTCCTCAATGGTTTTGGGATGTTGTGTATTCAACTCGTACATCTTTAGGCAGAAGTGAGCGAGAAAAATTACTTGGTGCTACTATACAAAGTGTATCGGCATCTAAGCTGTTAAGTTATATAGAAGATAATCTTCAAGTGGATGAAGATGGTGAACAACTTAATAGAACCATTGGACGTGAATCTGTCAAGTGGATTGTTAATTTGGACCTGGATTATTTTTTTCATTCAAGTGATGATGGTTACATTCAAATACTGTCAGATCAATACATCAGAATATTGGCTCAAAAACTTAGAAATTGCAAGCATAGTATTAATGTACTAACTATAGCTTTGAGTCCAGAGTGCTGTGGAAGTTGGCAAAATGCGATACATGCTTTAAATACTTTTATGGAAGTATATGTTGAGCAAAGGATGAATTTCCCTATGGATTACTAATAAATAAAGTTGTAAAATATGATTAGTAAAATTCAATCAATCTATAATATTGGTAATTATTTAGATTACCTGGCATCAGGAGATGTTTCTTTAAAGAAATTTAATATTTTCTATGCCGAAAATGGGGCTGGTAAAACTACTTTGGCAACTATATTACGTTCCTTAGCTTTGGGAGAAGGAATTCTTATAGACAGGCATAAGAGATTGAATGCTATAAGCTCTCCTAAGGTGGAAATAAAACTTGAAGATAATTCTCTTTGTCGATACGATAATGGAAAATGGAATAAGACAAATCATGATATAGAAGTTTTTGACTCATATTTTGTTGCTGATAATGTCTATTCTGGTATGGAAATTAGTGCGGACAACCGTAAAGCTCTTTATAAGTTTGTTGTAGGAAATACAGGAATAGAGATTGCTAGAAAAATAAATCGATTGAAATCGATGTCTGTTGATTTACAGCGTGAAAAAACAAAGTTGATAGATGATATTAAAAATTTAATTCATTATAATGATGTTGAAACTGTTGTTAAATTGGCTCCCAAAAAGGATATAGATATTTTGCTTTCTCAAAAACAACAAGAATTTAAAATATCGAGTAACAATGAGGTAATTATTAAACATGAAGAATTACCAAATATTAAATCTTTTACTTTACCATTTAATACAAGACAAATAAAAAGCTTACTCCAAAAAAGCATAGATTGTATTTCTGAACAATATTTGACGTTTATTTCACAAAGAGTTAATACGTTAAAAAATAATGGTTTATCAAATGCAGAAAAGTGGTTGGCTGATGGACTAGCAGAAGTAAATACAATAAATGATGATTCTTGTCCGTTTTGTGGACAATCATTGTCTGGAGCAAAGGAAATCATAGATGGTTATAATTTGTATTTTAGTAAAGAATATAATCAACTAATAAATAGTATAAATCTATGTAATTCACAATTTCAAAGATTTGATGTTAGAAATTTCATAAGAGTTGTTACGGAATTCCATGAAAAGTTAATGAGTCAATATCATTTTTGGCAAATCTATTTGAAAGATTTGAATAAAGTTACTGATATGCCGGCAGAATTGACATTATTAGAAGATGATTTTAGCAAAGTTCAGGAAAAAATATCGGAAAAGGCTCAAAATCCATTGTCAAAAATTGAAAATGACAATTTGGAGGAACTAGAAGTGCACTTAGGTGTTGTATTCTCTTTTATTGAAGAACTGAAAAAGTATGTTGCTTATATAGGGCCTTTAATAACAAAATTAAAAAGTACATTAAAGCCTTTAGATACTGTGCGTAAAGAACTTCGTGCACTTGAAATCTATAAGTTGCGATATGAATCTCCTCTTAAAGAAATGTGTGAGTATTTTATAATCGTAGAGAAGCAAATATTAAGATTACAAAAGCTAACAACTCAACTTCAAAATGAACAAAAAGAGAATTCGGCAGCATTTCTTCATGATTATGGAGATATAATCAATAATTATCTTCAAAATGTTTTTTGTACTGACTTTAGAATAGAAAATATAAAAGATGGAGGATACCGTGGAAGAAGCAGGGACGCCTCTCTTACATATAGTCTTACATTTAAAGGAAAGCCATTAAGTTTAGATACCGATGATAATTTGTCTTTTAAAAATACGCTAAGTGAAGGTGATAAAAATACAATAGCATTTAGTTTGTTTTTAGCAAAACTTGACAAATATTCAGAAGAAGAATTAAAGGATAAAATCATCGTCTTTGATGATCCATTGACTAGTCTAGATTTAAATCGCCGAAATGCAACGATTAATGAACTAGTAAAAATGTATCAAAAAACAAAGCAAACATTGGTACTTAGTCATAATTTGGCATTTTTGTTGGAACTCAACAATAGAAGAAAAATTAAAGGTAAAGACAAAAAAGTATTGCTGATAGAAAAACAAATCGATAAGTCCATTATCAGAGAATTCAAATTGCGTGATGAACTTTCCGCAGAGTTTGCTAGTTGTATAGAAAAAATAGAAAAGTTCAAAGAGACTGGAGCTGATGAAGATATGGAACCAGCTATTAATAGTATTCGTTTATCTTTGGAAGCAATATTGAAATTCAAGTATGGAAGATATTTATCAACTCTTGATGGTACGTTTGGCCAGATTATTTCTGAATTAGAAAAATCATCAACTTGTAGGTTTGTTGATGGCGAGAAGCAAAAGGTTATAGATGACTTGAATGAATTGAACGAAATGTCATGGCGTGCTCATCATGCATCTGTTGATGAACTTGGTATGTATAGTGAAATCAGTGTAACGAAAGAAGAACTGTTTCGTAGATATATACCTATGACCATTAATTTATTATTTGGTAGATTATAAAAATGGTGCTATGAAGATATTACATATAGGTCAGATGATAGGAGGCTTGGATATTTATATCCGAAACTCTATTATATATAATAAGGTGGAAGGTAATGAGTATGTCATAGCCTGTGGTAAGGATGATAAGCATCAGCCAGTCATCAGAAATGGTGTAGAGGTAAAGGAATATCCTATATCATTGTTCCGCTCGCTCAATCCTTTGAATGATCTGAAGGCTTTGATAGAAACCGTCAAGATTATTAAGAAGGAAAAGCCAGATGTGATTCATTGCGAGAAGAAGTCAAAATGATGTTACTGCCAGCACGTGGAAACGAAAGTATCTTTGAATTCAATGATGTTATGCAGTTGGATATCTTTATGTTGAGATTTAATAGTAATGTGAAATAATATGAATATACTTTTTATAGGAGGAGCTGGTTTCATTGGCTCCAGTTTGGTCAAGCAGTTTTTGACAAACGAAAAATATAATGTTTTTGTTGTAGAACCAGAGTTTGCCAATGTGTCGAGACTTGATGGCCTTAATGTAAAGATTTACCGAGAGGCTTTAGGTAATATCGACAAGGTTGAAAAGATTTTGATTGGTAACAAGATAGATATCGTGGTTCATCTTGTGTCTACACTGATACCTGGTAGTGGATATGATGATTTCAACAATGAGTTTAAGAACATGATATTCCCTTCCATCAAGTTGATGGAGATTTGTGCTAAGGAGAATATCAAGTTTGTTTATTTCTCTTCTGGTGGTACTATATATGGTAATCGTTCAACGATGCTACCATTTGTTGAGACAGATGAAATGGCACCTATTTCTTACTATGGCTGGTCAAAGCAAATGATGGAGAATAGTATTCTTTTTAAAAATCGTACAGAAAAGTTGAAGTACTTAATTGTTCGTCCATCTAATCCATATGGTCATGGTCAAAATTTACATGGTAAGCAAGGATTGGTGGCTGTAGCAATTGGTAAGATCTTGGAGAATAAGCCAGTAGAAGTTTGGGGTGATGGCTCGGCAATCCGTGATTATATCTATATTGATGATTTGGCAAAGGTATTCTATCAGTTGATAGATAAGGATGTCTACAACGAGACCGTTAACTTGGGCAGTGGTAGAGGTTATTCTGTGAATGATATTCTTGCTTTCTTGAAGATTATCACAAAGAAGGATTTTAAGATTGTCTATGAGAATGCCCGCCCTATGGATGTGTCTAACATGGTTTTGGATACTGAAAAAATGCAACGTTTGGCACAAGTTGAGTTGACTCCTATGTTGAATGGTATCTCTACTTTTTATAATGAATCTGTAAAATAGTTAATGGTTATGAAGAGAATTGCTATTATTGCAGGTGTACTCCATTCTGGCGGAAAACGAAATCTTATTATGGAGTATTACCGACATATTGATAGAACCCAGATTCAGTTTGACTTTATCTGTGATTCTGATTCAAATGGTATTCCTGAGGAAGAAATTCTTTCTTTCGGTGGCAGGGTTTATAAGGTCGCTCCTTACAAGCATATTGGAGCGCATATGAGAGAGACTTATAAAATATTGAAGGACAATAAATATGAAATCATGCATGCCTTTGATAATACTTTAAATGTCTTTCCTATGTTCTTGGGGTGGTTAGCTGGTGTAAAGGTTAGAATCTCGGAGAGTATATCTAAAGGTGACAAGAATGAGAAGAAAACTATAGTAAAATTGGCTCTTCGTCCTTTCTCCCATTGGTTTGCTAATTACTACATGGCAAATTCTATAGATTGTGGAGTTTGGCAATTTGGTAAGAAAACCTATGATAAAGGTGATATTACAATATTCAAGACTGTAATCAATGCTGATGCCAATGCTTTCGATAAGATTCTTAGAGATGAAACCAGAAAGAAGTTTGGATGGGAAGACAAGGTGATTTATGGCTTTATCGGACGATATGTTGATCAGAAGAATCCTTTTTTCCTGATTGATATATTCAATGCTATTGCTAAAAAACAGCCTAATGCTAAACTTGTAATGATTGGCTTTGGCGAATTAGAAAAGGCAATGCATGAAAAGATAAAGGAATATGGATTGCAAGATAGAGTAGAGGATTTAGGTCGCCGTGATGACATCAAGCAATTTTATAATGCTTTTGATGCATTCTTGCTACCAAGTTTGTATGAGGGTATGCCTGTTGTTGGCATAGAAGCTCAATGTGCAGGTTTACCAATCTTCTTCTCTAAGAATATAACAGAAGAGACTACAGCTTCAGAGTTGGCACACTACATAGGATTAAATGAATCGCCTGAAGTTTGGGCTGATACTATTATCAATGTGGTGAATGCAAATCTTAGCAAGCGAAGAAGCTATGCTGAAGAGGTAAAGAAGAATGGATTTGATTCTCACAGCGAAGCAATGAGAATGATGAAATTTTATCTGAATAAATTATAGTTTAGTATTTCATGAAAGGAATCGTATTAGCAGGTGGCAGCGGTACACGTTTGTATCCTATCACAAAGGGTATCAGCAAGCAACTGATACCTATCTTCGATAAACCGATGATATATTATCCTATCTCGGTTTTAATGTTGGCAGGTATCCGTGAGATTCTGATTATCTCAACTCCATTCGACTTGCCTGGTTTCAAGCGATTACTTGGTGATGGTAGCCAACTGGGTGTGAAATTTGAGTATGCTGAGCAGCCTTCACCAGATGGTTTGGCACAGGCATTCATAATCGGTGAGAAGTTCATCGGTAATGATTCTGCTTGTCTTGTATTGGGAGATAACATCTTTTATGGTGCAGGTTTGAACCAGATGTTGCATCAGGCTGTAGTAGATGCAGAGCAGAATAACAAAGCTACTGTATTTGGTTATCGAGTAAGTGATCCTGAGCGATATGGCGTGGCAGAGTTTGATGAGCAAGGCAATTGCCTGAGCATTGAAGAGAAGCCTCAGCATCCAAAGAGCAACTATGCTGTGGTAGGCTTATACTTCTATCCTAATAAGGTGGTGGAAGTAGCTAAGCATATCAAACCATCTGCTCGTGGTGAGTTGGAAATCACAACAGTAAACCAGGAGTTTCTGAAGGACAAGCAGCTGAAGGTACAGACCATGGCAAGAGGATTTGCCTGGCTTGATACCGGAACCCATGATTCCCTTTCTGAGGCATCTACCTTTATCGAAGTCTTGGAGAAACGCCAGGGCTTGAAGGTTGCTTGCTTGGAAGGTATTGCTTATCGCCAAGGTTGGATAGATAGTGATACGTTGCGTGAGAATGCTCAGCCAATGCTGAAGAATGACTATGGCAAGTATCTCCTTTCAATCCTTGAAGAGAAAGAGCAAACTTTAAAGAAGAATTTAGAATATTAATTTTTTTGAACACGAATCTTACGAATAACACGAATATAGAGGTTATAGTTTCTCCTGAATGATTCGTGTAATTTGTGTTCGAATATATACATTGATTAGAATGAAGAATATTGTAATAACGGGCGGTGCAGGTTTCATCGGCTCACATGTAGTAAGACTTTTCGTGAACAAATATCCTGAGTATCACATCATCAACCTCGACAAGTTGACTTACGCTGGTAATCTGGCTAACCTCAAGGACATCGAGGACAAGCCTAACTATACTTTCGTTAAGGGCGACATCTGCGATTTCGACCTGATGTTGAAACTGATGCAGGACTACAAGGTGGATGGCATCATTCATCTCGCTGCCGAGAGCCACGTAGATAGAAGTATTAAGGATCCATTCACTTTCGCTCAGACCAACGTGATGGGAACCCTGTCTCTGCTCCAGGCTGCAAAGATTTACTGGGAGAGTCTTCCTGAGGGATACGAGGGCAAGCGCTTCTATCACATCTCTACCGATGAGGTTTACGGTGCCTTGCAGATGACTCACCCTGAGGGCATTCCTGCTCCTTTCACTACCAAGGCATCCAGCGATAAGAACCACGAGGCTTATGGCGAGGAATTCTTCCTGGAGACAACCAAGTACAATCCTCACTCTCCATACTCTGCATCCAAGGCAAGCTCAGACCACTTCGTCCGTGCTTTCCACGATACATACGGTATGCCAACCATTGTGACCAACTGCTCTAACAACTACGGTCCATACCAGTTCCCAGAGAAGTTGATTCCGCTGTTTATCAACAATATCCGTCATCGCAAGCCATTGCCAGTATATGGTAAGGGTGAGAACGTGCGTGACTGGTTGTATGTAGTAGATCATGCCCGTGCCATCGATATGATTTTCCACAAGGGTAAGATTGCCGAGACTTACAACATCGGCGGTTTCAACGAGTGGAAGAATATCGATATCATCAAGGTGGTTATCAAGACTGTTGATAGATTGCTCGGTCGTCCTGAGGGTGCTGACTTGGATTTGATTACTTATGTAACAGACAGAAAGGGTCACGATATGCGTTATGCCATCGATTCTAGAAAGTTGCAGAAGGAACTCGGCTGGGAGCCATCTCTCCAGTTTGAGGAGGGTATCGAGGAAACCGTAAAATGGTATCTCGAAAATCAGGAATGGATGGATCATGTTACTTCTGGGGAATATCAGAAGTATTATGAGGAGATGTATTGTAAATAGACCCTCCTGTCCCTCCCTTGAGGGAGGGTCCTTACCCTATACCCAAGCCCTAAATCCCTACCATAGGGATTAGGGATGTAACCGCCCTCCGGTGCTCAGAACCGCTACGCTATAAGGTTGGCGGACCGTCAAAGGTCTTCGCCATGGTTGTGCGGACTGGGACCGCCTGGGGGAAGGTGGGAGTATTCATGAGGATAATAGGAGCAGCTAATAAAAGGAAAGCCCCAAGGAAACAAATCCTTGAGGCACATCCTAATAAAATCGTTTAATGTTAGAGGTTGCTTGGTACTGGAACCAAAGTCTCGTCAACATAAAACTCGTCGGTGCGAGTGTTGCAGCCTCTACAGAGAGGCACAATATACCAGCTATTGTCATAGCCGTATACTTTTTGAACATGAGCACCGACCAAATTCCATCTGCCACTCTGGTGACAGTCTGTGGCAGAACATCTACTTGCGGTTTTACCGCTTTTAGCTTCCCAATAGTCCAACCAAGTGTTATAACCTGCAGGACTTGAAAAACGGCTTGAGCCGTTCACATTTTTAACTTTTGGCATAATATTTGAATTTTTTATGAGCATTCTTCGTTGAGTGCTCGTCTTAATACCAAAACCGTTAGTTTTGATAGAAATAATGAATAAAATGGATGAATGTTCTCTTGATGGTGTCCAACTGTTGAAGATAATTGCTCGTAAAAATGAAGATGAAGAGGCGGCAGGCAGGGCTTTTCGCTTATTTGTTGAAGTCTTTGAGAGCAAGATCAATAAGCAAGTTGACATTATTGCAAATAAAAATGGCTATGATGAAAAAGTTGCTTTTGAGGCCATTCAATGTGCTTTCAATAAGGTTTGGCTTTATCCCACTTTTGACATGAGCAAATCTCATTGTAAGAATGAGGAAAAAGCAATTATTGTCTGGCTTATCAGAATAGCAGTGTCACAGATGTATCAGTTTGCAATGCATGGTGTGTGCGCACAGATTAAATCCGATGAAGACTTGTCTGTTATCGAAAATGCTGAAGATTTCGTGGACTCTTTTCATTTGTCATATTTAACACCTGAGCAAAAAATACAATACGTTAGCTGTATGGAAAAGAAAATATCAGCTCTTGATGAGAAGCATCGTATTATCTATTTGACATATAAGGCGTATCAGACAAGTGGTAAGAAACTCCCAAGAAAGTTGTTGGAGAAATTACGGAAGCGTCTTGATGTGACTCAGACAACGATTAGGGTATATAAGAAAGAGGCTTGTGAAACTCTTAATGATTTAAACTTATTAAAGGCATGAAAGATTTGATTATTGAAGAATGGGATGTACTACTGTGTTCAACAGGTTACCTTCCTCCTCGCAATGAAGAAGAATTGGATTTCTTTGACGAAATGTACGAAGATTACAAATCTCGTATAGTAAATTGTCATGTTGATGTTGATATGATTCTGAGAGGAGCATGTCATGTGGTGACGGATTACCGATATGTTGAAAGCAACAATATTCTTGGACAGGCAAAAGTTGCAGAAGATGTAAAGCATGGGTATTCCATGGCTGCCCGTAACTTTGATAAACTGCCAAAGGATGTATTGGGAAAAATGAGAAGACAGCATAATAAAGACAATAAGGATGAATAAATCTAGTCAAGTTATCATAGAAAACATTGTCTCGTTCTATCCCATTCCTATCCCTTTGATGGAAATTGCTGAAGACGAAGGTATTCGTGTCATATTTGATGACTATGGAACAAATACTTTCGATGGAATGACATGGTATGAGGCAGAGCAAGAGATGTTTTATATGCATATCAATACTGCAAGAAACAATGGCAAGAATAATACCAAAGGGCGTTTCACTCTTGCACATGAACTTGGTCACTATTTTATAGATCATCATAGGAGAGCTTTGCAAAATGGAATCATGTCACCTCATATTCATCGTTATGAACCTTTTGGTAAAAATGAGGATTGGTTGATTGAGAGGGAAGCAGATGAGTTCGCTGCGAACTTACTCATGCCAACAACACAGTTTAAATCTGATTTTGCAGGTAAAGTTTTATCTGGTGAATTGGTCAAATCTGTTGCAGACAAATATAATGTAAGTTTCTCTGCGTGTGCTTTACGATATCTGAAGTTCAATATTATTCCCATCATGTTGGTATTTTCTCAAAATGGAAAAGTCAAGTGGCAGATGAGGAGTGCTGACTTTCCATTTTACAGGCTTAAATATGGCAAAGATAAAGTTCCAGAGAATACTGTTATGGGGGATTATTTCTTTAAACACGATTCTAGTTGTTGCTATCAGAATGAGATAGTGTATGCAGGCGACTGTTTTGATACGTATAGCGAAGAACAAAACGATATGGAGTTCTATGAATATTGTATGGGTTATAATGAATATGCATTTAGCATGTTATGGGAGAAATAATGAGTAAGAAAAGTTTGGTAGGATGATTTCCGCTAAAATTATTGATGAGCCTTCTAAAAAATATCATGTCAAATGGTATCGGTAAAAAATGTGGTTACAGGTGTCGCTTACCACGAGAGCTGGCGATACCTGCTGTAATGACATTTTATAGTTCGTTGTCTAGGATTTTCATCATTTCTGCTGCTGTAATCACTTGCGGTTCTTTAGGGAAGTGTTTGAGATTACCTGTTACTAAGAAGGAGTCTTCCTTGCTCAGGCAGACTTCGTAGAAGACTCGGTCGTCCTCATCTGGCATGGTGCCATCATAAGGAAAACGGGAAGAATCAATGCCGTATTGCTTAAAAAAGTTCAATAACTCATGGATTCTGATTTCACTTAGATGAAATTTTGACCTATTTAGTACATCAAAGTACTCATCCAAGATTTCTTCATTATACAATGGCTTAATTTTACCACTGAGCATACTATTAATGACCCTTCTTGTTGCAGAAGAAGGGTTCTTGGTTATAAACGAGGACACGATAATGTTCGTATCAATGACTGCATATACCATTGCGTTCTTTTCTTAATCGTCTGACTTCTCTGATTTCTTCATTGATCTCATCAAGTGACATATCAATGTTATTCTCTCTTGCAGTGTCACACATGTATTGAAACGCAGCCTTTGCTTTTGCAGTCACTTCATCTTCTTCTTCATTCTTTGCTTGAATGGAGAAGGGAATGCTCTTACTGCGAATTACTGCCTTAACAAAGATGTTGATAGCGGTATTCGCACTCATGCCGAATTGCTCGCAGAGTTTATCAAACTGTGCTTTCTGCTGTTTGTCCATACGGACTGTCATTGCTGTCTGTGCCATAAGCCTATAATGTTTAATTGATAATCAGTCTGATTGCAAATATACATCATTATGGCGTAAAATGGGGCGATAGTATTCATAATTTAATAAAGATTAATAGTTGAATGAATGATATAACTGCTTGTTTCGCTTTCCTGAAACCTTGGATATAAGGTTCCTTACCGTTAAAGAAGGAGTCTTTCGAATCCCTCCGTCTCCCTTTAGATAAGATTAGCTGCACTCGGCAATTTGAAAGCAAACTTTCATTGCGCTCATTTGCAAAATCTTTAGCCAAAGGGAGTTTTTTCGAAAACCTACCCGTCCTTCCTTACCCTTAAGGAAGGCTCCACCTCTCACCCCGACCCTCTCACCCTCAGGGAAGAGGGAGGAAACCGCTCCTCCTCGTCGCTCGGAACCGCTACGCTCTAAGGTTGGCGGGGCATCAAAGCCCTCGCCATGTTGTGCGGGATGGACCGCCTGGGAATAGCAGTCTATAGTTTACAGTTAATAGTTTATCGTTTACAGATTTTCGTGGTTATCTGCTGATAATTTGCAAATTTCTTGTGATTTTCTTGGTGGTTTCGAGGAAAAAGCGTATTTTTGCGGCAGAAGTGCTAAATATAGAAGGAATTGATTATGAGAAGTATGAATAAAATGTCGGCGGAGGATATCGCTAAGCTTAAAGCGGTAGCTTTGTATGTCTTAGACAAATGTGGTGAAACGGATTTCATTCATTTGTTTAAGATTATCTATTTTGCGGAAAGGAATCTCTATGCAAAATATGGTCAACATTTAGTTAAGGATACTTTTATCGCCATGGAACACGGACCGGTTCCCTCTCATCTTTATGATGCCTTGAAATTAATGAATGGCAAGGGAAACAATAAGGATGTCAAAGCTATTAGCGATTCTTTGTTACCTGCTGGTGGGGAATGCGCTTGGTTTTTTGTGAAAGCTGGCGAAAAGCCTGACTTGGACGAATTGAGTAAAGCTGAGATAGAAGCGTTGGATGCTGCCATTGATAAATACAAAGATATGGATACCAAGACTTTGTCTGAGCTATCTCATGATTCTGCCTGGCATGAGGCATGGGATAAAAATCATAATGCTGTTATGACCTCTCTGAATATTGCAAAAGCAGGTGATGCTTCTAATGAGTTTTTAGAGTATCTCCAGGAACAGGAATTTATAGATTCTATTTTGGAGGCTTAGGCTATGGTGAACTTCAAAGAATTGCTGGGAAATGATAATCAGCTTCAAAACTTACTCCTTGATACAGTTGAGGAGGGTGAAGTTTATCGTCTTTGCCTGACAAAAGGAGAAGGTATTATTCCTAAAAATAAAGGAGATGAAGGGAGAAAGAAGTTCTTTGTAGTTGTGGGTAAAGACCAAGAAGGAAATGCGATTGGTTTTGTACTTATCAACTCAGAAATCAATAAGCACCTTCCTGAAAGTAGAAGGAAATTGCACTATTTATTGAAGGCTTCTGAGTATGAGTTTTTGGGTGACCAAGATAGATTTGTCGATTGCTCTGATTTTAAAAGAATTTCAAAGGAACGATTTGCAGAATTGTTTTCAATAGATAAGATGAAGGGAAAAATTAATAAGAATGATTTGGTAGAAATAAAAAAGGCTATTTGTTCTTATGAGAATATTTCCATGAAGTTGTTGAAACGTTTTGGATTGATATAACTTGCAGATTTATTTTGATTTTCTTTGGCGGTTTCAATAAAAAAGCGGAACTCTGCGGCAATAAACTATAAGATGAATAATGACTATGATGGGAATATTACAAGTTGCCTCTTATATATACAAGCGCTATATGGATGATTTTGGCGTTCGTATTGATGAAATGAAGTTGCAGATTTGAGTGAAGCTAAGAATCAAGGAAGAGGGTGTGGCTTATGACACACCCTCTTCTTTGTAAAACAGCTGTTTTTTATACTTTAATTATATATAAGTAAAAGATGTTATTGTATTTATCACTTATCTGATGTTTATTTCAGAATCAGGCGTATTGGCATCGCCTTGTAGCGGCCATTGTTCATGCCGTTGCTACCACTCACGAATCTCATATTGGATAATCCTTTCCTCTTGTTGTAAACATCAAAGTATCTATACCAGAAACCATATTCAGGACTGTTGGTACCGAAGCCCTGCGTACCTGACAACAAAGTCTTGGTCCAGAGATTTACATGGATAGGGTTCTTATGGCTCTCGCCCTCCAAGAATCCACCCATAGGCAGATAGATGTATGGCAACTCGGAATCCACCGTCTTGATACGCACGCAGTTGTAGGTTTCTCCTAACGATGTAGACTGTGGTACCACCTCCAGATTGCCTGCATTAACTAATTCTTCGAACACGGCATCAGTTGGAATGGTATAGCCTGTTGGTGCCAAGGTGCTGGAGAGATCCTGAGTGGCATCGCTGGTGCTCTTTTTTTCAGAGATACAGAAATAGCCACCAATGGCTTTCTTGTTCTTTGCCAGTGCCACCACATCTGGGGCATAGTAACCATTGTTGGATGCACCTAAGTTGCGGTCTAACATATAATAAGTAGTGGTGGTTTTATCGGTCTTTTTTCCCTGTACCTTTACCACACCATAATAGAACCAGCCCTTCACCTTCTTCTCGTTATCTCCGTTTTCTGCCAACTGATAATCATTATATACCTTGGAATTCTCATCTATCTTATGGAAGATACCAGTATGATAAACAGGATAAGTGATCTCGATGCCAGCCTGGTTGGTGATGGTAAATGAAGACTTCCACAAATCTTCATTTACCGTAGTATTGGCAAGGCTTACCTTCCACTTACCTTTATCTCCTTCCACTTTGATTTTATCATCCTTTTTAGTAATCTGATCACCATTAAGTTTAGGGATAAGATACGTGATATTGGCTGTTCCCACGCAGAAATGCAAACCATCATTTCTCACAGCCCCTTGCATTTCTGCAGGAGTGATGCCTTGCACAGTGTCCAACCATTTGAAATAGTTGGCAGCTACGGTGAAGTTATTATACTGCATGGTTACGATTCTAGCAGGATCCTCTCTTCTAAAATCAAAACCAGCCTGCTTGATGGTTATATCAAGAGAAAGGTCGCCAGAAGTAACGGTGATGGTTCCTGTACGTGGATTCTCTGATTGGTCATTCTTTTCAAGCGTAAGCTTCAAGGTATATTTCTTGCCTTTAGAAGATCTGCTTGTCCCTGGTATATCATTCACGGTCTCTTGCTGACAAGCGGTTATCCAAGAATCATTTTTCGTGACACTATATAGCGCACTATCACTACTCGTTGCCTTTGGCAAGGTAGTAACAATGGTTACGGTAGCCTCTGTTGTGTTTGCATTTATCTCCTGATAATCGCTCACTCCCAGTTCATAGTCTTTGCAAGCTATCATTCTGGTGATTTCAGGATTATCGTCCCGCACCTCTACTTCCAGTCTATTCTCTGGCAGACTCTTCTTAGCCTCTTCAAGCGTAGAGAAGCCATAGTCGTTTACCTTGGTTACCTTGATGGTATAATGGTGGTTACGGAGCAAGGCATATTGGGTTGTCTTGTTGGCATCCTTGTAGAGTGCCACCTTATAATATCCTTCTCTAGCATGTCCTACACTATCCTTATAATTCGCCTTGATAATCACCATTGCCTTGCCTGCAGAAGTTTCATTTACTGCCACGGTGGTTGCGGTACCGCCGCCCAATGGGTTGTCCGTTCTGAGATCGGTAGATTCCGCCAAGTCATCGGTCGTTGGCTCGATATAATTGGCAGGAGCTATGGCTGCCTTGGTTGCCGTGTTATAGACATACAAGCCTGCATTAGTGAAATTACTCTGGATGCTATTGTCTATCTCCAAACTTATCTTGGCGCATTGGCGCAACATCGTCACTGAAGGATTAGCTTCCAAAAGTTTATCTATTGAAATTTTACCCCAGCAGATAGGGGCATCAAGCTGAGGGGCTCTCTCCTTAGCAGCAGTGAGAGACTGCAAGTCTTGTGCCTCGGCATCCGTCATGTCGCTGGCATTGGCTACAAGATGTACATTCTTGGTACCAGCAGGTACATTGGTTATCTTTACCTTGTAGCTGCCATCAGGCTGCTGTGATAAGGTAGAATAGCAATCTGTCTTGTCTTTGTATTCGTTATTGTCTCCATAGAACACAGCCCAGAGCGATTTGACTGTCTCCGAGGCCCCCGCTCTTGTACCAATCTGTTGCTTGGTGAAGTTAGTCAATTGAAGGTTCAAGACAAGTCCCTCGGCAGGGATTTCATCCCCGCCGAGTCCGATAGCCTCCATCGTATCCTTGCAGGAAACAAGGCTTAGGAGCAATCCAATCCATATCATTAAATGTTTGATCTTCTTCATTGCTTAAACTGATTTATAACAGTGTTCAAATCTGATTCTAATCTTATTTAATCCACTCAAAATGGCTTGCCAGCGTGCCAAGAGGAGCCATCGTAATAGCCTGTGTCATTATGCTTCTCATAGCTGTTGCCATTGAAAAGCAGGACGCTTTCTCCACCCTCTTTTTTGATTCTGATGTCCTTCTCGTGGTCTCCCTTAACAGCCTTGAGGGTAATCACAGTCTTATACCAACCATTATTCAAATTAACGCATGACCAACTGTTACCCGCTGTATCATAGATGGTAAAAGACTCGCGCTCTATATTACTGTTATCACCATCTTTGCCATTGGCGACACCATATACCTTGAACCATCCGTAAGTCTGGAATCTGGTGTAAATGGTAAATTTGATGTTCTCAATAGTTGGCATGGCATCATATATGTTCCAAGTAGGATCTGATGTTGGATCATAGACAATCCAACCCTCTCGATCCTCATAGTCGAAGAGAGGAATACCCGGCTCCAAGTGGTGAGTGCAACGATGAAGCGTATAACCTAGTTCCTTATTGGTATTGTTACTGAATATAATCAATGTTTCACCAGGCTTGATGGTCTTTACTCCCGTAGCACCATTCTCATTCAACTTCTCATTCGACTTCGCATTCTCTTTGAAGTCCACGTAATACCAACCCACATTCGTATAATCCGCAACCATTTTATCACCAGGCCAGTTTTCTGTAAATTTCCAAACTTTAGAGTTGACTTCAGTTCCGGTTGTCTCACCAATCTGGGTATAGACATAGGTATAATGATGGTCTGGGTTAGGTATATCCTTATCCTTTAAATCATACCATCCATCTGCCCAGTTGGTATTTTCTCCAGTTACATTATTAGTCTCTTTCTTTTCTTCAAGTGTACCCTCATAATTATCAGTTCCATTACCTCCTTTATAATGTGTGCGGTCGTTGATGGCACGGAAGTTGATACGATAGTTACCCATTGCAGGCTTTACCGTTACCTTGATTTTCTTGACAAAGTTGAAGCCTTCTGCAGATTCCTTTGGCTGCACAGTGAGGTAATGTACTGTCGTGGTAACAGGGTCACTGGTTGCCACAATCTTGAAGGTTCCTTCTGAAGTATCAGGTTTATCGCAAGATGCCTTAATGGTTGACTTACCTACGGTGGAAGAGGTGTTACCGGTGAAAGCCAAACCGCCGAGGTTGGTCTTAAACTGTACCACTTTGGTATTGGTATTGTTGTCGCTACCCCAATAGATGGTTACTTCCTGTGGATTTACCTCAAAATAAGGAGAGGCATCATAGGTTACATCGAGATACTTCTTAATGTTACCAGCCTTAATCCAAACCTTTGCCGTACCCTTGTACTTTCCATTATAGTCGGAGAACTTAATGTCCTCGTTGATTTTGAATGTGATTCTATGATTCTTCACTGCATCTAGCTTGCTCAACACAATCACATCTTTCTCACCACTGGATGTTGTTACCTTTTCATCGCAACCGAAATCTGCCTTTGTCAGCATTACGTTCGACTCATAGTCGATGGAGTCTGTCGTGGTAGATGTTACGCTCGCCTTCGTCTTGCTTACCCACAAAGTAGTATGGTTGAAGTCGGCATCTATCGTTACAGGAGTCCAGTCCTTTACGCTCACATTACAGTCGAGAGTCATGTTTCCCAGACTCTTGATGTTGCCGATAATCTCATAATAGGTGCCACGAGGGAAGGTCGGAACTTCGGTGGAAGTTGGGCTCTCGTCCTGACGATGTCCCAGCTGAATTGTATAGTTGTTCTCAAAGCTACCATTCACAAAGCCATTAATTTTGAGGGTAGACTGCTGAGAGGCATTGGCGATATAACGCTCAGGCAGATAGTAAGTGCCTTGGAAAAGCCACTTATCGGCGGCATTCTGTGGAGCAGCTGTAGGAGTAGCACCCTGAATAAGGGTGATGATGTTCTTATTATTCACATTGGCATTGTCTGCTTTCTCTGTCCAGTCTTCCGCCTTATAATAACCACCCTTATTGCTTGCCTCAGAAGAAGTTGCATAAACTTCATTTTCAAAACCTTTGGCATAATCTGTGCTAACATTAGAATTGCTAAATGCTCCATTCCAACTCAGCGTGGTGCTAGGAGAAAGCTTTTGAGCCAGAATATCCTTGATGCGATAGCTCTTTCCTTTGAATGCAGAACCTTCAGCAGTAGGGTCGAAAAGCAGGTTGAGCTTAACCTTTACGCATGTAAACTTCAGGTTAGCTACCACCTCGGTATATTTAGCACCACTTTTTTCTATTTTTGTATCGATGATATTACCGTTCACATCCTTTGGCTCATAAATCATCGGGATGTTTGTAGAAACCGGCATTCCCGGTTCTGTTCCAGCTACATAGTTCAGTACTATTTTTTTGAGATCATTTTCTGTTTGGATAGTCTGACCGCTCAACACCTTGTTCATATTGGCAACCACATAGATATGGTAAGTGCCCGGCTCGATATTGAGCTGATAGTTAGCTACATGCTCCTCCAGCATCATCGAAGCCAGTGGGGCAGGGAGCGTCTTTTTCAGGAGCTTGCCTTCATTTCCTGTAGGAAAAGCATAGAGGGTCAGGTCGTTGATCTGGCATTCATCTACCGTGGCATTATAGGTAGGAAGGCCGGAAGCATCGTCGGGATTGGTGCCGCGGCTGCTGAGCACGGTTGGCACGAGTACATGCAAGTTGCTTTCTGACGAAATGGGAGTGTGCTCGCCTCCTAGTTCGTCAGAGCAACTTACTGTAACCAACAATATAAACCAACTAACTAAACTTAAAATGAAATCTCGTATTTTCATTGTTTCTCATTTTTAAAGTCAAATACTCTTATGAGCTAAATGCCCGGAAGGGGCTCTGACACCTGAAACGGTTAGAAATCGACACGCTGGATGCGCTTGCTCCAATCCAGGATGGAAATGCTGAGCTGCACATACTTCCACTGGTTGCCCTGGAGGAAGAAGTCGAGCTTGTAGTCGTACTCTCGGTCCAGGAATTCCTGCTCTGAATAATGGCGGGCTTCGAAGGCGCCACGGCCTTGAGCCAGAAAGTCTGCAAGATTGATGCGTGCCACCTCTTCGCCAGTAGTCTTGTTCGTGATGGTGAGGATGGCGTTCTTGTCGTTTTCTTCTGCCGGATGCCAGATGAGTCGGGAGAACATGAGGGCGGCATGAGCGGTGCGCTCCTTTACATTGCCCTCGGTATCCTTAAACTCAGTGGTCCAGGTGTAGTATGGGGTATATGTCAACTCCTCGTCGGGAAGGAGAGAGTTGTCGTAACTGATATCGCCGTTGGCATTGGTTATCTGATAACTGAAGTCATCGGCATTGATGTTGGCAGGCTCGTCGGTCTGATGCAGGCTGATGGTGAGCTGCTTGGTATCTCGAACCAGACCGATGGTATGGCGTGTAACCTGCAGGTCTTTTACTTCAACCAGTTCGTTGCTGAGTCCTTGCCAGAGTGTATCGAGCGGTTGGCTCTGGTTGTTTACCTTGCCCTGTTCGCGGTCGAGACGGGCATGGAGGGAGGTGATGTTGTCACCCTGCTGTGGCAGAGCTATCTGGAATTTGGCACCTGGCTGCGCAAGTGCATCTTCGTATTTCTTTTGAAAGGCGAAGGTTGCGAATCTGTATTTGCCCGGTTCCAGATTGATTCGCATGGCATAGTTAGGGTCCTTGAGCGGCTGTGATGTCGCATCGTTATAGGCATCATGGCGAGCAATGAAGTTGCCCTGCTCGTCGTATACGAATACGCAGAGTCCGCCCACATGATCTTTGAACATGTCGGCACGCTGCACGTTGTAGTCGTACTTGAACTGCAAGTCAACCCCCATGTCACAAGGAGGCAGGTCGTCGTGCATCAAGTCGTTGCAGCTTGCTAGCAGGCTGCCGGCCATGATGAAGCCCCATCCCATGCATATATTCTTGATCCAACTGTTAAACTTCTTGTTTGCCATGATGCTTATCTGTTTTATGAAAAAGTAAAGTGTATAAATAGATTCTTATTCTTCCGAGATAGCCAGCCGCTCCTTAGCGCTAGAGCGGCTGAGCTATATATAATAATGTGTAATGGATTACAAATCAACGCTCTGAGAACGCTTAGCCCAAGAAAGGATCTTTACGCTGACGCTAAGATACTTCTCATTCTCATCATCTGGCTGATTTGGGTCTACTGGAGGTACACCAGGGTAGCCAGGGCCATAGACGTTGCCAACTGTCAATTCATACCAGTTGTTACGGAGCATACCATAACGGCCAAGATACTTACCGTTATCTGTTCCATAAGATTCACCTGAGCTCCATGGAGTCAATGAGCCGAAGTGCTTAACACGAGCGATATAATATGTAACACCCTGTGCGTATGTATTGATACCAACCATCGCTTCTGCATGTCCTGCTCCATCAATCAAGCCGAGTTTATCATTAATCTCTTTAACGATTTTTGTACCTGTCTTACCACTATAAACTTTATCGGCAACAAGAGTTGTACCAGTAGAATCCTTGATATCTGCCAAGGTAATCACATGAGAGCCTTCTGTCTTGAGATTTGTATAGTCAACTGTACAACCTGGGAGAACTGAAGTTGCTGCAGTATTAACTGCAGTCTTTAAGGCTGCTTCATTCAGGATAGTTGTCATATTGCCGATGGTGTAGAATGTTCCATCTTTATCTGCAAGGGGATTGCCTGCAGCATCCTTAGGAGTATATGTTGCCTTGAAGATAACGCGGGTTGTCTGACCCTGATACATGTTTGCCAAGTTGAAGGTGTTCTCTAAGCAATATGCTGACTCTGTGAAGGTTTTTTTGATTCCACTTGTAGCTTTGATGAAATTGAATTCTGCCTCTCTTTCTGCCTCTTTATCTGTTTTATTGAGATGATCCAAATTGTAGTTAGGATCCTTACCCCAATAAACACGGCTGTTAGTACCTATGAAACGAGGAGTAGTCCAAATGGCAGAGAAATCTGTGCTCAAGCCATCAATATTATGAACAGCGTATGTCTTCTTGTTTGTGATATCCAAAGCCCAATTGTTGAATTCTACTGTACTCTGCGTAGAAGTATTTGTTGCCTTGTCTATAACTGTTTTTGTCTTAGGATCATTAACAGACATCTTCGCTACACCACGCTCTACATAAACTGTTGCGGCACTAGTTCCTGCCTCTGCTTTTTCCTTGGAAGAATAAATATGTTCTTTATTAATAGTAACCAAAGTTGTTGGTGAGGCAGTTCCTTTCAACGGAGCATTAGCCATATAGAAGTTATTATCAGCCGCCAAATCGTCTACTGAAGGAGTCAAATTTTGGCTGTTCCACTCATTATAACTTTGACCAACAGTAGGCAATGCTACCTTTACTCCACCAGTTTTATTGTTATTAAGCAAAACCAAAACATAATATTGGTTCTTGGTATCCACATTAGTAAGCTTTGCTACCAGCTTTTTAGTTGTTGTGATACCATCTGTAGTATCGTCAGTCCAATCTGCAGCAGCTGTTGGTAAATCTACGCTCTCAACAAACTTGCAAGAGCCTTCATCTGAACCATACTTCTGGAAAATAAGGGCAGTTGCGCTTTTTACAGCATACTCATTTGCTGTGCCTTCATCCATTTGAGCACCACCAGCATCTGCAGCACGAGTTCCACTTACCGAAGGCAAGTTGATGGTGAAAGTAGCATAACCAACACCAGTTTCATTAGTACCAGTACCTGGACCTGCGGTTCCCAGGTCCTCATTGCTTGAACAGCTTGCTGTCATAGCTGCGATGACAGCCAAGCCAAATAAATGTTTAATCTTCATAATCTTTGAAAGTTAAGCTTGTTTATAATCGTTATTCTCTAATTTTCTGTTATTCCAATTCCTTTATCTGCTTGAAGACATCTCTTACACGCTCTGCCTCTTTCGAGTTGCCTGCCTTGGCAAGATGCTTTTCGGCAGAAGTAAGATCACCTTTCTGCAAATCGGTGCAGGCGGCATTAAGATTCGCTGTCTCATCATCTGGGAAGAGACGGACGGCGATGTCGAATACCTCGTTAAACTCTGGCGAACCCGGCTCGTAAGTCTGTGCCACCAGGAACATCTCCTGCAGAGAAAGCTGCTGTGGTTTGGTCTTCAATATCTCCTTGGCTTCTTCGATGCTGAACGGACGTACCGTGTAGGTTACCGTATAGTCGCTATGACGGAGACGAGGATAGATATGATCCAGGATGTAGCGGTAACTAGCCGGATGGAGCTTTCTGATCTTCAGGTCCTTATCGTCGGGAGCCAGCGAGGAGTTAGCTATCTCGAGAATTGCTTCCTTATCAGCCAGATGACTAGCCTGAATCTTCTTCTTGAATCCTTCCCAGTCTTCCGGTGTAGCCTGATAGGTAAAGAGCTTGCTGTTTAAGGTGTAGAGGCTGCTCACATAGTTGCGGAGGGCAGCTGCACGCTCGTTGGCAAGGCGCTTGTTGTTGGCATACGAACCATCAGGCGAAGCAAAACCATGGATATCAATATCTGTGATTTCAACGTTCTTATCGTTCTTCACCAAGTCGATGGTGGAAGTAATCTTCTTCAGCTCAGTAGCATTCTCACGGAAGTTGGCAAGAATATAACTCTTGTTAACCACAAAGCTGAGATAGGCTTCACCCTTTTCGGCTCTCACCTTCTTGGCTTCCGCCTTCGGCTGCACAAAGAAATCCTTCGTAATCTTCGGTGTACGGTCGATATCCGCAATCGGCGTATTGTCCTGTTCTATCAGGTTGCCACATCCGCAGAGATCTTCTTTCACCGAGAGTTTGAACTTCTTCATCCATTTCTGGTAAGGAACAGACTGGGCGAAGTAAACCTGCTGACTGGTCTTGTTCTTGCGGGTAAGAACCTGTGCCTGCGGATTCTTCTTGCTGTCGGCAAGTCGGCGGTATCTTACAGCCTGGTTTCTACCCTGGATGATGATAGGGTTGAGAGCGATAGAATCAGTTCCTACCATTACCGGTGTGAAAACAATCTGCTGCTCTGATTTCATCTTCAATTCGTTCAGATTCATACGGAAGGCAACGTCCATCCGGTTGCCGTTCTTGCGTGCCAAGACGCTTTCTACCTGAATCTTACCCCCTGCCAGCTGTTGAGCCTGAGCAGGCATGATGCCCTGAGAAAGGAGTATGCAGAGGGGCGAAATGACCGCATAAAGCTTCATTTTATCCATATTATGATTTGCCTAATTTTTTTTGTATTCTGTCTAGTTATTACGTGTTTTTATTGTCAGTTTAAAACTACAGTTAAATTAAATTCTTAGAACACGTATATGAGAGATAGTGCGGCTTTTGTAGGGCCCACATAGTTGCGGTGGTCTTTGTCGAGACATTTTTCGCATCGTCCGTAAAGCTTGTAAGGACTGTAGGCATATCCCAAACCGATAGACCCTTCGAAATTGAGGTGCTTATTGAGTAGCCACTGATAGCCGTAGGTGAGGCCTCCACCTACATACCAGCCTTCATAGTGCCTGCCCTTCAGAGTTTTCGGCAGGATGCCGAAGGGCATGTCAATGTTTTTAATGTTGTATTCACCTCCTAAGGCATGAATTCCGAAGAAATGGCCTCCAAACTTCTGGCAGGTGTACCATCTGTATTCTGGCATAACATTCCAGAATCTCATCTTCTTGTCACCCGAGAACTTCCAGGGGTTCAGGGTGCCGAAGAGTTGGAAGGTTGTTTTCTTGCCCGTGCCGATTTCGATGCCGGCGTTGGCAGATGTGGAAGCCCATCCCAGTAAGTTGGTCTTCAGAGCGACCTCCTGCGCTCGCGTCGTTGCCATTGAAAGGATCAGCAGCAGCAACATAGCTGATTTTATGAATGTTTGCTTCATCATATCTTTACTTTTATATTTGGTTTCGTTTATATTAAACTTAGCCTTCGTTTGTTAGTTGGTATCTATTTTCGGCTGCAAATTTAAGAGGAAATCCAATATGAAGCAAGAAAAAGTTTCAAAAAGGTTACATTTCTATGCGCAAACGTTTGCACGTTTTATGCAACCTGTTTGCGTACACACATCATAAAGCACATGATTATCGGCGTCTGCTTGCCGTCATTGGGAATCAATGAATCTCCTATTCATATTAATGGATATCAGTCTCTTCCGCTGCAGATGCTTTGTTTTCCCTGGGTTGTGGATTGGGTACGAAGCCAAGGATGGCAACCAGACAACTCATCAAAGGACTGATGATATTGAAGAAGCAGAAGGGGAGATAGACAAGTGTCGGGATACCAAGAACCGTACTCTGCGTCATACCGCAGGCTGTCCATGGAACCAATACGCTCGTTACGGTAGCGCTATCCTCTGTACTTCGGCTCAAGAGTTCAGGACGATAGCCTCGTTCGGCATATTCATCCTTATAGATAGATGCATTCATAATAATGCTCAGGAACTGGTCACCCATAACGAGATTGAGCAAGACGCCTGATGTCACTGTGCTGCAGACAAGTGATACGGTGCTGTGGATGCTTTTCAGGAGCATGTGGGTAATGGCGTGGAGCATGCCGCTGGCTACCATACATGAACCGAAACACATGGCACAGAGGATGAGCCAGATGGTATTGAGCATGCCAGCCATACCTCGGGTGGCTACGAGATCATTGATGTTAGCCATACCGCAATCTACCTGGGTATGGGTATAGCAGGTGGTCATGATTCCTTCAAAGAGGCTTTTGGCAGAGATGCTGTCTTCACCTGCTATCCCTACAAGTACTTCCGGCTGGAGAATGAGGGCACAGATGCATGCTGAAAGGGCTGAAAGAAGAAGTGTGATGAGAGATGGAGTCTTGCGGTAGATGAGCCATCCTGTAAAAGCCGGAACCAGCATCGTAAACAAGGAGATATTGAATCCATGGCTCAGACCGGTAAGATACTGGCTGATATCCACTGGCTTGGAATCATAACAGAGTCCGATGATGAGATAGAGTACCAGCGAGAGCAGGATGCTTGGTATGGTAGTATAGAGCATATAGCGAATATGTGAGAAGAGATCCGCTCCGGCTATACTCGAAGCAAGGACGGTGGTATCGCTCATTGGCGAGAGTTTATCCCCGAAATAGGCACCGGAGATAATAGCTCCAGCGGTGTAGGGGGCTGGTATTCCCAGGGCATCACCGATTCCCATCAGAGCAATACCGATGGTGGCAATAGTGGTCCATGAGGTTCCCGTCATCACAGAGATGATGCTGGAGATGATGCATGCGCAGGGAAGGAAAAAGGTTGGCGACATGATCTGTACACCATAATATATCAATGTGGGTACCACACCACTGATCATCCAGGTAGCTGACATCATTCCGATGAGCAGCAGGATCAGGATAGATACTCCGGCATCGCCCACGGTCTTTTTGATCATCTCTTCAAAGATATTCCATTTCATCCTATAGATGCCCATACCGAGTGCTACACAAACGGCTGTGGCTATCATGAGGGCCACCTGAGAGGCACCAGCCAAGGCATCATCAGGGAAGATTTTGACAACCAGGATGATGAGGGTGATAAGTACTGCCAGCGGTATGACAGAAATAAAAGGATGTGGTTCAACTGGCTGCAGAGGCGAGCAGGATGCCTGATTCTCTGCAACTTGAGATTTCTGTTTCTTTTCTTCTTGTTCCATTTGTTAATATTCTCTTTTCATTTTAGTTTTTCATTTACTTTGCGTTTTCATCCGTTTCTTCGATGACATCTGGTCGCTGAAGAACACAAATCATTTCATTACTTCTTGAATTTTCATGCCAAGTAGTGCTTTTCGTGCAAAGGTAACTAAAATTTCCTGTTTACGCAAGAAAAGGTCCAATATAATATTCTTTTTATAAAAAATTATTATTTCATGGAATTTTTCTTGGTTATTTGCCATTGTTAACCATTTTTTTTCTTAACTTTGCATACTTCCCATTTTTCTAAGGGTGATATCATTACCTTTGCAATCTGTATGGTTATATCATCGACTCACAGACGGGTAAACTGACAGAAGTAAAAATAGAAACAGAATAAAGAAATTAGTTCAAATTAAAACACGTAATATTAAGAATATGATTTCATTTGAAAGTGATTACAACAATGGTATGCTGCCAGAGATTCTAGAAGCTCTTGGCAAGACAAACAGTGATAAAACATCTGGTTATGGTTTTGATCCATACTCAGAATCGGCAAAAGAGAAAATCCGCAAGGCTGTGGACAATGAGAATGCAGAAGTGTTCTTCCTGATAGGCGGTACGCAGACCAACACCACGGTCATTGATTCCGTCCTCATGGGATGCGAAGGAGTAATCTGTGTGGAAACCGGTCATATCGAGGTACATGAATCAGGAGCAGTAGAAGCTTTCGGGCATAAGGTCATTACCCTGCCAGGAAAAAACAGCAAGCTGACAACCGGCACCCTGTCAGCTTATATGGATACCTTCCTAGCCGACGAATCGCATCCTCACATGGTGCAGCCAGGCATGGTTTATATCTCGATGCCGACTGAGTTCGGAATGGTCTACACCAGAGAAGAACTGGCTGCGCTGTATGCAACCTGCCAGAAATATGACCTCCGTCTCTTCATCGATGGTGCCCGACTGGGATACGGTCTGGTTTCAGCGGCATGCGACTATGACTTGCCATTCCTTGCAAAACATTGTGATGTATTCTATATCGGCGGAACCAAGGTGGGTGCCATGATGGGAGAAGCTGTGGTATTCTCGGGCATGAAGACACCGAAATACTTCTTCACCAACGTAAAGCGTCATGGAGCCTTGCTTGCCAAGGGCAGAATGCTCGGCATCCAGTTTGACACGCTGTTTACGGATGAGCTCTATTTCAAGATATCGCGCCATGCCATCGCTATGGCTACCCGCATCCGCAGCATCTTCGAAAAGCATGGTATCGCCATTGCCTACGATTCTCCAACCAATCAGCAGTTTGTAGTACTCTCACCTGCCCTCTACGAGGCCCTTTCCCCAAAAGTAGCATTCGAGATATGGGAAAGAAAGAGCGAACATGAAATCATCTGCCGATTCGTTACAAGCTGGGCAACAAAGGAGGAAGAACTCGACGAGCTAGACCATATTCTTCAAGCTTACGCTTAAGAAGGCTAAGGATGGTTCTCCTCCAGAATCATCCTTAACAATTCTTCATTTGCCTCGTTGTTAATCTCTGCATCCTCCAACTCAGAGAAATAGTCAAGCGTGCTGAACATTCGCCTGTAACATCTACCCCTATCACTTTTTCATGGGCATAGATGATGCGAAGCATGGCTTGGAGCTGCATAAGTGTCATATCTCCATTGTTCCAGTCGGTGATGGTATCCTGCTTTCTCAATACATCCTTATCTATAGATATGTAAACCGGCTCATGTATAAGTTTACCAGCCTTCGACGGTCAAGCCTGGTGATGGTCTATCTCTGCCTGACTGTAGAACAACACCCTCCCATTCTGGTTGCTGCATATCCGGATGATGATCGAAAACAATAAGCGAGAAAGGTTCATGAATTCTTGACACCCAATATTCCGTAAGATAATGGAAATCTCCGGAATCTATGAAACAATAGTTCGTTAATAATTCAATAATGTGCTAAGCAGCTATACGCTGTAAGCACGAGAGATCTTTGAAAATCTTGCTAATTAAAGTTCGGTTCGGGGTGTACCCACATGCTTTAAAAATTCGTTTCACCAGATAAATGTTGGTCATCAGCGACTTGACCAACTTTTTATAGTTAAGTTTTCATAAGCATTTCTTAATATAAGTTATTGATTTACAGACGATTAATTGTTAATTTAACGCCGTATTGTTAATCTATAAATATTTAGAATTATGGCAGGAAAGGATTTTCGCGCAGCGTTTAGTAATATGAATCAGGCAGTACGTCCTGGCAATGAACAGCCTGTTGTAAAGAAACAGAAGATGTCTCTTGCAAAGAAAAGAGCCACTATACATGGTGTTCAGACTTATTTGTCTGATGAAGACTATGAGCAGCTTATGCTCACTAAGATTAAGACAAAAAAGAGTTGTGAAGAGATATTACGTGATGCTTTAAAGCAGTATATTCAGGCATTTAAGTAAAATGTCTGCTAAGAGATAGGGTTGGCCATTGACAGAGATTGTTGGATCTTAGGCAATGGCTTTTTTTATTTTGTCTTAAGCTGTACTGATGTTTCCTTGCTTTTTTCTCCGATTGTTTGGCTTTCTGCCGGCGGTAAGCTCAAGCTCATGACTTATCTAATAGAGAAGGCGGCTAGTGCGTATGTGACGGAGAAAGCTGATGGTTTGAACATAGAGGAGTCGTTCTTTCTGTATATCCTTGCTCAGAATTGGGCGAATGGTGATGAGTTTTCATGGGCTTGTGGAGGAGTAGAGGAAGAATGGGTGTCTCTTGTGGAAGAGGCAAGATGGAGTTTCCAGAAGAACCGTTCATGGGAGGGCTTCCTGACAAGACTGAAGCCAACTGTGAAGGATATGATGCGAAGAGGTATCACCTTCTCGATGGAATATTAAGCAAGAGGGGCGAGTTCCGTAAAAGAAACCCGCCCCCATCGTTATATAAATCTCTCTCTATTTCTAAAGTGATTCATATATATATATGTATATCGTAGTGTTCTATTCTTACTTGCTCAAGCTAACAGAATGGCTCATGTTGGCCATTTCTGGAATTGAGTCTACTACGTGTTTCAAGAACATGCCCATGCAAAGAACCATACCTGAAAACATAACTGCGGCGAAAGCCATTGTAAAAATAGTCATCATAATTATTAACCTTTTTAAAATTTATTATTTGTTATTCCTTAAATGCGAGTGCAAAGTTAACACTTTTTTATCGAATAACGGCATCTTTTGCCGAGAAATATCATTGCAATATGTTTTTCTTGATATGGGTCAACCACTTGTTTTTAGCCTTTAAAATGACATTTTGCTATCGGATATGTTGTTTTTGTAGCAATAATTTATATATATCATTTTTCTCGCATTGATATGTGTATAACAAGATAGGGATTTCTGTCAGATTATAAGAAAAGGGCGCTCCTTCCTAAAGGATAGAGCGCCCTTAACTTTTATATCTATATAGGTATTGCGCTATTTGTCTATTGCTTTATTGCATGCTTACAGCATTGATCTTCTTCATTGTCATTTCAAAAAGCAAAAATCCTTTTTACCCTTTTACTTTTTTTACTCTTTTACCTTTAAAAGTTTGTCTGTGTTTTTCCCGTGATGCCTGTTACCACGGCGATTCCATTGTCACGAATCTCCACCTTCTCATATTTGGCATCAACAATCACTTTTCCTTTCAATGTCATAATGCCCCAATGTTTGGGTATCTGTTCAAAGGCGCAATAGGCACCAACAGGTTGCGCTATACTGCAGTAGAGGGGTGGCACGATAACTTTACCATCTACCTTCACGCCCCATTTCTTTCCTGCCTGATACAATTCCTGTAATTTGATGGCATTGGCTCAACATCTTCTTCTCTCGAAGTGCTATGTAATAAATATATGATGTCAAAAATTTGTTCTATAAAGGAAGTGTATACGTACTATAAGCAGTGTAAAGAATTGGATTCTTTCATTGATAATAGTCTCTAGGATTTGACATAAGGTAAACTAACGTTCTATTCCTGATCAGATGTTTTTCCTTTATGTTCAAATGAGAGAAGTTTAGGCTTCCCGCCGACAGGTGTTCAATACTTTTGTTTACTGGAAAAATTGATAGATAAGATAAATTTAAAACGAATGGGGAAAAAGAACAATAAATCCGGTGCTCAGCCGATGAGTCCGGAGAAATATATCAAGGAGAAAGCCCGTATGCTTCCTCTTGGCAAATGCTATACTTATGCCAACTGGAAAGATGCCGATGAAATTATGGTCATCGTGACACGTATTCACCCAAAGGGAACTGTAACATGTGCGGATTTCTGCATCGACAAGTTGTGCAGGGGTCTGATAGGAACCAGATATTTCTTCAACGTATCACCCAGAAAGTTGGCAGAAATTGTTGAGTACTACTCGGATAAAGAGAATGACAGGATGGTGGAGATACCATATGAGGTGGCTCACAATCTGATCTATGGTTCCATTGAATTTGCTGAGGAAGCCGGCATTGAACCTGTTGATGCATGGGACATTACTCAATATATCCTGGAAGAAGATGATGACAACGTTCCTCTCATTGAATATCAATGGGGCTTGAATGGTATGCATTATCTGCTTGCAGAAGACAGGTTGGAGGTATCTTGTTATCTTTCTACCATGCAGGAACATCTTGGCAGAAACTTCAAGTTCCGAGTAGGAGATAGTACGGCATATATTGGTGGATGGGATTGGCATGAAGAGGAATTTCAGGGTTGTGAATATGAAATCCATGAGGAAGTGTATGGCTACGAATTGCCATCATATCCAACTCATATCAAGCTGCTGCATCCCGAAGTGATGTCGTATCTGACTTTTCATGCCTATAAATGGATCCTGCCGGATCACATCATCGATCTCTTGCTGACTATAGATCACGAGGAGTTGCGTCAGGACTTGGAGAACATAATCAGGTATGGCTTGGGCAAATACCAGCATTTGAAAGCGACAGGGGAACTGTTTGCTGCCATACGTCATAGCATCATCCTTCTTGCAGAGGTGGGTAACATGGAATCTTTCCGTCTTCTGATGGATGTATTGAAGTTTGAAAGTGATTTCTTAGATCAGTTGAGCTGGCTGGCGACCAATTATCTCTTTGCCCCAACCCTCTACAAGTTGAATCCGGATCCTTTCTCTGAATTCACGAAATTCCTGAAAACGCCAAAGCTTGACCATTACTGCCGCATGAACGTTTATGAATATGTGGAGTTTTATGTTGAAAAGAATCCTGCCTTGAAGGAACAGGCGACAGCGTGGGTGAAGGACATGCTCGTCTTCTATGATGGCAGATTGGAAACCGCTGACTGTTGTGATGGTTACGTGGTGGCTGCGGCCATTGATTTAGCTTGCAGCTTAGGAGCAAAGGATCTCATTCCTATCATCAACAAGTTGCTTTGTACTTATTTTGTTGATTTCAGTGATTGTGGACTTACGGCAGAGGTGGTTGAAGGGCTTCATCGGGGTGAACTGCTCAGGCAGGAGTATGCTCTTGATGTATATGAACGGTATCACAGGTTAGAGGAAGACAGCAACAGGTAATGGAGTAAAGGCATCAAAGCATTCTTCCTTTGGCTGAGTTTTGAAAACTGTTGTCTTTAGTTTGCTCCAATTTTTTGCAATCAGTTGTATATGTGGAAGTTAGCTTTGTTTGTAATTCTTTGGCAACAAGAAAGTAAATAGAATGTATCCTCATTGACCTCAATACGTAATATCATAGTCCTACCTTTGCACCAGAAATTGTTAGTTATGAATTCTCTATAAAAAGGTAGTAAATGAAAAAGCAACGTATGAAGCATTGTTTCTTCGCGCTCACATTATGCTGTACTGCAGGAAGCATGTATGGTCAAGTTGCACAGGATAGCAGCAAGACTATTGAAAAGAAAAGTTCTGTAAATGGTAAAAAAATACAGAAGTCGAAGTTCAGCGACGATCCTATAGAACTGAATAATGTAGTGGTTACCGCTTTGGGTATCAAGCGTGAGGAAAAAAGTCTCGGATATGCTACCCAAACCGTATCTGGTTCTGAAATTACGGCAACGATGCCTGCCAACTGGTCTCAAGCTTTGCAGGGACAGGTGGCAGGTTTGAATGTCATTTCAGCCGGTGGTCCCCTGTCATCAACCCAGATTAATCTTCGTGGCAACGTTTCCATGAATATGGACGGAAATGGCGCACTTATCGTTGTGGATGGTGTGCCACTTTCCAGCCCTATGAATAATCCTGGTGGCTCTTATGGTGCCGGTGGCAACTCCGAAGGTTCGATTGACTTTGGTAATGGATTCTCTGATTTAAATCCGGATGACATTGAGAGCATTCAGGTATTGAAGGGAGCGTCTGCCTCTGCTCTCTATGGTTCAAGAGCTGCTAATGGTGTCATTATGGTTACCACCAAGTCTGGTAAGAAAGCCAAGAAGGGATTAGGTATCAGTTATAATTTCAATAATTCCTGGGAACAGGCTGCTCACTTTCCTGATTATCAGTATGAATTCGGACAGGGTGTAGCCAAGAACATCGGTTCTAAGGGGACAGAGTGGGCTGGACAACCTTATTACTCCTATGGTGCAGGTGATGATGGTTTGGCTAGCACCAGTGGTACAAGCTCAGCTTTTGGTGCGAAGTTTGATGGCCAGATGTTCTATCAATATGACCCGGAGAAAGAAGGTCGTGCTGATGTGGCCACTCCTTGGAGAGCCTATAAAGACAATCACTCCGGATTGTTCCAAACGGGGCATACGATGACCAACTCCCTGGCCTTGACTGGTAATAACGGTACAGGCAATATGCGTATCTCTTTGACTCATAGTAAGAGTGAATGGATTTTGCCTAACTCTGGCTATCAGCGCTTGACTGCAGCTTTCGCCGGATCACAGCAGATTTCCAAGCGTGTGAAGATCAATGCACGTATGAGTTATACTTACAGAGATGTGGAGAATACTCCTCAGCTTACCTATAACTCTAACTCCTTAAGCTATTTCCTGATATTCATGAATCCTAACTTCAACCTCGATTGGTTTAAGCCAATGTGGTACAAGGGTAAGGAGAATATCAAGCAGATACGTCCATTCTCCAGTTATCTGCCTAATCCGTATGTTTTGCTTTACGAGGCAACCAACCCTGCAAAGAAGCATAGTTTCAATGGTAATATTTCTGCCAATTTTACCATCAATCGTTTCCTTGATTTGCAATTGCGTTCTGGTTTACAGGCTACGGCTCAGCAGCAGGAACAGCACAGACCATGGGATGACAAGGCTTTCCCTACCGGTTTCTTCAAGAAGCAGAACATCTTTGACTATGAGGTTAACTCTGATGTACTTTTATCTTACCATAACAGTTTCGAGAATGGACTCAACGTGAATGCTTCAGCGGGTGGTAACATGATGCAGTCGTATTATGATTTGTTGTCAGCTTCTGTTACCGGTTTGAATACGCCTGGTGTATATAGTTTGGCCAATGGAGTTTCAAATCCATTGGTTGGTACCACTATTCGCAAGAAGCGTGTGAACTCGCTTTATTTCATGGCTAATCTGGCTTATCAGGAGATGTTGTTCCTGGATATAACAGGGCGCAATGACTGGTCATCTACCTTGCCGCGCAAGAATCGTTCTTTCTTCTATCCTTCTGTGAGTCTGAGTGGTGTGTTGAATAGCATGATGAAAATGCCAAAGTGGGTGAATCTGCTGAAAGTGCGCGCTTCTTGGGCACAGGTGGGTAATGATACTCAGCCTTACAAGACATCACCTTACTATACAACTAGTGATTTCTCGGGTTCTTTGGTTAAGCCAGGTACACTTTATAATGCCGACTTCAAGCCCGAGATGTCTACCAACTGGGAAGGAGGATTGGATTTCAAAGCATTTGGCAGCCGTTTGGGATTGGATGTGACCTATTATTATAATCGCACCAAGAATCAGATTCTCAATGCTCCCTTTGATCCTACTACTGGATACACCAAGGGTACCATCAATTCGGGATGTGTCAGCAACAGAGGTGTGGAGATCGTACTCCGTGGTACTCCTATCAGGAATAGAGATTGGCAGTGGGATATGACCGCTACCTGGTCAACCAACAAGAACAAGATAGAATCACTTTCAGAATTTGCTGATGAGCGTCAGATTCTCGGTTCTTATGTGAGTGGCAATGTAAGTATCATCGGCACTAAAGGTGGAACCACGGGAGATATCTGGGGCTACAAACTCAAGCGTAATGCTAAGGGTGAGGTGATTATCACTTCTGCCGGTTTGCCTGCTCGTCCTTCTGAGATTGAATATGTGGCATGTGCCTTACCAGACTGGGAGGGTGCGTTCAATACCTCTTTGCGCTTCAAGAACTGGTCATTCTCCATGCAATGGGATGGAAAGGTTGGAGGTATGACCTATTCTCAGTCACATCACAAGATGTGCGAACAGGGTCACCTGGCTGAGACCTTGAATGGTAGAAAGCCTGGAACCAGTCTCTACCTGGATATTGCAGACCCTGATGTTCTGAAGCTCTTTGAAAAGCAGAAGATTACTCCTGTAGCTGGTGTGTATTGCATAGCACCGGGTGTGGTTGATAACGGAGATGGTACTTATAGTCCGAATCAGAAACTTGTCACCCTGGAGTCATATTATAAGGAGTATTACCGCATTGGTAATGTGGAAACCAATACTTTCAGTACCACTTATCTCAAGCTTCGCGAGGTTCGTCTGGATTATCAGTTGCCAAAATCTTGGTTGAAGAATACTTTCATCAACAATGCTTCAGTGGGTATATATGGGCGCAATCTGCTTTGCATTACCAGTTATCCAATGTATGACCCGGAGGCAACCTCACTTGATGGCAATACATTTGTACCAGGTGTAGAGGTGGGTACTCTTCCTACCAGTCGTTCCTGGGGTGTTAATCTCAAAGTTGATTTCTAGTTAAGAATAAGATGTAATGAACAAAAAAAGAAAGAATCGATGAAAAAGATTTTTAGAAATATAATGACGCTGATGACCGTTCCTTTCATGCTGATGACCTCGGCATGCGAATCAATGGACGATACCAATGTGGATCCAACCCGTATGAATACTGCTAATGCTGGAAGTTTTTTGGATCCTCTCATTTATGGTATGGGCACTTACACCTGGACCCGATACAATAGCTGGACCTTCCAGTTGATGCAGTGCCTTGTAACAACAAACTCCACCAGCGGTGTGGGCTGGTTCAACATCAGTGATACGGCAGGTGATGGCGTCTGGACCAATTATTACAAATGGAATACCAATGCCAAGGCCATCTATGACGAAGCCGTGAAAGTGGGAGATCCGAACTATCAGGCAATTGCATTGACCCTCAGATGCTGGATATTTGAGAACACGACAGATGCCTTCGGTGATATTCCTGTACAGGAATCATGCCGTGGTGAGGAACAGCTCTACTATCCAAAGTTTGAGTCTCAGACTGATGTCTACAGGTTTATCATCGACAGCTTGGATGTGGCGAACAGCATATATAATCTCAAAAAAGGTTTGCAGTTCAATACCAATGGTGACAAGATGTATTGCAGCAGCGGTTCTGACTTGCAGGGCATCCTGAAATGGAAGAAGTTTACCAACTCCTTGCGTTTGCGCGCTTTGCTGCGTGTCATAGATTCCAAGGAATTGGGTGATTTGGCCAAGGCAGAGTTGAAGAAGATGTTGGCAGATCCTACTACTTATCCGGTTTTTGAATCGAATGATGACAATGCTAAGGTACATATCTCAGGAATTGCTCCTGATGAAGCTCCAATGACACGTCCATCAGACCTTTCTGCCTACAAGTCACTTTCTGCATTTTTCATCGATCGTCTTCAGGATTGGAAGGATCCTCGTCTGGAAGTGTTTGCAACTCAGGCTACCAATAAGGATCCTCAAACCGGTCAAGAGGTTACTTCCTTTATCGGTTTGCCTAGTGGTTATGATGTGGAGCCTACATTTACTGCTTCTTCTCCAAATGCGGCAAATCTGGCCACAGCGCCACAGGATATACAGTGTCTCACCTATGCAGAGGTACTCTTCATCAAGGCAGAGTTGGCACAACGCGGTCTTATCTCTGATGATGCCAAGCTGCTCTATGAAAAAGCTGTTGCTGCAGCTATTACGCAATGGGGAGTTGAGGTTCCTGACGGGTATTTTGATAACGGGAAGGCAGCGTATGATGGAACGCTTCGCCGCATCATGGAACAGAAGTTCTATGCACTCTTCTTCATTGATTTCCAGCAATGGTTTGAGTATAATCGTACCGGTTATCCTGATGTACCGAAAGGTCCAGGTGTAGATGCTTCATTGCATATGCCATATCGTTTCAAATACCCAGCTATCTTGCAACGTATGAATCGTGAACATTATTTGGAGGCTGTGAAATCGATGGGTGGTGATGATTTCAATACCCGACTGATCTGGCAGAAGAGACCAGAATTATAATTGATTAGATGTTTAATGAAAGGATTGAAAAAATGAAAGTAAGACTATTTTTGATTGCAGCGCTTCTGATGGGTACTATTGCCCACATGGCTGCACAGGACAAGAAAGAGTTTACGCTCGAAGTATATGGTGGGGAGATTCCCAATGTCAAGCCTGCTTTTGATGAAGAGCATTTCTTAGGTGGTGAGATTACCAAGAAATGGAATACTTTCCTCTGTAACTATACCCACACCTATGAGGTAGAGGTGGGGTTGAGTTCTTCAGGAACAGAATTTAGAAAGCCGGCTGTCTTCAAGGCCGTGGAGCGTGTGAACAAATATGTAAAGAAGAGCTATAAGTCGCAGCATATGACCAAAGAGGAGGCAATTCGAATCATGAGTCATGTACTGGATTGTGCCAACATCATCTGCCTGGAGAGTGATACTGCAGCCTTGGAGGAGGCTGCCGGTGATGCCAATACTGCAGAAGAGGCTTTGGCTTTCTTTGACCATATTAAATTGATAAATGTTTAGTTTTTAGCGTGATGAATAAAAATCTGAGTAAAATTCTGTTGTTAGCGTCTATTGGGGCCATGCCATTGGGTATGGCTGCCCAACAAGCTTCTTCTTTTGTTTTTTCCGGTAAGGTAAAAGACATCAAGGGTAAGGGGATTGCCGGGGTGGTTGTAAACAATGGCCGAAGTTTTGTGCAAACCAATTCTCTTGGAGAATGGACATTGCCTACTGATACCAATGTCTGCAAGTTCGTCAGTATATCCACTCCTTCATCCTATGTGCTTCCCTGCCAGAAGAGCCTTGCTAAAGGCTTTTACGTTCGCGTGGATGAACTTGTAAAAGATCACAGCCGACATGATTTCATTTTGGAGAAGAGGAAAAAGTTATCTGATAAGTTTTATTATATTGCCATCTCTGATCCTCAGGTAAAGAATGAGCATGACATGAAGCGTTGGAAGCAGGAATCTATCCGCGATTTGAAGGGCTATGTGGATACCCTGAGCCGAGAGAGAGAGGTAGTGGCCAATACCTTGGGAGATTTAGTATTTGACAGTATGAACCTGTATGGTGAATATGCCGCCTCATTTGATGGCATCAAAATGACTACCTTCCAATGTATAGGCAATCATGATTTCGACAAGCGTTATCAGGATTTGCATAATATGACACTTGGTACACCTGTATATGGAGAGCAATATTATCACCGTTTTTTCGGACCTGTCAATTATTCCTACAACATAGGTAAAGTACACGTAGTTACGTTGAAGAATATAAATTACGTGGGTCACAAGAAGTATATTGAGGCTATTACGGATGCTGATTTAGACTGGCTAAAGCATGATTTGAGTTTTGTACCGAAGGGCTCTTTGGTCTTCCTCAATATGCATGCGGCTGTTTGGAATAGCACAGAGGGTGAGGGCAATGTTCGCAATGCAGAGGAGTTGGCCGATGCCCTAAAGGATTATCAGGTACATGTCTTGACTGGTCATACTCATTATTTCCAGAACAATGTCATGGATGCTCAACTTTTGGAACACAATATTGGTGCCGCCTGTGGTGCCTGGTGGAAGAGTCAGGTTAATCGCTGTGGAGCGCCTAATGGTTATCTGGTGATGGATGTGGATGGGAATCAGCTGAAATGGCATTATAAATCCACAGGTCATAGCATTGATTATCAGATGCGTGTTTATGGTAAAGGTGATATGTTGAGTCAGCCTCAATATGTAGTGGTAAATGTTTGGGATTGGGATCCAAGCTGCAAGGTTGAATGGCTGCAGGACGGACAAGCCATGGGTGAGATGGAGAAGTTTGTTGATGTAGATGAAGCCTATGCTGCGAGCAAAGGACATAAGGAAGGTCTTACTGCTACCGGGCATCTGTTTAGAGCCTTGCCTTCTTCTGATGCCAAGAGTATTACGGTGGTATTCACCAATCGTTTTGGAGAGAAATATGAGCAAACTGTTCTGATTTCAAATCCAAAAGTTAAGACTCAGATAATAGCACATCGTGGGTATTGGGATACGAAAGGTTCGGCCCAAAACTCGATAGCTTCTTTGCGTAAGGCTGCAGATGCCAAGGTTTACGGTTCTGAATGTGATGTGCATATCACTGCTGACAGTGTTATCATTGTCAACCATGACCCGAAAATCAATGATTTGATCATTGCTGATTCAAAGTATGCTGATTTGAAAATACAACTTCTAAAAAATGGAGAAGAAGTATCAACCTTAGAGCAATATTTAAATGAGTTGAAGAATCATCCTGCAATAAAACTGATTCTTGAAATCAAAAGACAACCTTTACAGTGCGACGAAGATCGTCTTACTCGCAAAACGGTGGAGATGGTGAATCGTATGGGCTTGACCAAACAGGTGGAGTATATCTCTTTCAGTTCTGCAGCTTGTGCATTGGTTCGTCAGTTGGATTCTAATGCTGTTATTTATTATGTTAATGGCAATTATACACCAGCTGAAGTGAAGAAACTTGGTTATCAAGGCATTGATTATAGTTATAAGATACTTTTCAAGCATCCTGAGTGGATTAAAGAAGCTCATGAATTGGGATTGAAGGTAAATGGATGGACTTCTGATGATGATGTTATCATCAAGAAGCTCATTGAAATGAATGTTGATTTCATTACTACCAATAAGCCGGTAGAGGCAGAGAAACTGGCAAGGAAGTTCTGATAGCTTCATCAGTACCTGGTTCATAACAGGCATTTATATGGTACAGGATGGAGTTGTAGTATTTAGAACAATCATAATGTTTGGAATACAACGGATAGTAAATTGATTAGTTTATTTCTTAAATCGGTGAGCCATCAGTAAAACTGGTGGCTTTTTTAGTACTGTGCAGATAGGATGCACTGAAAATTTGTACTTTTGTGGCAAATTATTGAGTAATTTGTGACGTAGTATCTTATTTTTGTACTTTTACAGGCTGAAAACGGATACTATCATCCGCTAACATTAATTGAACTACCCACAAGCTAAAGACTTGTAGGATTCCGACTTCATCAAGGAATGCTTGCAAGCAAGTCTTACGCCCTCTCCATCGGTGTAATCGACAGTTCCTGCCGATATATTTCTTAAACCTTCATCAAGTATATTTTTTGCTACATTCAGGTCACGGTCTATTAACTCACCGCAATTTGGGCAAGTATAGTAGCATCATCATTTTTGATCCTGTTCCTGCTAAGATGCGTGATTACTGCAAGATTTCAAAAGAGTTGAAGTCTGATGGTAGTAATGTAGCTGGCGTTTTATGTGCATTGGCACCTGAGGAAAAGAAGAAGGTGGAAGCACTGGTGTCTAGCTATGTTCGACCACTTTCTGAGCGTGATATTAACAAGGTGATATCTGAGCCTGTTAGCCTGATTAAGTCGGATGCCATGCTTTATTATTATGAGGATTGGAATCCCGAACAACCTGTTGATGCAAGAGGTATGAGTGATGGTACGCTTCGTTTTATAGCGATTGTCGTAGCTCTTTTGGCGGTTGCATCTCATAGTTTATTGCTTATCGAAGAGGTGGATAATGGCTTGCATCCTTCTCGTGCTAAGGAGTTGGTTGATATGTTGAAGGACTTGTCACGACAGCGCCAGGTTGATGTGCTCTGTACGACGCATAATCCAGTTTTGTTAGATGAGTTAGGCAACAAGATGATTCCGTTTGTCAGCTATGTTACCCGTGATGAGAATGGTGATAGTCATGTCAATCTCTTGGAAGAAAAAGAGAATCTAACCAAATTGATGGCTTCAGGAACAATTGGTAGAATGATGGTTAACGATAAAATATAATGAGAAAGGTATTGGTGATTGATACGAGTGTACTTTACGTTTGGCTCAAAGTATCAGGAAAGGAAACTTGTGGTCCAAGCAATGCCTTGGTTACATACGAGAAGGTCTCTGAGAAAATAGAGGAAGAAAAGAAGAAAGGAACAACCTTTATCCTGCCACTGGCAACGATCATTGAGACAGAAAATCATATAGCTCATTCTTCAGGAGACAGAATGTCATTAGGTGAGGAATTTGCTCAAATCATGATCGATTCGGCTGATGAGAAATCACCATGGGCTGCATTTACTGAACAAAGCAGTTTGTGGAATCCTGAAAACTTAAAAAAGTTGGCAGAGAAGTGGAAGATCACTGTTATAGGAGGGCAAGCTTTAGGCGATGCTTCTATTGTTAAGGTGGTAAAATATTATACAGATTTAGGATATGAAGTTGAAAGCTTTACAGGTGATGAAGGCTTGAAAGCTTACGAGCCTACGGTTGAAATTCCTTGGAGAAGAAGAAAGTAAAGACGTTAACGAATAAAAATATCCATGTGAATCGTTCAATATTTCACATGGATATTCAGTTTTGACAGTATCATATATGTGATACTATTATTGTAAGTAAGGAATGGCAAACTTCACCAGACAATATCCACCTCCAATGAGCCAGCAATAAAGAATGGCAGCCAAGAGGAAAGGCTTAATGCCAGCTTTCTTGAATTTGTCAAAGCTTGTTTCGGCTCCCAATGCTGCCATGGACATGGTCAGGAGGAAGGTGTCCAGTTGGTTAATCCAATCCACTATGCTTTCCGGAAGCAAATCAAGAGAATTGAATCCGATCACTACCAGGAAGAGAATGGCAAACCATGGAATGCTGATTTTAGGCTTGTTGGTATCAGCATTTTCCAGATTATCTCTTTTGGCAACACCCCTTGCAACGGTCCATGCAATCACCAGTAATACCGGTACCAGCATCATCACCCTTATCATCTTCACAATGATGGCATTGTTGCTCACCTCGGCTCCCATGGCATTGGCTGCACCTACCACATGGGCTACTTCATGAACGGTGGAACCCGTAAAGAGTCCCATCATATCTGGTGATAGGTCAAAGATGCCAGCCCTGTAGAGAATAGGGTAGAGGAACATGGATAATGTTCCAAAGATGACTACGGTGGCTACGGCTACTGCCGTCTTGTAAGGCTTCGGACGAATGGCCCCATCTATACCCAATACTGCAGCAGCTCCACAGATGGCACTTCCGCAAGCGGTGAGCAGTGCGATGCTGCGGTCAATTTTCAGGAGTCTTCCCACCAGGATTCCCAAACCGATGGTGCCGCATACGATGATGGCATCCATTACGATGGCAGAGAAGCCCACAGCCATCACATCCTGGAAGGTGAGCTTGAAACCATAAAGGATGATGCCTGTGCGGAGGATTCGCTTGCTGCAAAACTTGATGCCCGGTACCCAGGTGTCAGGCAGGTTGTTACGTAAACTATTGGCATAGAGCATACCAATGATGATGCCCACTACCATGGGGCTAAACGAAAGAGCTTTCACACAGTCCATGCCACCGATGTAGAAAGCAGCGCATGCGAAGAGCGCGATGAGCAATACGCCATGCAGCATACTGCTCCTTTGTTCTGATAATCTCATATTTTTCTTTTTTTGTCGGTTATTCGCTTTTGAAAAGCGGGTGCAAAGGTACGAAAAATCATGAGATGTTGTATATACATAATAACTATACGTTATAATCTTTAGTTATAAATCTCTTGAATGTCTGCTGGAGTTTAGCGGTCTCGCCCCTCTTCTCAACAAATAGAAATTCTCGTTCCATCTTCAGATTCTCAATTTCCAGAACCTTGAATACTTGTTCATAGATACTCCTGTAGATGGCTCTTATGCTGATGATACCCATGCTTAAGGAATGTTCCACGAAATGCTTGATGCCCTCTGTGGTTCCCAGATTCATCTCAATGTTCAGATCAGAAAGAGCAATGCCGTTTTCCTGCAGGGCTTTTTGGATGACATCCAAGGTTCCGGAACCTAATTCACGCAGTACAATCGGTGTCTGCCTGAGAAGATTCAAAGAAATCTCATCTTGCTGGGCTAGGGGATTGGAACAATGTACGAACGCCACCAGCTCATCTTTCATGAAAGGAGTGTATTTAAAGGTGGGCTGCCGCTTGATGCCTTCCACCATACCCAGATCTATCCTTCCTGCAGCAAGCGCATCCTCTATCTCATGAGAATTTCCGCTGAGCAGGGTAATACGAATGTCGGGGTATAGTTTCCTGAATTCAGCAATCAGTTCGGGGAGAACATATTGTGAGATGGTGGTACTGGCTCCGATGCGCAGTTCGCCACCTGATTTCTCTGTGAGCTTCTTCATGTCGAAATCGAGATTCTGATAGGCATCGATAATCTTGCAGGCATGGTCAAGCATAAGTTGTCCGGCACGGGTGAGCTGGATGCGATTGCCGATTCTGTCGAACAGTTGCACCCCATATTCCTTTTCAAGCTCTTGTATGTGCTTGCTGATGGCAGGCTGACTGATGAACAGTTCGTTGGCAGCCTTAGTGAAACTCAGGAGTGTAGCCACACTTCTGAAAACTTTCAGTCTTGTATCTATCATTTTATGTTCCTTTGTTATTTCAAAAATCCTCGTCAATATGATGCCGAGTGCAGCAAATCTTCTGCAAAGATAACAAAATTCTAGAAATCACTCGCTGGTTTCGCCTAAAAATAGTAACTTTGCACCCAACAAAAAGAAACCAAAGACATTATGAACATTAAGAATATCCATTTGGCCTATTTTAGTGCCACTTTCTCCACCAAACGTATCGTTCGTGAGATAGCATCCCAGTTTCAGAAGCCTGTCATTGAGTATGACATTACCTCAGACGTGCTGAAGGATGATGTCTCGCTGGGAAGTGATGGCGATCTGCTGATAGTGGGCGTACCTTCCTATGCTGGTAGAGTCCCGGAAATGGCAGTTCGCTCTTTGAGACGTTTTCTTGGAAACAATACCCCAGCCATCATCGTATCAGTCTATGGAAACAGAGCATATGATGATACGCTCATAGAACTGAAGGATCTGATGGAATCCCACGGCTTCAAGTTGCTCTCAGCAGCAGCCGTCATAGCCCAGCATTCTATATTTCCCAAGATAGCAGAAGGAAGACCTAATGCGGATGATATGGAGAAACTCCATGATTTTGCTTCAAAGAGTAGGGAACTTCTACTCCAGATACCAAAGATGTCAGCAGTCAGCCGACTGATGGTAAATGGAAATCGCCCTTATCGTGATACCAAGCCTATTCCTCTGCATCCAGAAGGAAGTAAGGGAAAATGTACATCCTGCCATGCCTGTGTGAAAATGTGCCCTGTCGGAGCCATCACTATGGGGGAACCCTACAAGACCAACGAAAAGAAATGCATCTCTTGCGGACGCTGTGTCGTGGTCTGTCCTGAGCAAGCCCGACTTTTCGGTGGCCTGCTGTATAAGGCTGTCAGCTGGAAATTCGAGAAAGCGTATTCGGAACCTAAGCAGCCTGAATTTTTCTATGTGAATGTTTAAAGAATCAGATAGCAATGAGTAGATACAAGAATATCGTCTTCGATGTAGGAAGTGTATTGGTGAACTGGATGCGCATGAACCTGTATACCACTCTTTTCAATGGGAATAAGGCATAAGCATTGTTGTCTGAGTAAATGTTCAATACATGCCTACGTGATGTCTTAATCCATTTCGCAGGAACAGAGATGAACTTGAAAACAAAGGTCTTGATTCTGCTGGTGGCACGCAATCCAAATTCATGGGTTTTCAATCTCTGCATAATAGCTTTGTAGAAGTTTCTGATGAGAGCTGTCATAAGCAGGAATACAGTATTCTGTGCCATGAACGATTTTGGCAACCGATTCCAGCCAAAGCCATTGTTCATGTCATCGAAGATGCGTTCCTTGCCACCACGAAGATTGTTTTTATTTTGCAACACTAAGATAAGTGAAATTTCTGACATGGCAAAATCCTGAGCAACTTTTTGTTGCTCAGGTGCTTATAAAAAATATTAAATTATAGTGTTGCGGAAATTAGGATATAGTGATTCTTCTCAATAGGGTGTACTGCAAACATTCTATTTATCATAAGACCTCTTATATAATAAAAGTGGGGGTGAAAGCAAGTTCCCGAAAGAGGATGAAAAAAATCTTGCTGCTGCAATCCAGTTGCCTAGCCAATTCCTCTACATTCATCCTTGCCATTTCTTCGGCCAAGACATTGGCAACTGATTGGAAGAGTGGCACGGAGATAGGCTTCCTGTCTGCCTTATCAAACATGATTTTTGCATTTGCCTATAATATCTGCATAATAATCTATCTTTTATTTTTTGAACATCAATAATCAGTAGTTGTACAAACTTAGAATAGAACCATTTATGCCTTCTCCTTCATAATCTCCAGAAAGCGGAAGTTGACTGCAGATATTGCAGATTTCTGCATCATCCAAATGCTCTGTTAACTCCAGATGAAATCCCCAACTGGTAGCGTGCAAATCCCAGACACCATAACCGCATGCGTTGACTGCTGTAATGATGGTATCTTGAAGTTGCCATATTTCCGTGAAGTCTCTCATCCTTTCTTTACCACCCACTTAAAGTTTTCCTTTCCTGCTCCTATTTCAAAGTGAAGCTTGGCAATGCCGAGGTCCATCTTGGTATATCCTACCATTGAGAAGCCTCTCTTGGCAATAACTTTGGGTTTACAACCAACTTTTGTACCTTTCTGGTCTTGCAGGAAGAATGAGAACTTCTGCTGATTGATGGCAGTGGGAGCAAGAAGAGCTGCTTCCACGCCCTTTCGGAACCATGAAGGAGAGTTGCTGGTTGCATTGCTCACCTGTTCCATGGTCTTGATTTTGTGACTAACCCCTTGTGACTCTCCGTATCCCAAGGCAATCATGCATGTCAACTTCTCCCCTTTTTCAATCTTGTAGGCTCCATTCACCTTGCGATAGCTTAATCCTGCCCAGCAGGTATTGAGTCCTAGAGCTTGGGCAAGCAGCACAAGCTGTTCGCCATAATAGCCAATACGCTCATCAAGATTGTCAGCTTTTTGCCCAGCCATTACAAGATAGTTCTCCACGCCATGGAATTTTCCATATGACATAATGCCGGAGAATGCCTTGGTTTCTTGGGTAACCAGTTGTATGTGAAGGCCACCCTCTTTGTTGCACTCCAAGATTTTTTCTTCAAGTGCTCTAACTACCTCAGTTGAAAGAGGTTTGTGTATGTACTTTCGTACACTATGTCTTTGTTTGATAGCTTCTTCTATAGTCATGATTTCTATAATGAATTGTGCATGCAAAGTTAAGAAAAAAAACAATATTCAAAGGCAAAAAAACAAGAAAAATCTCAGAAACTTATAATTTTTTATAAAAAGAATAATATATTATACCTTTTCTTGCGTAATCTAGATTCTTTTGTTAACTTTGCAGGAAAAGTACAATATAATACACTACTTGGTATGAAAATTCAAGAAGTAATGAAATTGCAGCGTAAGGCCTTGGGGATAACCCAGCAAGACCTCGCTGACATGTCTGAGATGGCCATTTCTACCATCAAGAAAATAGAGAGCGGTAAAGGCAACCCTTCCCTATCGACGGTTGAAAAAATCATGGATATCCTTGGCATGGAGGTTAAATATGAGATTCGTCAAACCGTTTAAATATAGTAGGATATGAGAAAAGCTATCGGTTTTGGACGGTAAGTTGAAACATACCTATTTCAAATCGTCCAAGAAAGAATTCAAAGATTCAATCGTAAATCAGAATGAGAATCATGAAATTGACATATATCTTTCATAGTGGTTTTGCAGTGGAGACCCAATCCTGCGTATTGGTCTTCGATTATTGGATGGATCCCGCCGATTGTATGCCGGTGATTCTGTCCAAGGGTAAGCCTGTGTATGTACTTGTAAGTCATTTCCATGAAGATCACTTCTCCCGGGAAATCTTTTCATGGCGCCAGTGCTACCCTCATACCTCTTTTACCTATATACTCTCCAAGGATATCTTCAAACATAACAGATGCCAAAAGGACGAAGCTGACGTCTTGATGGTAAAGGGAAAATCATGGTGCGACAAAAATATAAAGATAGTTGCAGCCGGTAGTAATGATAGCGGTGTGTCTTGGATAGTAGAAGTTGCAGGCAAGCGCATCTTTCATGCAGGCGATCTGAATAATTGGTACGCCAAGTTCTTGACTTCCGACTATAATGGTGGAACCATCAGGAGCTTTGAGTTTGGCGAGATAGACCCTCAAAAAGACGAGAAGCAATATTTGGGTGAACTCAAGGACATCAAAAAAATGACTGATAGTTTTGATGTTGTGCTGTTTCCTGTAGATGGCCGTATAGGTAATGGCTATACCCGTGGTGCAAGACAGTTCATAGAGCAATTCCAGACAGGTCTGTTTGTCCCAATGCATTTTGTGTCAAGTGGTTCCAAAAGCGCCTGGCGTATGAAAGAGTTTACCGATGCTGTGCAAATTCCGTTTTGGAAGATAGCACATGAGGGCGAATCGATAGATATATGATTCGTTCCATGAAGGATGGTAATCATTCCAGGACTAGCAAGGCAAGAGATACGACAAGATTATAAACATAGAATGACATAATTAACAATGAATCCAATTGATATAGCACTCCGTATAGCAACGTCAGCCCATGCCGGTCAACTTGATCGCGATGGCTATCCTGTTATCCTTCATCCACTCACAGTGGGCTTGATGGGCCATACAGACGAGGAAATGATGGCAGGCTTTCTGCATGATGTGGTAGAAGATACCTCCTACTCCTTTGAGGATTTGCTTCATGAAGGTATTCCCACAGGTGTAGTGAATGCCCTTCGCATCCTTACACATCAGCCGGGAACTGATTATTTCGATTATGTGCAGAGCATTATCGATTCTCAAAATCCCATTGCACTTCAAGTGAAGTACAATAACCTCCAACATAACTTTCAGAGAGGTAAGGCCTACCCAGACCTTCAGAAGAAACATGGCAAGGCACTGGAAATGATTAAGGCAGCCATCGAAAAATGCTCTCAGGTTGACATCTATCATGTGCCTGAAGACTGCAGTATAGAGGTTGGCATCTTTGCCTGCGGATGTTTCTGGGGCGCGCAACATCAGTTTCAGAAACAGCCCGGCGTACTCAATACCCTGGCAGGATATACCGGCGGCAAAGAGGCTTTTCCTTCCTATGCCGATGTACGAGACCACAAGACGCATCACGTAGAGGCCGTCATCGTGGAGTTCAATCCCCAACAGGTTTCATATGAGAGCTTATGTAAACTCTTCTTCGAAATTCACGACCCGGCACAGACCGATGGTGTTGGTCCTGATTTGGGGCCACAATACCGCAGCTGTATCTTCTATCGTAATGAATCTCAGAAGCAGACAGCCGAACATGTGACGGAACTCCTCCGTAGTAAGGGTGACGAGGTCAATACCTTGCTCCTGCCAGAGGAGACATTCTACATTGGCGAGGCCTACCACCAGCATTATTATGAAAAAACAGGTGGTGAGCCTTATTGCCATCTGAGAACGAAGAAATTCTGAGAAGTAGTTTTCAGCAAAATATCAGAGAGGTAAATAAAGCATTTGTAGTTGATAAATCATTGATTAACAATAAAACAATATCCTATGAAACTTAACAAAATCCATCATGTAGCCGTGATTTGCTCCGACTATGAGAAATCCAAGCATTTCTATACAGATGTGCTCGGAATGAAGATTGTAAGTGAAAACTATCGTGAAGGGCGCGACTCCTGGAAGGCAGACTGCTTTCTTGGTGACACGTATGCCATAGAACTGTTCTCTTTCCCTAACCCACCTGCACGTCCTTCTTATCCGGAAGCAGCTGGACTGCGTCATCTTGCTTTTGAGGTGGATGAGCTTTCGGTGGCTATAGATGAACTTGACAATAAAGGTATCGCTCATGAACCCATCCGTACAGATGAATATACAGGCAAGCGATTTGTATTCTTCAGTGACCCAGATGGTTTGCCGATAGAACTGTATGAAAAATAAGAATCTGTTCAATCGTGTCTGATATAATGCAGCAAGTAAGTATCCAATATTACAGTTCGCCTTGTGGAGAAATCATCCTGGCATCGGTGGACGATGAATTGTGCCTTTGTGATTGGAATGAAATGCCATGTTCAGAGCGCAATAAGCTTCGGCTTTCGCGGTATATGAAGGCAGTGTTCAAGATAGAAACATCCCCTATCCTGGAACTGTCCAAGAAGCAGCTGAATGAATATTTCACCGGCAGCCGCAGGACATTCGATATTCCGTTGCACCCTATAGGAACCGATTTTCAGAAAAAAGTATGGGGTGCATTGCTCAACATCCCCTACGGAGAAACAAGGAGCTATAAGGAAATAGCCATAAGTATGGGTAACCCCAATGGCACAAGAGCCGTGGCAGGTGCCATCGGAGCTAATGGCATCAGCATTTTCATTCCCTGCCATCGTGTTATCGGAAGCAATCATCTCCTTACAGGTTTTGCCGGAGGATTGGATGCAAAGAGAAGGTTATTAGAGATTGAAGCAGAACAAAAACAACATAATGTTGATTTTCAAATAAGAAAATAAAAAAGACAAAAAATAAAAGAAATGAACATCAAGTCAATAGGCAGTAAAATCAAGGGAAATCCTACGATGGTAGAGGGTACGGTGTATTCCATGCTCATCATCTGTAGCATTTCCCATTTCCTGAACGATATGATTCAGTCGATTATCCCTTCCATCTATCCGATTGTGAAGGATAAGTTCGACTTCTCGTTTGCACAGATAGGCATCATCACGCTGGTTTTCCAGATGACATCTTCTATCCTGCAACCTTTCACAGGACTCTATGCCGATAAGCATCCCCGTCCCTATGCCCTCTCCATCGGCATGTGTTTCACATTGGTGGGCCTGCTCCTGCTGGCTTTCGCCGAGAATTATTTTCTGATTCTTCTGGCTGTAAGTGTCATAGGTCTGGGTTCGTCTGTGTTTCATCCCACGGCTTCGAGAGTGGCACAGATGGCATCGGGAGGTAAGAAGAGTCTGGCACAATCCATCTTCCAGGTGGGTGGCAATGGCGGTTCGGCAGTAGGACCACTGCTGGCAGCCATCATCATCCTGCCTTTCGGACAGCATGCCATTTCCTGGTTTGCCCTTGCAGCCTTGCTTGCCGCCATCATCATGGTAAGATTGGGAGTCTGGTATAAGGCACGGCTGACTTACGTGGTGAACCATCCCCAGAAACAGCCCCTTCTTAATACCCATATCTCTAAAAGGGTGAAGTATTGGGCTCTGTTTATCCTCATCATGCTCGTGTTCTCCAAGTATTTCTATACGGCATGCATTACGAGTTACTTCACCTTCTTCCTGATGGATAAGTTCGGCGTATCGGTACAGACCTCGCAGCTGTGCCTCTTCGTATTCCTTGCCGCCTTTGCTATAGGTACGGTGGCAGGAGGAATGCTAGGTGACAAGTTTGGCAGAAAGTATGTCATCTGGTTCTCCATTCTGGGAGCAGCACCTTTCGCCATCGCCATGCCTTTCGTCAACTTCACGTGGACCATCATCTTTACCTTCCTGTCAGGATTGATCATTGCCTCGGCTTTCTCTTCCATCGTGGTATATGCCACCGACCTGATGCCAGATAAAGTGGGATTGATAGCAGGCATTTTCTTCGGCCTGATGTTCGGACTGGGAGGACTTGGTTCAGCGTTCTTCGGCTGGTTAGCCGACAAGACCAGTATTGAGTTTATCTTCCAGGTGAGTGCCTTCCTGCCATTGCTCGGCATCATAGCAGGATTCTTGCCGAATACCCAGAAGAGAAGCGTTGAAGAAACTGATGAAAACGCAAAGTAAATGAAAGACTTTGATTTTAAATAATTGTATAAGAGAGTATTAAAAATGGAACAAGAAGAAAAGAAATAGAAATCTCAAGCTGCAGAGAATCAGGTATTCTGCCCACCGCAGCAGCCAGCTAGTATCCATTAAATATATAGGAGATTCATATATATAGGAGACTCATAAAAATGAAAAAAGATTCAAAAGGAAACCAAGCCAAATATGTAGAACTCAATTTGTTTCCTGAGGAGATAGAGGATCATCAGAAAGACTCTGTCTCCTCAGACAGTAAAGAAAACCATACTTCTTCAGACAAAGAGTATGATTTGACAGATCTGTTTGAAAGACTTTCCGGGTCAGCTTTCCGCAGCCGTTTCCATCTCTCGAAGAAGGATAAGGAATATATTGCAGAAAAGGGATTGGCTACCATCCGTAAGCATGCGGAGGATTTCGTTGCCAAACGTCTTGCTCCAGCAGTGATTCCCAATGACGGCAAGCAGACACCGATGAGAGGTCATCCTGTATTCATTGCCCAGCATGCTACCGGCTGCTGCTGCCGTGGTTGTTTCTTCAAATGGCATCATATACCTACCGGAAGACAGTTGACAGAAGAAGAACAGCAATATGCAGTGGCGGTACTTATGACCTGGATAGAAAAACAAGTTTGAAAAGGAATTTCTTTTTCCTATAAAGGCTAGAATTTTCATGTCCAAAACTCTTCTTCGCCAGTGGGTTGCATCTTGCTCCCGCACTTTGGGCAAGTATGCATATCCCACCTGTGAATCCTGTCAGAACCACATCTTAGACATAGCCTTCCTACAAGAGAATTAAAACTAGATGCAGCATCACCAATTACTCCACCCACCACAAGAGGTACTATGTTTCTGCAACCAGGACAAGACATGGCTTCGATATGCTGTCCCATGAAGCCACGTCCCTCATATACTTCTGTCTCGTACCCACAATCCTGGCATCTGAATATCTTCTTTTGTGACATAAATAATCTCCTTTCTTACCATTTTAACACCCAACTTGCATTGGATATCTTGCCAATCTATACCATCATCGACATGATAGAGACTGCATGATAACCCATAATATAATGAAGCAAATAGGTTCGATACTTCATTATATTATAGATTAAGCTTAAACCTTTTTTTAAACATAGCCATCTCTCTAGCTGGGATTTGAAGCAGAGTAGCTAAACTTTCCCATTGACTAACTGCTGCTTGAACCTCTTGGATGATGATTTCAGCTTTCTCCCTCTTAATCATGTAGCTTTCAGATGAATCAAGCAGAATATTGATGTCTGCCTTGTTTGAAGATTCATTTATCAGAAGACTCTGATATTCATTAAGGGTAGGATTCATATCATAGGCTGGTGATAAAGTCCAGCCCTTTGGTGTGAGCAGAAAGCCATGGTTTCTGAAGTGGTCATCAGAATTTCCAATGCAGATGTTGAAGACAACCCTTCGGTAGAGTTCCAGAAGATTTTTCTCTACGTCGCAGCAACCTTGGAGTATGAAATCAACAATATCGAGATAACCATAACCACCTAGTGCATTATCACCATCCTTTAATCCTAGCAGAGACATGGATGACGCAAAATGGATTCTCTTAGCTTCTGCAGTTCGGTCAAAGCGTTTAGACAGGAGTGTGTGATATTTTCCCAATCCTCCCAACACCCTGGTTTGAGCTACCAGGATACCAGCCTTTTGAGCTAGCAGGTGAGAAAAGTGCTCCCAAAGTCCTGCGTCATAGTCATCTTTTCGAGAAGGAAACTTCGCGATGCATAGATTACCTTTTTCATCCAATACGCCTGCTTTAGGTCTTGCGCCACCCAATGAAGTACCAGGTTGGATGAGCTGCGCTATCCATTTTTTCTCAGGCAAAACATCATTCTCTTCAGATCTCTCTACTTCTTGACTGGCATGAACCAATTCTCTAATCTCTGTTAATGGGGTATCTTGAGAGATGGAGACACATTGATATAATCACCTTCCATTTCCTTCTTAAACCTAAATCCACCCATTCTGGAGGAGTCATCGATGCCCATGAGGTAATCGAATGAGGAAAGAGGTCTGACTGCTCTTTTTTCTTCAGCGGCCTGTATCTGTTCTCTTCTTTTGAGCAAGGTACGTCCCCACCTATCTGGCAAAGCATCAGAAAAACATCCGAAAATATCACTTCCTGGCTGGGTATATTGCATGCCTGGGTAATTGTTGATGTCTTCCGAAAGCTTAATTCCGGCATGAACCTTAAGCCAATTCTCATCAAACTTAAATGCATAACTGCCAGAGCCGCGCAATTTTTCATAGCACAACTCCCCTACCAGCTCCCCTTTGCCGAGCCAGTTAAAATCAGCGAAAACAAAGAGTCGTTCCATTCCTATTCCTTTTTAGATGCTCGTTGACGATTCTTCAGTCCCATATCCTGCAATGCCCTTCCGAGTTTGTCATCCTTTGCCAGGAGCAAGATGTCATCATCCAGCTGAAGAGCATAGAGTACACGAAGGTAAATTCCGATGGAGACCGTTGGTAATCCCTTCTCTACCTTGCAAAGTGTAACTTCCGAGCATGTTGCCCTTTCTGCAACTTGTGCCATGCTCAGGTTGCGCCGTAATCTGGCAAGCTTAATCTGCTCACCCACGATTTCCATCTTTTGAATCAACTTCCTTGGAAGTTTGTTTGCCATTGTATTCTTTGTCATAGCTTTAATCTTAATTATGATATGCAAAAATACATAATTTACTTCATTATAAGATGGGTTATCAAGTTTTTTAAGAATAATTAGATGTATTAAATTAAACGCAGAAACCTGCCGGCATTACTGCCAGCAGACCTCTGCGTTTTAATTATATTGAAAATCAGATATTTGTTACTCTGAAACAGCAGCCTGTTCTATCTCTGTTGACTCCTGCTGGGCGTTCTTCTGTGGAGTCTCCTGAACCTCAGCTGGCTGCTCAGATTGGGTTGTTTCTACAGACTCTGCTGTTGTCTCTGCAGGAGTCGCCTGCTCTGTTGAATTCTCTGCACCCGCCTGAGGCAAAACAGGTGTGCTGATCTCTGCTGAATCCTTTGGAGTTTCAGGTGCTACAGTGTCAACTGGAACTACTTCTGAATTATCTATCATCATTTTGCTTGATGCAAATACGTTACTTACTGAAACCATTACCATAGCTGCGATAGCTGCAAAAACGAACTTCTTCATAATCTTATCTATTTTAAATTGTTACTATTTATTGTTATTTTCTCTGTTTTGGGATTCATTATCGAACCCACTATTCATGGTTGCAACCTGCATGCCAAAAGATAATAGAAAAGATGATAAGCTTGATATACAGAGACTTATAATTTGTGTGCCATAAATTGCCCCTGTGGAATTTTGGGAAAAAGTGTAGAACTATTCCCCAAAAAACTGGGGAATAGTAAGATTATGGAACCACGTAATATCATCTATAGCAATAATGTTTCCTTCGATTTAAATATTCCAGGTCTTCTTGGTGAGCATAGGCTTCCTTTTCAAACCTGATGTTGTAATATGCCCACATCCAATTCCGATATCTGAGAAATAAGAAAAACCATTCTATGATGTACCAGAGGTAGAATGGGATATACAACAACTCCCTTGCTTGAGCCGTATGTATAAGCTCATGGTTGAGTTCTTCTTTAGAAAGCTCTTCGCAAGTAACAATTATGCCAAAGAGATTGATTGCAATGAAGCTTTTCATGAAGGAACGTCTCTTGATTCTGATAATCCTAGTCATCAGCCATAAGATTGTAGAGTTCATCGAGGAAATTAATCATCATGCTACCATTGCCTCTAGACAGGGAAGCTGCCCTTTCTCCGGCAATTTCCATGGCTTTCATGGCATGAAAAGATGCTTCCAGAGGATCGGAGTTCACAGCAAGGAATGCCCCAACGATACCAGTGGCAGTACATCCCATTGCAGTAACCTTGCTCATCATGGGATGTCCTTCATGAACATAAGCCATTCTTTCGCCATCCGTGATGAAGTCTATGGCTCCAGTTACAACTATGATACAGGAAAGTTGCTGAGCCAGTTTCTTAGCCTGTTTCTCACCTCATAGGTTTCCTGGTGACTATCCACTCCCTGCATGCCTATCTGGTGAGAGTACAATGCCTGAATCTCACTGGCATTTCCCTTGATGACTGTAGGTAAGCGGCTCCGCGTTTATACCTTGCCCTTTATCGTAAAAGTTCTTACCTTTGC